>MDSV01160245.1_pt1 | contig 14002 bp, 11 predicted proteins | sample 810851 | NCBI WGS metagenome assembly MDSV01 (sample SAMN05326640, study PRJNA326480) | marine metagenome | isolation source: seawater | place: Atlantic Ocean: North East | collected 2012 | reverse complement strand
TTCGTTCTAGCTACACTCCAACTCAAGCAATTCTTGTTGTTATATTTGCGTATCTTGGATTTCGTTTAACTTACTTTGTTTATTTTAAAAATAAGTAGTTGTCACAAAAGCTCCATAAATCTGACCCACATTTTACAGAAAAGCTATTTAATTATTCTCATAAAAAGCTAAAAAAATTTATGAAGAAATTAAGAAGATTATTAGCTAACTTTAAATATAAGATGAAAAATTTTAGATGTTAAGTATTGTTATTCCTTGCTATAACGAAGAAGAAATTATCACCCAAAGCTTAGATAAAGTAGTTAATTTTTTAGATAAAGAAAGCTATGTTGGTGAAATAATTGTTGTTAATAATGCTTCAACTGACAATACCCTAGAGAAGCTAAATGAATTCAAAAATAATCAAAATATATTTATATTTAACGAGACAAAAAAAGGAAAAGGAAATGCGATTAAAAAAGGCTTACAAGAAACAAAACATAACAAAATATTGATTTTAGATGCTGACCTATCTACAGATATAACTCAATTTAATAAGGATTGGTTGAACTTAGAAGAAACAGTTTTTATTGGATCAAGATACTTTGGTGAAGAAATAAAAACTCCAAAAATCAGAAAATTATCTGGCAATATTTTAAATTTTCTCATACGCCTTATTTTTAAACTTGAAATCAGAGATACTCAATGTGGATTTAAGTTTATAGCAACTCGTAAAAAAGAAGAGCTTTGTAAAAGACTAACTACTAAAGGTTTCTTGTACGATCTAGATTTAATTCTTACAAGCATGAAGCTAGGAATGTCAATTAAAGAAGTACCCATAAAATATATATATGATAAAAATTCTTCTGTATCTTTACTTAAAGATCCGTTTTTTATGCTGTTAGAGATTTATAAACTTGCAATAAAACACAAATAGCTAATTATTTCTAATTTTTAAGATATACGTTTCTACAGTCATCGGTTTTTAGATCGACACTGCACTCTTCGATAATTTCATTTATATTTCCTGCTTTTTCTTTCTCAAAATAAGGTAATGATATATCTATCAATAATATGATTAAAAACAGGGTTTTTATTATTGGATAACCCTTTTCAACATTGATAAAGTACACTATTGCAAAATAAAGAGCTATAGATAAATATATAAGATTTTTGTTGTTCTCTATATAAAACGAAAACATTGCAAGGATCAATAATAAATCACCTTTTCTACTCAAAACTTTAAAATTAATTAAATAGAGCATTGTAATCAAAATTATTACAGTGAAATGTTGTGTGTGTCTCATCCATTTTGTTGAATTTAAAAACCAAAACCACAAATATATAAACGAGACGGAAGAGACTATTGGGACAGTGACATTGCCAAAAAATTTATCAATTTCATTTTTATTTCTTAACAAAATAAAAATAAAAATTAGGGGAATAAATACTAATCTAAATTTGTCATAAAAATTCCAATTTACAAATTCGGAATTATTCAAAGAAAATAGAAAACTATTTATAAAACTATCTGAATCTGCATTTACTCCGGAACTTTGATGATTAAATATAAAATTAAATTGGTCAGTTAGGTAAGTCCAGGCATTACCATTTTCATATTTAAAATTTGCTAAAGTCAACCATGGTATTAATGGCAAGATAAGAATTACTAAATCATTTATTGTCCTTTTGAAATTTTTCTCGCTAATTACCTTTGCAATAAAAAATCCTGCAAAAAGTACAAGATTTAATAATTTGCCATAAATAATTGCAATACTAAAAAGAATCAGTGAAAGCTTCCTATTCTTAGGATGTAAAAATACTGCATTTGCAAAAATCAACATTGATGGGATTTCTCCAATAGAGTACAAGGCCCCCTGCCACCAGGGAATCGAAATAACTAGAAATCCTACTGAAAGAAGTAAAAAATTAATATCAACTTTGTAAATTTTTTGAATTATGTAAATAAATATTAATTGAATAAATACTATCCATAGAAAATTAGAAAGCCTAGCTATGGTAAATTTATTTGTCAGATTCCAACCAATAACACCTCCGACTGCAGAAATGGGTCCAGATGTTAATTGAACACTGTAATTACCGCCTATAAAAATTCCAGCATCAAAATTTAAGCTTTTAAAAAAATTTACATTAGAAGTTAGTGTTATATATTCATCAATAAAACTTGGAATTCTTAAAGCTTTTGTTCTAATTACATCATAAATAAAAAATATTTCAGTTAATAAAAAAGCAGAAATAAGAAAGTTTTTAAGATATTTATTTTTTGATAGATTAAAAACACTCTCATTTTTTGATGACTTTGTTTTGCTGTAAAGATTTTTTATTATATTTGATTTAACTATTTTATAAAATAAAAAACCAACTACGGCTGTTATGCCAACATATAAGCCATAATCAAATATTGTTGTCTTTCCTAAGCCAAATCCTAATTCAGCGTAATAAAAACATTCAGTAAAAGAGTTTACTGTGGCAGCTCTGCCAAAGAAATCATTTAAATTAATTGGCAGAAAATTAGGATCATTTTCAAAAATATAACTTGAGTCAGTTGGAATTGCTTTTTGAAATCCTTCAGGGATTTTTCCGCATATACTTTCAATGAGAGATTCGTCCATAAGATATCTACACTAGTAACTAAATCCTATAAAGAATAATATTTTCAAAATTAAAAATTAAGAAATTTAAATTATCTAAAAAGTAATTTAAATCGAGTTCAAATTTTGGCTTACAGCAGTGTTCCAGTTCAAAAAAAATTGGAAATAATAATAAAATATAGGAAAATTTGTATTGAATTCTGTCTTTTTCTATCAATAAGTAAATACTTAAAAAACAAATAGACATAATATAAATCCATCTACCCCAATCGATAGCAAGGACAAATAAAGGTATAAATGAAATACCAATTAATATAAACGGGAAATAAAAGGTTTTTATTTTTCTATCAAAAAAATATGGAATTAAAGAAATAAGAAATAATAATATATACGTATAATGTTCGGATCTCCTTTCATTAATTATAAAATTTTGAGAAATGACATAATTTGCATTAACATCCCAAACCAAATAATCAAAAGAGCCATGTCCACATAAATTAAATAAGTTTATATCTCTCAAATCGTTGCAGATATTATCTCTGATAAAATAAAGTTCACTTTCTGAGACTGAAAATAGAATGTACATAAAAAAGTAAAATATTGTTGGGATTATGAAAATACTGTAATCATAAATGCTTTTTGATTCGTAGAATTTGTAAATTATAAAAAGTATTGTTGTCAGGAAAAAGACATTCACAGAATGAGAAAATATCGCAAATGTATAAATAAATGATCCTAGGAGTAAATAAGGTCTATAGTTTTTATTTTTGATCTGACTTGTAACAATAAATAACGTAAGTATCCCAATTATTTCTTTTCTAAAAGCACCCTGTGAATCATAAATTGGAAATAAGAATGCTGCTGGTGAGAAAATTAAGACAACAGTTATAAAATTTTGTTTTTGGATGTTAAAGGTTTTATTTAAAAAGTAAAAGATCAACAGATAAATTGTAATTAATGAAATGGAAATAATATCAAGCATCAAATCAGGATCATTAGTAATATTAAAAAATATTGTTCCGGCTAACCCTCTTTTTACAAATCCATAATTGTAATTTATCAGCCAGTCTGATGTAAGAAAAGAATGACCTTTATTGTTATTTAAAAAAATATAATATTTAAAAAGTGGAAAATATAAAATTCCTAAAAATAAAAACAAAAAATTTGATCTTAATTTTTTTTTAATCATATTTAGAGTTTCATTTTGAATTATACAGTACTTATAAAAATTTTTACGAAGAGGATAAACAAAGTATGTTTAAACAAAGTAAAATAGCCTAAAATTGGAATTTTTAAACACATACTTAACTAACAACTTATTTATAATTTTTTTATACTTTTTATTAAGTATTTTCTTCATACTTCTTGGTAAATTATTCTTTTTATATTTTCTTTCAAATGGCAATAATAGAAATGAAAATGAAGAAATTTATACGAGTTTCTTTCCTTTGCTTGGAATTTTTATTTTTGGTAATTTTTTGATGATACTTAATTTTTTTACAGGTTTAAACAGAGATATTATATACATATTTTTTCTTTTTTTATTTTTATTTTTATTTTTTAAAAACTACAAAATTGTTCCTTATTTCAAAATATACTTTATAAATTTATCAATTCTATTAATTAGCGCCACAAATATTGGTATCAGTAAAGATGCAAATATATATCATCTTCAAAGTCAATCGTGGATACGTGATGAGAAGATTGTGTTTGGCCTTTCCAATATAAATCCATATTTAGGATATTCATCGATATTGGAATACATAAACTCAATATTATGGATTGAAAACAATTTTATCTTTCTTCATTTCATAAGTCTTTATATCATAGGAAGCCTTTTTGAAATTATTTACAAATTGATACGGTCTAAATCAAACTATTTAAACAACATTGGCTATGTATTCCTTTTTGTCGGTGTTTTAGATAATTTTGGCTTTAAAGGAGGGAGAAATGGGTTTATATTCTTACAAGAAACTTTTAAATATGATCAAATATTTTCATCATTAGTATTAATATCATTAATTTTATTTCTAATAATTTATAAATATTCCGATAAGGATACTGGCATTTCTTTGCTTTTAACTATGTTCGTCTTCACAGTACAAACAAGATTTACAGGCCATTTAATTTTTCTATTATTCTTATTACTCATAATTAATAAGAATTATCAAATAAAAATTAAAAATAATTTAATTCCAATATTTTTATATTTAATTTTTATTTTTAAAAATTTTCTATACTCAAGTTGTTTTTGGTTTCCCATATCAAGTACTTGTATTATGTTTGCACCTTGGTATCAACCAAAACAAGCAGAATACGTTTCAAATTTAGTTATAAATACAAACAAACTTCCAAATTCAAATGCAACAGATCAAATAGACTTTATAGATTTTCTAAATGAATTCTTTAACTCTCAAATTGATTACGTCATTAATTTTTTTGTGACAATATTATTTATGCATATAATTTTTATACTTTCTTCAAGGAAATTACACACCAATAAATATCAATTTTTTGGATCTATAGGAATATTTTTTTTGTGGGTTTATCTTGCGCCTACTTATAGGTTTGGAGTTCCATTTTTTCTTGCAATATATTATCTCTTGGCATACTCATATTTAGATAAAATAAATTTAAATATGTCTAGGAAATTTAAAAACTTAATCATTATTCCCATTTATTTTTTTGTGACAATTGCAATCATCAGAGGAGACTCTATTTTAGAACTTCAAAATATTCCAGACATATCCCTCAGTGTCGAACAAAAAGCAATTGAATTTATAAACATTGAAGATGACTGGTGGCTGCATCCAACCGAGAAAGATACTTTTCTATGTGGAACTTATAAGTATTGTTATGTAGAAGAACTGAAATCAATAAAAATTGATTACTTAAATAATTATTTTTATTTTAAACCAGTAAATGAAAATTATTATTTAGATGCTCTTTCGTAATCTAAATTAAGCTAAAATAAATTTTCCTCTTTAGCTTTTTCAATCCAGGGAATTACTATATCAAGCATTTCATCGATTGATGTCTTGGCTTCAAACCCAAGTAAATCTTTTGCTTTGTCAGTAGATGGTATTCTTTTTTGGACGTCAAATTCAAATGGATCAACAGATTTATATTTAAACTCTTCATCCTTTCTTATTTTATTCCAAATGATTTCAGCTAACTCTAAAACTGAGGTTGATTGAGCGGTAGATAGATTGAAATCTTCATTAACTGCATTTGGATGTTCTAAAAGTAAACATATGCCTTTTGCTAAATCTTCTCCATATGTGTAGTGTCTAATTTGTTTTCCAGAACCTAAGATTTCGATATAATCAGTGCCTTGAAGCGTTTTCAAGATTAAATCTGGTACTACATGGCTTAGAGCCAATTTAGAGCTACTTTCAGTAAGTTTTTTTTCTGTTTTTGTCTTTACTTCTCCTATACCAACACAATTAAAAGGTCTGGCAATAGAATACTCTAGACCATATTGAGAAAATGCGGATCGAGCAAAGTATTCAACCGCAAGTTTTTGAAATCCATACGAGCTTATTGGTGGAGGGATTTTAAATAAATCATCTTCCTTAGTTGGAAATACATCTGAGGACTCAAAGACCATTGATGAACTTAAAAAAACAACTCTTTTTAAATTGGCATTCTTATAACATTCAATAGCAACATCTGTTGTTGCTGATATTATCTTTTCATTTTCACTTAAAAGATCATATTCAAATTCATGAAAGTATGATATACCACCAATCATTGCTGCTCCTGCAATCAAATAATCACAATCTGACATTATTTCTTTGAGAAGAGCTCTATCTTTTACGTCATTGTTAAAAAATTTATAATTTTTATTTTCAGAATGGTTTCTTATTACTTCCCCATATTTTGAAAGATTGTCTATACCGTAAACAAAATATCCTTGATCAAGCAATTCTTTAACTATGTAGCCACCAATGAATCCTTCTGAGCCTGTAATAAGTACTTTTTTCATATATATTTTTTAGAGATATTGAATTATACCTCTTTAAATAATTAGTCAATAAATATGCTAATTACTGATTTATTATTTTTAAACAATCAAATTAATATAAATCTATGAAACTTTTAGTAACTTTTCTTATTAATTTATTGTTCACAAATTATTTAATAAATAATTTAATTAATAGAAATCAGACAATAGGTTATGAGGGTCTTAGCTCAATAAGAGATGATTTTCAAAGTATTGGTTTTCCTCTTGAATTTCAGATCAACACTTTATTTATATCTTTTTTTGTAAGTATAATTTTGACTTCTTTACTTTATTTTTTTGTTGTTAGAAGCTTCAAATTAGACGATATTTTAAAAATATCTTTTGTCGCCTTTATTAAGATTCCATTGATTTATATTGGAACACTTACTTTTTCTCTCTATCTTTTAAGGATTTATAACCTTTCACGGGGAGTGTTAATTGTATCAATCTTCATTTACTCACTTATTGCCTTTGTTGGAGTATTAATTACAAGTGACGACATTTTCCCAAAATTTTTCAATCCATCGTATTATAAAATTTACATTATTGGGTTGGCAATAGTTTTTGGCTCTGTTGCATTTTTTAATGTTAGAAGCTCTGAGGAAACTAGTTCAATATCTTTAGAAAACACAGAAGTCTTAGCTGAAATACCTGAATTATCAATTGGTGAAACTCTTGACGATTTTGGAACTTGCTTTCCATGGAGTGGTAGTGATAATTATGATAGTTGTATCGAGGGTGCCTCAATTACTGTTGTTAAAAGTTTTCCTGATAGGTTAACAAATGTTATTGCATTTGAGTCTGAGATATACGTTTTACAAAATGATGGAATCGCCTATCTTGTAAATGATGAAAATGAAATTTTTCTTGATATAACCGATAAAGTTGGAGCTTTCGAAGAATTTTTTGAATCAGGATTTTTTAGTCTTGCATTTCATCCAAGTAAAGATTATTTTGTCGTTGGATATTCAGATAAAGAAAATCATCTTGTATTTGAAAGTTATAAAGTCAATCAAAATGGTAATGTAGATTATGACAGTAGTGAAATACTTCTTTCTATACCAAACTCTCAATGTTGTCACTATTCAGGAAATGTAATTTGGTCGGACTTTTTTGACGATTTCATTGTGAGTGTTGGAGATATGGAGACAAATGGCTACAGCGAAAAAGTAAATGTCCCTCTTTTAAATTCTGAACCTATAGATACAACCTCACCTAGAGGAAAAGTTTTACTTTTAAATAAAGATATAAGTAATCCAAGAATGTTAAGTGTTTCAAATTTATACAGTCCTAGAAAAGACATAATTGGATATGGTTTAAGAAATCCCTGGAAAACTTATGAATATAAAAATTATTTGTTTATTCCAGATATAGGTTTTAGTACACAAGAAGAACTCAACATAGTTGATCTTAATGAATTTAATAATACAAAAGAACCATTTTTGTTTGGCTGGCCTCATTTTGAGGGGATGATTGACAATAATGTAATATTTAACGAAATATTTTTATATGAAGGCAACATTGCAAACAACCCTAACGACTTTATTAAAGAAAACACAGTATTTCCTGATGTATATTACGAACATAATGCTCCAGCAAATTTTAGAGCTGCTTTAATCGGTGGAGGTGTAATTGCAGATAATGAAAGTAAATATTTTGAAAATTATTTTTTTGCAGATTATATAAGTACGGAGATGTTTTCATATGATTTTAACAATGACAAACTCTCAATTATTCCACTACCACCTGTCGATGGATATATTACATCAATTGAAACAAATCCAAACGAAAAAAACTCGTTACTTTTTACAACGGGATCGGGATATCTTTTTAAAGTTATACTTCCATAAAATAAATAAATAAATTTTTCATATTATCATTACAAAAGAGTGAGTTTAGAAAAATCAATATTACACATTATTCCAGCTGCTGGAAAGGCTACTCGCTTTGGAGGGATTCCTAAATTTTTACTTCCACTATCTAAAGATAATTTTTTAATTAAATATCATGCAAACAATCTAAATATTGAAAAACTAAATTTGAAAAAAGTTGTAGCAACATCATCAGAAAATGTCGACACATTAAAGAGAATGGATTTAGATGTTGATTTAGTTGAAGTTGAGACTATGACTATGAATGAAACGGTCAATAAGGTAATAGATAATTATCCAGAATATGAAGATTATCTGCTAACGATGCCAGATACGTATTTTTCTGACTATCTTCTTCTAAACAGGATGTATAAAAAATATTCACAAAATGATAAAAATTGCATCGCAGGTCTTTTTGAGATACAAGACCATCAAAAGGGTAAGTTAGGTCAGTGTGATTTAAATGAAAAAAGTATTAACCAAGTTATTGACAAAGATAAAAATTGTAAATTCAAACATGCATGGGGTCTTATTATGTGGAACAAAAAATTAAACAAATTTATAAATTCTGATGATCCGCATATTGGATATATTATTAATCCAGCAATTGAAAATAACCATACTGTTTCGTATGAAATATCTAATGGTAATTACTATGACTGTGGAACTTTTGAGGAGTATAAAAAACTTTTAAATGATATTCCTTAATTAAAAATGAAAAAAAATAAAATTTCGATAAAACCTCCTTTTGAAGTAGTTAGGAAGATGCCTAAGAATATTGTTAATGAAGATAAATATTTATTTGATCATGAAATAAAAAGATTATTTTCTGAAACTTATTTTATAGAGGAAAATAATTGTTATGTTTTTGGTCAAAACCTTTTGTCAGTAAAAAAACTTTCAATTTTCATTAGAGAAACTTTTTTTGGTGAACCAAGTTTAAAAAAAATAATAAAAGATACATTAAAAAATATTAGCAAATTGAGAAAATTTGAGAAAATTGATAATGGATATTGGATCACTGATGATAAAAGTACTGTTTACTTCCATTGGTTTTGTGATGCATTACAAAAAATAACATTAATTGACTCGTACGAAGATAAAATTCTACTTTTGCCAGAAAGATTTGTAAATAAACAGTTCATAGAAGACACTTTGATCCTTCTGAATATAAACTACAAAGTGCTGAAAGAAGATACTGTATATAAGATAAAAAAAATAAAAATTTATGGTGAAACAGCCCCAACAGGAAACTACAACCCAGAAATCTTAAATGATTTAAAAAAATTATTTTCGCAAAAAGCAAGAATTAGTACACAGCCTAAAGTTATTAAGAAATTGTGGATCTTAAGAGAAAATGACAAAAGGAAAATTGAAAATTCAGAAATAATATATCCTCTTTTAGAATCTTATGGTTTTGAATTTATTTATTTTGAAAAACTCTCCATGAAAGAAAAAATAAAAATATTAAATGAAACATTGTATTTAGGTGGAATTTGGGGTTCAGGATTAACAAATATGTTATTTTTGAATGAAAAAAGCAATTTAATTGAAATTAGAGATAAAGATGACAAAATGAATAATGCGTTCTTTTCCATGGCTAGTGCACTAAATTTAAATTACTTTTATTATTCATCAAGTTTTTTTGGAGAAAAAAAAGGTTTGAACTTAGATGAAGAAAGGTTTAAAAATTTTTTAAATTCTATTTAGTTTTATCTTTAATAGTTAAAACTGAAATTACTAATTTTAAGTTATGTATATCCTGAGTTGTAAATGAAATTTAACAAACTAAACATTTTTCATTATTTTATTTTCATATTTGGTTATTTAATTTTTATTGTATTATTTTTTGTAAACACTTTTATAAACACCAAATCCAACGAAGATATCATCCTTTATGGGCACAAACTTTATGGCAATCTAAAGAGTTTATACGGTGTTTTAGAAAATGAATATGATTGCTACTTTTTAACATTAGATTATAAAATTTATAAAAAATATAAATCTCAAAACATAAAAGTAATTTATGGTTTGAACATAAAAGATATCATCAAAGTAATAAATTCAAAAATTTTTGTTACTGATCATGGTATTCATTACTTTAAAAAGTTATTATCAAAAAATAAAAAAATTTTCATTGACGTAAATCATGGATTACCAATGCAAAAGTGGAACGAGAAAATAGTTAGTCAGTGGTATGGATTCACAGAAGTATGGTTAATGTCAAATATGCATAAACAAATTTATGTTAATGATTTTGGATACAAAGAAAAAGATAATCTATTTGTAACCGGTTATGGAAGGCTAGATTATCTAAAGGAATATAAAAATAATGAAAATAGAAAACTAAAAAAAGTAGAAATAATTAAAAAATATAATTTGGATGAAAACAAACAAACTGTACTCTATGCCCCAACCTGGATTCATAATAGTAATTTAATAAAAAATGATTTTATGAATCCTAAAAATAATAGTTTCATTAAATTTCTTGATACTATTTCAAGTAATTTAAATATAAATTTAATTTTCAGACCCCATTTAAATACCGTCTATTCAAAAAATGATGTATCGTTTATTAACGCTTTGAAGAATATAAGCTTCATGCCTCAGGATAAATATGATAGTGTAGAAGACTTTTTGGTAATTTCTGATATTTTAATTACTGATTATTCATCAATTGCTTTTGACTATATGCTATTAGATCGACCCGTTCTTTTTCTTAATACACCATCTTCCTTTAATTTAGGTTTATTTAAAGAGGATTTTTTTAGATTTGGTAAAGTCTCAGATAAATTTGAAATCGAATCCAATTTAAATAAATATTTAAGCGAACCTAGTTTATACTTCAGTGAATGTCCGCAGCATAAACTAACATCTAACCAGCTTTATGACGATAAAAATTTGATTGCGTCTAATGTTTATTTAGATAGAATTAAAAATTTTTACAAATAAAAATTAACTATTCTTTAATAAAATAAAAGCCTTTAAAATATTCTGGATCAAAATCTGAATTCCAGCTGCTTATTAATTCATAGCCAATAAATTCCGCTATAAACTCTTCTTCATTACAAATATGTAATGGGTAAGTTACTTCTTCAGAATAATAATTTTTGTTTAGCTGAACAAATATTTTTGAAACATCATCTGAGAGGGGATGACGATCAATAAATATATGTTTTGGATTCTTATCTAAAATTTCTTTTACAAATTTTTTCCAATTTTCAAAATATTGTAATGTGCTAGAAAGAATAACAATTTCAACATCTTTAATAGTGCTTAAATCCTTAATAAATTTTATTGGTAAATCATGTAATTTTGCAATTTCTTTACCTTTTAAATAAAAGTTATCTTGTTCCAATACAATATATTCAAAATTACTTGATTCAAAAAAACTTTTATAGTTTATGTAGAGGCTACCCAACCCACCACCTACATCAAGAATTGAGTGTTTACTTTGTAAGTCAAAATCCATTAAAATCTCAATCAAAGTGTTTTTTATAGGTAAGTTCTCAAAATTTGTTCCATCTCTTTCGTATTTTGATTGACCATTAAGAACTTTTTCAATTGCGTTTTCCACTTTTGTAAGTACTGCACTTGAAGAGTAGCCTGTAGAATTTTTGGTTGCATCTTGCCAATCTTTATACGGCCCTGAAAATTGAAGATGATTATTTTTATAAAAATATTTTTTAATACGATTAAACATAAACTCAGTTTATTTAAAAAGATTTATAAAGATAATAAAGAATAATCAATTATTCTTTTCTAATATTTATAAAGTGAGAAAGTATATCAAGTATTTACTATTTGTTAAGCCAAAAAATATTGTTTTAAAAAATTTTTGGAATTTAATTTTCTATTTTAAATACAAGAACTCTGGTAAAGATTTTAAAAAGATTATTGACACAAATAGGGAGACGCTAACACGATTAGGAGAATTAATTAGTGAAAATGAATATAGAAAAACAGATTATGGAATTCCAGATAAAAATTTTGGCATAATAGATAAGCAGATAAACCAAACACCTTCTAACTTTGATTTAATAACTTTTTTACTTCAGAAAATAAAACATGATTCGATTAATTATTTGGAAATTGGAGTCTCCATAATGAAAAATTTTATGATATTAGATGCATTTTTTGAAAATTTAAATTTAGTTGCATATGACATAAATCCGATTGTTGCAAAAAATATAGAAAAATTTGAAAAATTAAGTAATGATTCAAATAAGCTTTATGTTTCAAATAATACAAATAATACTTTGTATTATTTCCAGGGTGATGTGTTAAGCGATGATGATACTAGTGAATTCAACAAAATTTTAACTTTAAAATATGATTTCATATACTCGGACGCTTTACACACTAAAGAGGGTATCGAGTCAGAATATGAAAATTTAATCAAGAATAATTTAAATGAAAAATTTATTATTTACTACGATGATTTAGACATTAAATGGGGCATACCTGGAGTAGAGTCTGCAGTATTTACAATATTTGATGACATGAAAGTACGAATTCCCAAATTAAAGTTATTTACTTTTTGGATAAATGGATGGCTTGGACAAAATGAAAAACCACACAAAAATGCAATAATAACAAATTTAGATTTCGAATCATATTTAGATGATAACAATCTGAAGCTACCTTTTTTGAAGAGCTATATGTAGTAAACTTATTTTGGCTAATACAAAATAAAAGTGATAAAAAATCTAAATTTAATTAAGAAAACTCTATTCATATTTTTTCTATTATCTTTGATATTTATTCTTGTTTATAATTTATTACATTTTGATCCAATTTTGGGTTATGATGCTGAAGCTCACTATTCATATGTTGACACATTCTCAAGATACTTACCGAAATCTTTTCATATACCAACAGAAAATGAAAGCAGAGAATTTTTTAGTCCCCCACTGCCTTATGTATTTCCTTCAACAATACAAGTACTGTGTAGAAACCTTGCATCTAATGAAAACTTACTAGAATACTGCAAGCCAATTTATGGAAAAATTACACAAATTTTTCAAAACTTTTTATTTCTTGCATCGATTTTAATTAATCTCTTAACACTTAAACGATTCCATCCAAAAAAAGGAATTAATCTAAGTTTTCTTATCTTAACAATGATGTTGGCAGTGAATTATCGAACTTTATCAATAATTAAAGGTGAAATTTATATTTTATTTTTTCTAAGCATATTGATATATCTATTTTCAGAAATGGAAAAAAAAGATTTTAAATTTCAAAAAAAAGATGTCATTAAATTTGGGCTTTGTATCGGACTATTAGCTTTAACTCGACAATGGGTATTTTTAATTTTTCCTTCTCTTTTAGTTACTTTCATAAGATTAAATAAAAATAAAAAAAACTATCTTAAATTTAGCTTGTCTTCGTTATTTGTTGGTTTTATATTTTCAAGCTGGTTTTACTTTTACAATCTTTTTCAGTATGGATCTTTTACAGCTTTTAATACAGAAGTAAACAAAAACTTAAATCTATCAAGGATCATAGAATTTGTTTCATTTGAGAATTTA
>MDSV01200378.1_pt1 | contig 14003 bp, 13 predicted proteins | sample 810851 | NCBI WGS metagenome assembly MDSV01 (sample SAMN05326640, study PRJNA326480) | marine metagenome | isolation source: seawater | place: Atlantic Ocean: North East | collected 2012 | reverse complement strand
TGCAGGGGTTGCCAAGCCTGGTCAACGGCGCTGGGATGAGGTCCCAGTCCTTATCGGTTCGCAGGTTCGAATCCTGCCCTCTGCACCACAGATAGTGGCCTACTTCAGTGAATGATTATTATCCCAGCATTGTCATGTCTTTGGCCTTTTTTATAAAAATTAAATCTGTGACTACAGATTCAGGATGAGAAGTATCCATATTATAGGTGTCAAAAATACCTTTTCCAAAGGACATACCAGGAATATAATAAAATAGATACAAGTCAATTATCAACCCTATAAATTATAAAATTGGAACAAAAAAGGGCAATTGATATCGATTTTGCAATTGCAGAATTGAACCATAGATACATCTGATTAGTCAGCGCAACTACATGGAGATCGATTTTGGAACCCTATTAACGGAGATTGGCTACGGCCTCGGCGCTGCAATCGTGTTGTATGTACTTTACAACCGAATGAGCCGGATGAACGAACGAACTGTGGAATTGCAAACCACGCTAGAGCACACGCTAGATATAATAAGCGAGCAGAATTCTGCCGCAACTGACATTAAATCTGCGACAGTACGTGCTGCAGAAATGGATAGATTGTATCAAAGCAATCATGAGATGATGATAGCCGGTCACGCGACTATCATCGATTCCATACCCACTACTGTGGAACAGCTTGCTGATGAACAGCAACACCTTTCACAGGATGTCAAAGAACTCGGAGCGGGTTTGAATGCTTTCGCTACATCTTCATTGGAGCGACAACAAGAATTACTAGGAGATATTGTGATTCTCCAGAAACAGTTTGAAAACGACTCTGTGAAAAATTCTGAATCAAGTCAGCAATTTGAAACCCGCCTAGAAAATTTGACGTCACTGTTGGAACAACTTTCACGCGGGATGGCTTTGATGGTATCAAGCAATGAAACTAACTTTACTAAAATGAACAAATCAATTGTGACGATTGAAACAAAGCTCTTGGAGGAATTTTAATGCTGGGAACTGACGACATAGGTTCTTTGAACTCTTCACCACAGATTGATCTAAAGCAAGTCTTAGATGGAATGTTGAATAAAAAGCAATCGCCACCTAATGTTAAAACGGAAGAAATGAATATTTCACCGTCATTAAAAGATGATGAAGGGACTTCCTCTGTAACAACTAGACCAGAGCCGCCAACGACATTCCCTGCTGTTCTTATGCCTAAGAAGGGCGCTGCAAGCGGACCTGCGGTTTGGGAAGAATTGAAAGATTCAAATAAAATAAGTAAGATACAGCGTAGTAATACTGCCGGTCTAACGAAAAAGACAAGATACATCCAACCAATAGATGTGGTTATTCCTTACGCTGGTAGTGAAGCAACATTTGCAAACGAGGAGTATCTGTTCGAGGATGGCGTACCTACTGGTATGTTAGCAAGGCAAATCTCAACCGCAATTAGACTTCAGAACTGTGTAGGTGGAATCTCTGGTGCCCAAGAGACGAATGGAACACGCCCGATAGGTGTTGCCTTAGTTTCTACACTTAGTGATGATGATCACAACAAACAAGTTTCAATCAATGCCTTACAATCTAATGAGCTCAAAAAAGCCGTCAAAGCTGCAAAAAAAGGCCGCTCGTCAGTTGATGGCCCGCTAAGACCGGTCATGACAGATGAAATTGGCAAAGTGTCCTTGCTTACCGCCGGCGAAGGCGTCACGCTTGCAACATTAAGAACTGGTAAAGTTGGCGGAGGGAAGAGTGTTACTGCATACGCCCTAACCTCTCCCCGCGATTCCATCGACCGTCAACTAAATCAAGGCCAGTTCATAAACCAAATTCTCGAATCTTCCGAGAGACCAATTGTTATGCCCTTGACCATGTCGGTTGGGGGTACTTCTTTTGATGCATATTTAGCAAAGAACGAGAGTTCGCAACAACATTATCCACCAGGCGCATTTCAATATGTAACTACAACGCCTCAAGACAGGTTGCCGCGGGATGTTGCTGTTGCTGCTTCTCGAAAGAAACTTGAGTCGGTTGCAGCGCTTACTTGTGTAGACTCTGGAGACTCCATTAACGCCATTCCAGTAGCCTTGCTTGATATGAGTGAAGAAGCTAATGCTAAGTTTGTGGAAACTGAACAATTACGTTTGGTGATGGAGAATTACAGTGGACTCCAGCCAGCATCAACCTTCGACAGATCTGATGTTGTAGTCAAACTTAACGAACACTCGCAAGCCCTAGGCAAGGGTTGTGATGAAGCGAAACTATTCATCACGGACGATGGACATGTCCGTGGTGGAGAACGCCTTAAGATTCAAGAAAGAGATGTATATCTTACACATGCAATACACATGAATCGTGGAAAGGTCTCTAGACTTGCAACAGGTCAAGATAATGAGACTCACACCGAGTCAGCATTTCAACACTTGACGAAACGAGCTTTTGCCCAGGTTTATGGAAGGGGCGTAGGAGAAATCTTGCTCAGCGATAATCCACTGCATAGACAGAAAATCAAGATGGCGCAGATTGTTGTATTCATTCCTGATGACTTGGAAGTAGGAAAGCGCAAACAAAGTCTTAGAAGACTTCAAAATACTCTTACACAGGGCTTAGACAATGTTCTTGCAAATGAATACACCTTGCCCCAGTTCACAACAATCTACAGAGTTCCAATGACCAAGGATGAGCATCCAATTATTGCAGTCCGTCTAATGACACATACGAAAGATATTGTAGACTTACTCACAGCAGATACGCCGGAATTCTTCGAAAGAATTCTTACTGGAATTTCGCTTCAAGAGAAAAAAGAGAAAAAGAAAGGCCGCACTAAAATGTTAGAGAATAAGATTTGGCATACTGAAATAACCTCACTTGAATCGCCACGACATCGTGGGATTCCATTCTTTAAGAAATGGGCTGCAATTCTAAAGATATTGGTTAAGAGAGCTTATCAAAAAGGTTGGCAGCCTGAACGTAAGGATGCATGGGGTAACGGCCCACGAAATTATTGAGGTGAGGAAATGGAGCAAATAAACCAAGAATTTGAAGACTTTGACTTTGATCTATTTGATACCGAAATTAAGACGGTTTCGGAAGTAGAGGCTAGTTATCTCGCTACCGTCAGTGAATATCTTGTAAAATGGGAGTCATGGTTGGCAAAGAATCTAGATCTTCTCGCCCAGTTTGAAATGTGGGAGCCAGTGGCTGATGAAACCATTGTCGCTGCCAGTTATGCTTTGAAAAAGGCTATTCGCGATAAGAGTGAGGCTGCTCTAAACAACGCGCATGATTTGTGGTGTGTAAAGGCCTGGATTGAAGGTAAATCAAACCCACTCATTGACGAGTTTGATTTGGTTCATGGTATTAGATCGGATGTGGTGGCTCACACAATGCCGCGTTTGACTAGAATCTGCGAAAGCGATAATCACCCGTACCTCGACAACTATTCAGAAGTAAGTTTCAACAATGAAGATTGGAACAATGCCTTCAACAAAAGTAGTTGGGGCCGCAGCATGACAAAGGATAAGGTGTCTAACAATAAGAAAGAATCGCCCGGGTTTGATACTGGTGACATTGCTTGGCTACCAAGCGATGCTATTTATGCTGAAGAAGTACGATGCATCATGGAGGCTCGGCTAGAGTCCATTAGCAACTATCAACGCCGAAGGTTGGTTGAGATGTTAGAGGATATCGTGCTTAGTAGCCCTTTCTATCAGTTCACTTTGATGCATAGCCAAGTCAAAGGAGTATTAGGAGACAGGCGTTCTGTTCATGTAAAAGATATGGTGTGAGGGGGATGTCAAGTGACCTTGAGGTCCTTTTCACAGTCCACTTTCTTACATTCTTGCTATCAGAAATCCTGATTATGATACCTTTATTCGGCTGGTATCTTGTTAGATTCGCACCCGCAAAGACGTATTTCTTGAATGCGAAGTATGAACAATTTCTTCAAGAAATTGCAAACCAATACGTGCTTGCAGCCCCGTGCGAAGCAGGGGCGTGTTTGTACTTACTGAAAGAGAGATCATCTACTGGTGAATATTCAACTCTAAAAGAGCTCAGGACTGCAGCCTTAATTCGTTCAATCGCTACTATTCTCGCGGGCCTTCTTCCACCCATTGCCCTATTGGTCTAAAGTAAAGATAATCTTCTGCCTGAAACACTAAAGCCTCATTCCCGAATGTGAAGAGTGCGATAATGAGGCATCCTGCGATGACTGTGACCGTTGTGATGAGTGCTGCGAATGTGGATGGTCGAGTGGGAGAAATCGAACTGTTAGAAGAAGAAGGGTTACTCGGTGATCAAAGCCAATCAGGGCTTGTATCCGGCGGGAATTCTACCCAGTGCTTTGAATCCTCAAAAAATCCATTCTTAAGGAACCAATCAGAAGGCGCTTCTTCCATTTCTGACACGCACCTCAGATGTCTTCTAAAATAGTTCTGGGATTCAGTTATGTGAATTTTACTCGCTTTAGATTCTCCTTCTTTATACAACTCTTGCCCTAATTCCATGTGAATAATTCCAAGATTATTATACAAGTCAGATGCGCCTTTTTGGTCTGAAGCAGAGTCACATATTAATAAAGCAGATAACAACTCAGATATTCCAGATTCAAATTGCTTTGAATAACGATATAAATTAGCGCTGTTATTCAGCGCAGTAGACCATTTCTCTTTTTCTTTAATGTTTAAATTTCGTCCAAGATTATCTTTTAAATCGTCAAATATTGCCAAAGCGATCGATACATATTCACGGGCTTTGGTATAATTTCCCCTAACAAGTTCGATATCTGTCCGATTTGTATACACGTCTGCAATACCAATTTTGTCATCTAATTTCTGATATATTTCAAGACACTTATCGAATTTTGCGTCTGAATCAATATGTCGTTTACGTGCATCAGCAATCAAAGCAAGATTCAATAGAGCGTCAATTTGCCCTTGTTCGTCATTTATTTGACAATATAAATCCATTGCATGCTCGTAATTATCATTCGCTTTCGGATACTTTCTTTGGTCAAAGTAACACGTTCCTAGTTGATTGTATGCTTTAGCGCAAATGGAATATAAGCCTAATTTTTTAGTTTCTTCAATAACGGGTTCTAATAAATTAATGGCCTTAGACCAGCTACCCTTTTTACGGTGCTTTTTTGCCTTGTCAATGATCGCTTTAAATTCTATTTCGGCATCTAACTGGTTTGTTTTCTGATTCGAGGCTTTTTGTTTCTCTTTGGATATTCTTTTTATGCGCCTTAGTATAGAAAGATAGTAGTCATTACCTTTCGAAGACCCAGATTTACATATTTTTTCTAGTATTGATTCTAGTCTACTGAATTCAGAATCATCAAAAGAGATATCTTTCAGTTTCTTTACCCCCTTATCAACTAGGTTTTGTAATTTGACATCTACCTCGATTTCATTTAATTGCTTTAGTTTCTCTTGCACAAATAACACTTTATAGGCACATACTAGGTATTGAATAAAATATTTTGTTAACTCACTTTTACGATAAAGTTCGAAACTAGCATTTCCTGATTTTTTAAGATGAGATATTGCTTGTTTATATTCTCCCAGTTCTTGGTAGCAAATAGACACATAATTATGAACCTCCCAATTATCTCTATCATTCTCATCAATTTTTAATGCTTCGAGATAATGATTTAAGGCGGTTTGGAAATCTTTTAGCAGATAATTAGCTTGTCCAAGCATGCATAAAGCTTGCGATTTCATTAAAGAGTTTGGTGCTGAGTGCACAGCAATTTCTAACTGTTTGACTGCTTGATTATATTTTTGTTCATGAATAAGTATTGTACCGGTTAATTTTGCAATAAATGAACGACTTTCTAAATCGAGATTATCTTTGATTTCTTCATTATTGAAAATATTGACCAAATCTTTCTGTCCCTTCGAATCTTCAACTCCTCCTAAAACATTAAACAATTCTGACACGTAGTTTATCATTTTATTCGAATCTAACTCAGAATAAGTATCTAACATTTGAATCAATTCTTTCAATAAATCCTGAGCTCTTGTAACCTTGTTGGTTTCTGTAAAAATTAATGCTTGGGTAATTTTTACATCCCATTCGTCTGGTGAGAATGATTTTTTGTCATTTAGAAGTCTTTTTTCTACATCATTATTAAGATATAGAGCTGCACTGTAATCTCCCTTCCAAATCTTGTACCTACACATATCTAACCTACTACGAATAAATTGTTTTGTGTGCTTTTCAGGAATGTGGAGTAATCTGTCAAATAATTTATCACATAATGCCTCAGCACTAGAGTACTGCCACGCTCCATGAAAAATAGTTAAATTGGTAATAATTGTGTAAAGATCGTCGTGTGAGCCGTTCTCCATTTCCACTGCCAATTGTTCTAATTTCTGATAGTAATTCTTCACTTCATCATAATCCCTGTGATAAACAATATACAGTATTAAGAAAAATTCTAATTCAATATTATCATCACATATAGGAAGCATTTCATGAAGGCAATAATCGGTCCTTAATTCAAAATCTGTAATAGATCTGAATTGCTCCATCTGAATTTGAAACGATTTATCAACAATGTTTTTATTATCGATAATATTAGGGAATATATTCAATCTCGGCGATGGTGTAAATCTGTTTTGCTCTGAAAATAGATTATATTGTGAATCGGCAAAACGAGGAAAATTTTCTAATTTTGGATCAACAGCTATTTCATCGCAATCAAGTAATTTCTTGATTTCTTCAATGAATTTCTCATAATGCTTTTGAGGAAATCGCGAATCTAACTTTTGCTCCCAGTACAGAGACCAGTCCCAAGCGTGAAGAAGAATTAGGGGCTTTAAATCACTATTCCAATAATCTTCACAGATCGCTGATCCTTTGTTGTTTTTGCTAGAAAGACTCTTTTCAAAACTAGACAAATATTCATCAAGAATAATTCCAATCATATCAGTTCTCAATTCAAACCAGCGTGAATGGTATTGTACTATTGCAGCAAGAAGTCGGCCGATTGAAGCAAAGAGGCTCAACCCGATTGGTGCAAACTCCTTATCTTCATCCTTACCCGGACTATAGATTCTTGAGGACAAATCTCCTCCAACTCTGATTATTTTGTCGGGTTCGTTGGCATTTGAAAATATTGCATCTTCGAAGTCAATAACATAAACTCTGTCTGCGTTTTCTGCAACCAAAAAATTTCCACCCCACTCATCCCCATGAATGAAAAACCATGATTGATTATCGTATTTTATAATCGTTCGAGGTATAAGCCACTGTTTTTTGTTATTGAGTATCGACTCAACACAATTATCTAAATTGTTTTCCTCAGTCAATCTAGGCAGAATACTCCTCAATGATTCTGATGGTGCACTTAAATGGGTATCTAAATCGTTTCTAAAATATTCTTGGGACAGTTTATCGAAAAGTTTTGAACTTTCGCCACTTCCTTTATGACCTAATTTTTCACTTTCAAAATGTTCTGCAAGTGTCAAACAGCCTTGAGTTGCAATAACATTGATTATTTTCAAATCTAATTCATCGTCGTTTATTAGATTATAATCTGACCTATACTGTGGTGTTTGTCCTATTTTAGCAGCTGTTTTGTAATTATCAAATCGCTCCTCAAACCCATCCGAATTATTGAAAATATAGCTATATGTTTCGCCATCAGACATTACAACCTTTGGGCCCCAACTAGATGTAACATTACTCCAAGTCACCTTTTGAATTTTAATTTTACTAGGATTGGCTCTTTGCTCTCTCAATGCATAGAACAATTGTAATTTTCTGATATCCCCCCCAGGTGTTTCATTATCCATCTCATTAAGTAGGCGAAATAGATTAGTTTGAACTTGACCGTCTTCTAACAGGCGCCCCAAATAGTCATGACGGACTGTTTGAGCATCATTCATCAATAAGAAAGTTGAACAAATTATCAGTTTTGCCTTTTCTTCTGAATTAAAACCATCAAGTTCTTGTTCTAACAATGGTTTCAGTTTCTCTCGGCAATCATTGAACGATTTTGGAGGTTTAGGAGGAGGGATTTTAGACTTTGTGAGTTTATTGAATGGCTCTCTATCTTCCTTTGTCCACTTCTCATGAAACATAACTTTTCGAATATCATCGATCGCCCATTTTGAAATTTTATCAAAAACGTCGTCGAGTTCCTTGCTCATTATATCACTCACTTTTGATGTCGAAGTCGTCTCTCAATAAAACCCCATAAACTCTGCGGGTATGAATTACTTCACTTGAAAGAATCCCGGTACTTTCAGTATCAATTATTCGTTTAAGGAAAGTTGCGAATGTTCTAGCGCCGGTTCGCTCGGTTGAACAAAATCGTTTTTCATTGATCTTGTACTCATCATCAATTATGGAGTAATTATACTGCTTATTTTCTTCACCCTTAATGTGCCATTGATCTATTGCAATGGCCACCCCCGGTAACTCTGTATATTCCCCGAACAGACGACGCATTTCTTCAATACTAGTGTTCATAGATACTACAGGGAGTTTGCCTTGTCTTTTTGTCCAATCCCTCTTATCATTCCAATTCCAATCACTGCTACTTTTTTCCTCAAATCGTAAATTTTCTAATTGTCCTGTAAGCCGGAGGAGGCGTATTTTTTTACCGCTCCCACCATCTCCATCATCTAGTTTTACCGTTTTTATCGCCTCATTATCTAAGCATTGCCATAAAAGGCGAAGTGTTTGTTCTCCACTTTCAACTCCCAACCGATCTTTATCTTTACTTAGTTTAGAGGATAAGACTCTCTTCATGAAATCAACCCAAAGGTTCTGGACGGTCAGAGAAGGGGGGTGTACTCCGCCAAAGTATCTATTGGGACTACCTTCATTTGGAGTGCCGTCTTTTCGTAAAATTAAAGGAAACATTCCTACTTGGATAATTTTACTAAACGTGTTTTCGAAGTTATAGATCTTGAGTCTTTGTTCGCATGAAAACGGTAAGAGTAGCGCCCCTCTCTTTCCTATTGCTTGTAAAACATGGGTTCTGTGTTCAGCAGGCCACTCTTCCCATATTTTTTCTGCTTCTAATTTAGTGATTAGGCCTTTGTTTGAGGTTGGTTTGTTGTAAATATTGGAAAATTTGTAGTAGTAGTCTAAAAACGCTTTCAATTTTTCCCTTTTTCCTTTAACATCTTCGGCTCCTGCAGCACCACTGGTATACAATCTTGGCATGGTTTTATTTGCGTAGTATATGGGTTCGGTGGTTTTCAAAATCTCCTTACTAACGCTCAATTTTTCTAGTTTACAAGGCCTACCGGCCTCTACATTACAAATTTGGCAACCGTCAACCATCATACGATAATAAGCAAATTTATGATACTTCAATAATGCACTCACATTGAATGGGAATGTCTTATCTGTTATTGGCTCTAATTTGTTTAATGCCTCAAGTTCTAACTTTAGATCATTAGTAGGTTCTATCTTCATAGACTTCAAGATTTTTTTATGTTTAGTCATGAAACTCCTGTTCTCAAAATCTAAACCATACCATCCTTTAACAGATGCGTTTGAAATTTTAGAATTTTTCGCTTGAAAGGAATTAGTAAAGTCTTTTAGAATTGGGAATTTTTGAAGTAGTTTCTTTGTGGCTTCTTCTTTTTTAGCAGTAAAGCCAATTACTCTTGATTTGATATCGTCGATTGTTAACTTGTCCTTATCCTTGAATTCGAAGCCGTTAGGGAGGGGATCGATATAGTTAATGTTGGCTCGTTGAAGCAAAACAAGAGACTCATACAAATGAAACATAGCCATAGCTACTCCCCTTTTTGGTTGTTTGTAGGAGATTATGCCTCTCATTCCATTATTAGTATCAGCGGCTTTCTGTTGTTGACTAATCCAGTATGTCGTATTTCTATTCATTACCACTCTATGGTTTGGTTTCCTCCAACGTACTGGATATCTTTGTAATTTGCCTTCAGGAACTGCTATTATTTTATTGTGGTCAAATAACGGTAATTTTGCTGCGACGCCCTTCGCTTTGCTAAAGTATTCCATGTCGAATGAAAAATTAGTGGCAGCTTTATGCAATTCTTGTATTTTGTCATGCTCCCAAATAACATCTAGGTAGGTGTTTGGGTGCACCGCCATGGGCATACGTGCTTCGAAACTATAAGTTCCCATACATACTACCCCGCTAGTTGTGTGACGTAAGACTTCCACCAATTCAATGCATCGGTACATGTGATAAAAGTATTAATTATCATACTGTAGAATGATGTGCTAAAGCATCTATTTGCGCCATTAAGTATGTGTTGCGAATTATCGATGATTACAACACTGGATGGATTTAATGTATTTACAATTCCAGCAAAGACTGATACCTTATAATCAACAGTTTTCGGGGCTTTACTGTGTGGTTTACATACTAATCTAGCGCCGCCAATCCAAAGGTCTCGCTCACGAAGATCTTGTTCAGTCTGATGATGATGTTTGCTATCTCTAGCCGTTACGTAGAATACATGGATTTCAATATAATTCATTGCGGATTTGATAGATTCTATCATCTCTTTTGCATTCACCATCGTCAGATCGGTAGAGAATAGTTCTGGATTACAAAATGCCTCCAAGAAGGCTTGCTTGCCTTGTGGATAAACTCGTTTAGGGTCTCCATATTCTCCGATGACCAGTCCTTGTTCTTCCATCTTTTTCTCGCGATATGAGCCATCTGTAAGTGTTCCATCAATGTCGATGAAAAATACTATTGGTTGGACTCTGGGCGACTCTTTCTGTGTTTTACGTAATGCGTACCTTGGCATGAATTAACTATGGTTAGTGGAATATATTGGTTATAGTTTTGCAATTGCAAAATTACTCGATATATACGTAATTTATATCGGTTAGTTTGCACCAAAGTGCAGTAGTGCCCATTTATGGGCTTTGTCCGGAAACTCAAGAAGTTTCTGGAATTATATGTGCTGGAATGGAAGAAGCGATTCCGGCCCGAATATCTGGCGAACCACCGCTTCAAAACCAGCTCTGTTCGGATTTTAATATAGGCGCGAGCGGGCGCCGGAGATATAAGAGGCCGCTTACCTCATTCTCCCTACTGCACAACAAGCAGGAGAAGATATAATGAAAAAATCATCAAGAACGCGTACGTATAGAGACTTCCCAAGAATCATTGGGACGTATTCAGAAAGAATTCGTCTTTTACAACTTACTAATAGGGTGTGGGAGCTACTTCCACAACTTCACCCTGATGTTGACTTCGATCATGATGCGTTCGAGCACATCACAGTTGGATTTCTACGTGATAAAGAAGGTCGCTCTAGTTTGATAGGGCTTTGTAGTTTTTCAAATCCTAAACGTGGAAATAGTGTTAAACACAGCAACCGTCATGGAATCCATCGTATACTGATACAACGAAACCTAGTATTCGAAGACCCTGAAGAATGCGTCAGAACGATACACCACGAGTTCGTACATGCTATCTTGAAAGATTTCGAAAACCCGCATGGAGAAAATTTCTGGGAACATGAAAGGAGAATAGATAATTTTATCGCGCAACTAACACGAAGATAAATACTCAATGTATCTTCAGTAAATGATTATTCATCGAGTCCCCGATTACAAGCGCTGTTGCTATTATCAAGGATGGTATGAATATAGGATTTGTCGGACCAATTGTAAAGTACAATACCAATATAATCACTAAGTTGGTCAATAACAACAAACCAGGTGCCTCAAAGAAATCTCTATCGTTAAGTTCAGAAATAAGTGGCATAAAAACTAATGGAGATAGAATACTGAAAACTATGAAAGTAATACCAGTATTAACTGTTGGCGAGCTTGCGACAATTAATACTATTCCCGCTATCAATAGCATCGGGCAACTTAAGATTATAATTCCAAGAATAAAAGTCATAATAATTGCCCATAATTGAAAAAGCAAACGTTCTATAACGGCCATGAATGGGGAAATAATAATCATCAGAATAGTGAATACTATCAAGAATGGTTTGTTCTCGATCATTCGACTGCCTCCTTGATAAAATCTGAGGTTTTTTGCTTCGGTTCATTTCCTATTTTCTTTTTATTTTCAAAATATTGGTCAACATGTTTTCCTATTCTTCGACTATACTTGAGAGAATCTACCAATTCTATGATAAAAAATATGCATAACATTAATCCAAATATTATCAAATTAGATATTATCAAACAAAGTAATGTAATCACCAAAATTTCTATTACACCGCCTGGAGAATCAAATAAAATCATAACATTCCCTCCGAAAAATATTGAGGGTTTTTTGGATTCGAATTGCTATTATTTCTATCTAGTTGTTCAAAGTATCTTAATCGAATAACTCCCACATACACAAGTCCAATTAAGAAAAGTGCTGCTGAATTAGAGATAATTAGAGATAAGGATTCAATAAGTAGCCCATATATTACCCACAATACTAATGTCGTTAGTATTGATGCAAGAGTGAGTAATGATATTCCTTCATGTTCACCATTACGCCATACACGAATAATTTGTGGAATCCATGCAATGAGCCCTAATATGCCTGCTGTAAATCCAATGGCTTCTATCATGATTTCCGACTTCATGCTTCTCGCCACCCATATCCGCAAACCTGGCATTGTAGGAAGGCCACCTCTGGTTCATCGGTTTGATCCATTTGACGTAATTCACATGTGGCATCATTACAACCACATTCTGGACAATGATACGCTTTCGTTGTCGGTAGCTTTAGTTTCTCAATGACTTCATATGTTCTTAGTTCTGCCTCGCCAGTAGTAGTAACAAGAGTCTCTATTAGAATCTTTGAATCATTTGTGATGTGTGTTAAGTTTTTATCTACTTGGCTACATTTTTGACAATCTAATGAGCCGTCTGGCTGTATATAACCAAGTGTTCCGCAACTAGAGCAAAACATCAAACCAGCTCCTTCAAGGTTTGAATTTTTTGGAGGATGAGTTTGAGATTGTTTTTGACTTGTACTACGCTTAAAGGTGGTTCTTCAACACCTTCTCCTGAAGAACTCATGTCATTGATATTTATCAAATCACACGTCTTCTGAGAAGTCTTGCGAGTTACCATATAGGTAATGGTGAGTTCTTTAACAGGAGCGATCTTGTGATGAAGAGTATTCTTCATCAAGTACTTATTTCCTGCTTCAATATTGATGATTGGAGATTCGATAACTCCCACTTTGTTTTCTAGTTCAATGTTGTAAATACGGTCGTTGCGAATGTAGGTGTGTAAAAAGTGTGTATCTCCTTCAATAATCTCATAAAGATGCATCGGTAGTGTTCCACAGATTACTTTTGATTCAAAATCCCAACGGTGGTTATGTATATTCTCATCTGCCTTAGCACCAACTGGGTAAAGGTGTAAACGAAATTTCTCACCGTTCTGGGTCTTTAATGGATGCTTGAAAAATCCGTTTTGATGAAGATATGATTGTTTTGCGACCTCTTCCAAGGTGGATGGGTCTCGCAGGGTAGCTAATACTGCATCTTCTATTTCAGTGATGTCTACCGCTGTGACATCGTATTGCTTCAGGGTTAGGGGCTCGTATTGGAGGGCCATTATAACAGCACAGGATGAATTAGTACACCCCTCTAATTTTGCAATTGCAGAAAATTGATAAAAACGGTGTGCTGGGAGATTAACGGTTTAGATAAAACAGAATAATTTTGGGTTTCCGAATCAAAAAATTTCAAGATAAATCTCCTAGATTCCCAAAAATGATCGCTGCGCATGCTAACGATCCAGGATTTTTTGAAGACGAAGATATAACATATCCAGTAAGAATGTTATTGTCTTTCGATGATTTTGATGCGTACTACTTAGATAAGCGACCAAGGAAAAATTAGTTCTTGTTATACATGACTATCATTGGGTTTCTCGTAATGGACAGGTGTTGATTCCTAGCATTCGATAAATGTAGCAATTACCAGAAATCGCATTGAACAAAAGAACACCTGCAACTCCAAGTCCAATTAGCGCAATCGTGTTATTGACACTGGATGGTATGGCTAGATAAGCTAGAATCAAGAG
>MDSV01086786.1_pt1 | contig 14003 bp, 9 predicted proteins | sample 810851 | NCBI WGS metagenome assembly MDSV01 (sample SAMN05326640, study PRJNA326480) | marine metagenome | isolation source: seawater | place: Atlantic Ocean: North East | collected 2012 | reverse complement strand
TGCAGTTGGTCCCTAGTCGGTCTCGTTAGGTAATATTTATATTACTCCTCTTCTCAAATGAGTCAATACTTTTTTTGAAAAAAGTTAAGGTATTTTTCAATTAGCTAATTATTAATGATATTTATTAGATTTGTACTTGATATGACATCTGCATATTTGGTACTGATATCAGAAAGATTTACAGAATGAGATTCTGGATTTCTATCTCCAACACAGTCCTCCACAACCACAGTAAAAAAATTATTTTGTAAGCTATCTACAGCTGTTGCTCGCACACAACCACTGGTAGTTACACCAGTTATAATTACAGTATCAATTTGCAAAGAATTTAATTTGAGTAATAAATCAGTTCCAAAAAAGGCGCTGGCATATGTTTTTTTAATAACCAACTCATTATCTTTGGGTCCTATTTGATGAGTAAAATCACTCCATCCACTTTCAGGATTTAAAATATTAAGGTCAGGTAGTTTCTCTCTAAACACTGATGCCTCAAATTGATCTTTGAATATAGTTGTTGTAAAAATAATTGGTATAGATTTTTTTCTGAATTCATCAATTAATTTATTATTTTGATTGATAAGTTCATCACACGGGAATGCAAGAGGAGAATCAGGATCTATAAATCCTTTAGCTAAATCAACTACAACTAATGCTGGATTTTTTCCAATACCAGTTTTTTTTGATTTCAGCTTTGACAAATTAGCTTACTTTGAATATTGGTGATGCTGGTGCTTCAAGCTGAGTCTCTTCAAGACATTTAGATTTTATCGAATCTAAATCACCTCCAAAATCAAACATTTCAGGTTTGCTTCTCTCAGTTCTCATAGATTTTCTCAGGCTTTCTGTTTCTTTGGCATCAACAGCGTTATCTTTTATAACCACTCCATAATTGAGTGCGCCTTCAGTTGAAACCAATCTGCGATTTACATCAATAAGTACCTGCTCTGGATCTCTTTCAAGCGGATCACCCCATCCACCACCGCCCCAAGTGTTGAAGTAAAGAAGGTCTCCTTTTTTTACCTTAATGCCCTCACATTTTGCAGGAACAACTTGTGGATCTTCGCCATCACGATGCAAAATCTTAGTAGATCGCTGACCTGGCTTACCACCGTTTACACCCCATGGGAAAGTTAGCCATCTGTCATCATGAATTCCGATGTGGCCATCAGCTAGGAATCTATATGCCACGCATAAACCATTGCCACCGCGATGCAAACCAGGACCGCCGGAATCAATAATGGTTTCATACTTTTCTACTCGAAGAGGAAAATAAGCTTCAATGAATTCGTTAGGAACGTTAGTAAAAGCTGGCCAAAGTGAATGACCATCTGGTCCATCCCCAACCGGTCGCCCAGGAACGCCACCAAATCCTATTTGAAAGAGTTGAAACCACTCGCCCTTATCATCATATCCGGAGTAGAAAAGATGTGGAGAGTCTGAAAAGCCAGCAGCATTCAACATCTCATTTGGTGCGCCCATTCCTAGTAATGCTCCTAAGACATCAAAAATTCTTCCAAGTGCATGCGTCCTTCCAGAAAGTGCAGCAGGATAGTTAGGTTTAAGTAATGTGCCTTGTGGTATTCGGACATCAACCAGGTCGTAAAAACCATCATTAAAAAGTATCTGAGGATCAACAACGTTGATAGTGAAAGACCCAAAAAACATCTTAAACATCTCTTCATTTAAATAAAAGTTGATAGAGCTCTGTGCCTGAGGATCAGTACCATCAAAATCGAAAATTGCTTTATCGCCCTCCCGCCACATCTTACATTTAATTTTATACGGACCCATTCCCATACCATCATCACAAATATAGTCTGAAAACTCACGAGGCTCCTCTGGAATAAACATAGAAATAATATGTTTCATGGCCAAGTAATTTCTTTCAAGCATGATGTTCATTGTTGAACAAAAAATCTCGTCACCAAATCGATCCGCAATTTCATTGCATCTTCGCGCAGCAGTATTGCATGCAGCAATCAAAGCATTTAAGTCAAATCTGTTCCACTGAGAGGTTCTAACATTGTGCAAAATTAATTCTAAAACATCGCTTTGTAGTTCACCTTTTTTATAGAGTTTGGTTGGTGGTATTCTAATGCCCTCTTGAAAGATGGTTGTAGCTTCTGTGGGTATTGAACCCGGAACCATTCCACCATTATCTGACATATGACCAAACATAGCAGTCCATGCAATATGCCTACCTTCGCGGAACACAGGACACAAAACAATCCAGTCGGGTAAGTGGGATACAGCAGCATTACACATATATGGATCATTTGTGAGAATGATATCCCCTTCCTCAATCTCTTCATCATAAGCTTCAGTAAAACCATAAATGAATGAACCAAATTGTCCGACTACCATCTTGCCTTCTTTATTAGCAATCATAGGGAAGCAATCACCCTGCTCTCTGATACCTGGAGAAAGTGCGGTTCTTCTAACAATTGCGTCCATTTCTTCACGTGCATTTCTAAGCGCATTCTCGATAATATCTACAGTGATACCATCAACTTCAATCTGCTTTAGAGGCTTATTATTTGTTTCAATGATCTTTGCAGGCATAACTAATTCTCAGGGTTAATGATTAAATTTCCAACTTTGTCAACGACTGCATGATGTTCTGGAAGAATAACTGTAGTAGAGTCCATTTCTGAAACAATGGACGGGCCTGGTACTTTCATGCCTTCCATTAGTTTAGATCGGTCATAGATTTTTATTTCATGCCAAGATCCTTCATGATAAAACTTGGAATCTTGAATGATCGAGTCTTCCAGTTTAGCTTTCTTATTAGAAAGAGAAGCAGACTTTAAACTGGTTTGCTTTGCCTTAACGATGGCGCGAATCATTAAAATTTCATGTCCATCATCAAGCTTAAAAGTGAATAATTGAAAATGCTCATCATCAAAAGCATCTGTAATTAAATTAATGCCCGCTTTAACAAAATCATCTTCATTAAAATCAATGGTTATCTGAAAAGCCTGTCCAGCGTACCTAACATCAGCTTGATAAAATATCTCTAAATCAGATGACTTGACGCCATCACTAATCAATGAAGTAGAAGCCTTTTCCTTAAGCTCATGCAAATCATCAATGAATTGATCATTCGATATGTCTTGAGCCATATTAAGATATGATCTTGATGCTTCATCCTGAACTTGAGTTGTGGCATCCCCATATGCACACAGTACTCCTGGACCAGGTGGAATAATTACAGGAAATGAGTTGGATAGTTTTCCTAATGCATTTGCATGTAAAGGTCCAGCTCCACCAAATCCTACCAAAGCAAAATCTCTGGGATCAAAGCCTTGCTCAACAGAAACCAAACGCAGGGCACCAAACATCGATTCATTTACAATTTTAATAATTCCCTCAGCTGCTTCCATTAAATCAATACCAATTGCATCAGCAACAGTTTGCACTGATTTAATTGCAGCATCTTTATTTATGGACATATCACCACCTAATTGGACGTCGCTAGGCAAGAAACCTAAAACAATATTTGCATCGCATACAGTCGGCTGCTCTCCACCCTTCATATATGCGGCTGGACCAGGTACTGCTCCGGCAGATTCGGGACCAACTCTTAAAGCTTTAGTTAGCTCAGGGACGAATGCAATAGATCCACCACCAGCTCCTACCGTTCTAATATCAACAGAAGGTGCTTTGACTCTTACATCACCAACCAAAGTCTCTCTTCTTAATCTTGGTTTGGAGTTTTGTATCAGAGCAACATCAGTTGAAGTGCCACCCATATCGAATGTCAAGATATTGTCATGGCCTGCTTTACTGCAAAAGTGTATGGCTCCAGCAACACCACCAGCTGGACCTGACATCAGATGATTCACTGGTGATTCACCTGTTGACCTGCTTGATGCTAGGCCACCATCAGATCTTAAAATAGATAATTGAACATCCTTGCACAAAGTAGATTCAAGGGAAGACTGAAGATTATCTACATACTTTGATACTTGAGGTCTTACATAAGAATTTAAAACTGTTGTTTCAGCTCGTTCATATTCCTGCATCTCAGGAATAACCTCGCTCGATATAGAAATAGGTATATCCTTGAAGATATCTTTAGCTATCTCTGCAGCTTTTTGCTCATTGGTATCATTCACATAGGAGTTAACAAAACTAATTGTTAAGGCCTCAACGTCACCTTTGGCCTTGAGAGCATTAAGCTCCTCTCTAAGTTGCTTTTCATTTAGAGGCGTTGATATTGTCCCATCTGCGTCAGTTCTTTCAATAACTCCATGCGTTAACTCTAAAGGAGCTAATAAAGGTTTTTTTACGAAACTTACCCAACCTCCTAATCCACCTGGACAAAATGATCTTGCAACCTGAAGAATGCTTTCATATCCTTGGGTGGTTAATAGGCCAACCGTTGCTCCATTTCCTGTTAATACCGCATTGGTTGCAACAGTCGTTCCATGCATAACAAGATTAATATCTTTAGGATTTATACCGGATTGATCACAAATCTTTGATACCCCATTTAAAACACCAATAGATGAGTCTTCTGGTGTTGACGGTACCTTTGCTGTGAATGTTGAACCTGTTTTCTCATCGATCAGTAGGAAGTCCGTAAACGTACCTCCTACATCGACACCAAGCCTGTAAGACATAAATCTCCTAGATGCTAAAAGTTATATCTAATATCTAATCCATAAGTTGCATACGGTGCCTCATGAATAAAGGAACCACCAAACTCGGGTGCTGGTATAACTTCAGCTAAATAGTTTTCATCCGTAACATTTCTGCCCCATAGAACAAATGATAATTTTTCACCCACTAAAGAAGCTCTAAAATCTACCAGCTCATATGCATCACGCTGAGCAAGAGACATATCAGATGCAACAGGAAAGCCTAATAAAGCAGTCCAAACAGATGGCCCAGTATTATTTTGCACGGTATGGAACCACGTATCCCCTACTTCCATGTAATCAACTCTTAGAACAAGATCAAAGTCTTTTGTTACAGGCGTATCATATTGAAAACCAAGATTAAATGTGTGCTCAGGGGCTAAAGGGGCATCGTTACCAATGGTAGACGGACGATGAGCATTTTCTTTGATTTCACCATCCGTGATACCAAATGCACCATCAATCTTAAGGTTATCGGTCACAGCATATTTAAAATCTAGTTCATAACCTGAGATATCCAATTCATCAATAGTGGTAACAACTCTTAACAGACCCCATGGTCCTGCATAGAACTCAAAGAACTGATTATCTGTAACATTGGTATTAAAGTAGGCTCCATTCATTGCAAGCCTTCCATCCAAATAAGTCCCTTTGAAACCAACTTCAAATGCTCTACTCACTTCTTTATCAAATTCATCATTAACACTGATTCCCGCACCGACAACACCTAATCCAAAGGGATTTCCGCTGTTGAGCCAGAAGTCAGTTGTGGCAGCACTTCCAGTTGAATTAAATCCACCTGACCTAAAACCATAACCATAGGAAGCATAATAACTAGTATTACCTGCATTGGTAGTAATAGAGAATTTAGGTTGAAATTGATCAAATGTAGTTGACCTGGAATCAATAGTGTCTCCAACAGAAGCCATTGCCGGGTTTATTGGATCACCACCACCATAATATAAAGCCGCAGCTACTGGTGGAACAAGATTATCAACAGATCTTGACTCCCTGTCATACCTTGCCTCAATAGAAAGCTCAGTAATATCTGATAAGTCCACAGAATATTGGCCAAATAAAGATCTAACTTCGGTATCAAACATATCATGGAATAATAAATCTGTTGGGTTCTTACCTGTAGGCGGTACATAAGCCTTTAACTCAAATCCTTTGTCAAGGTCAGCTCCATAACTAACCACTACCTCACGCTCGATTTCGGCATAAAAAGCTCCAACCAGCCATCTTTGAGATTCTGTTTGATCACTTGCAAGCCTGAATTCAAAAGAAAGATCTTCCTGGTTTCGTGATTGGTATTGGTACCCATCACAGGTATGAGGTAGATAAGGTCCGAGTACTGAGTCATCAGCTGTTGGCGCAGTGCCTGCTGCAGCAAAACTAAAGCCCGGTGGCAATGAATTGATCAACGCTAAATTAGAAGCAGTATTTGAAGCTGCACATGCATCTGTACCAAAATACCCACCAAAAGCACCTGATGTTCCATCAGAAATAAGGAACTCTTCAAGTTCATTGTATGAAAGTATTGCAGTGAATAGACTCCCATTATCAAGCTCATTATCTAATTTGATTGATAATGTTGTAGTTTCTTGCTCGTTAACTGGCGGAACATTGAACATATACTTGAATTCATGAGAATTTACATCTTTAAAGAATTGATCAGAGCCTGGAGTTGGGAAGGCAGTAAATCCAGGAAGTGCAAATACGGCGTTAAAATTAATGGTACCGCCACTTACATCACTAAAGCCTGCCCTGAAGTCCCAAGTTCTTGGGCCATCATCAACAATAAATCTTGTCTGCACAGTTGTATCTTCAAAGAAGTCTACGTTATTAAGGCCTGAATAAATATTAGTATGCTCACCATCAGTCTCTCTTGTGCTGATTGAAAGTCTTCCATTTACATTATCTGATACATTACCATTCAAGACATATTGCAGTTTTGCGGAGCCATTATTTCCTGCTCCAACCAAAACTTTTGAAGAAGATCCTTCTTCAGGTTCTTTTGTTGTTATTAGTATTGCACCCGAAGTTGCATTTCTGCCATACAGAGCACCTTGAGGTCCTTTCAAGACTTCTATTTGAGCTATATCAAGGAGTTCACGATTAAAAGCATTTGGATTAGTCTGAAGAATTCCATCAACTACAAGCGCGAAATTTGATTCCGCATCACGAGTTGAAGTCAAACCTCTAATAGTGACAAGTGTATCACCAGCATTAACAGTGTTTGCCATAACAACATTAGGGGTGAGTGCTATAAAATCCTCAGGTCGTTCAATCCCGGCATCCTCAATATCAGAAGATGTAAAAACTGTCATACCAATGGGTACATCTTGCACACTTTCATCTACTTTACGAGCAGACACCACAACTTCCTCTAAGACTGGATTAGCCAGCAGATAAGCTGGTAACACTAAAAGCCCAAGAATAAAAAAACTTCTTAAATGATTCATAATTTCCCCTACATTTTTTGTGCGTGTACAAATTTTATACACTAATTCAAGATTTAGCACAAATAAGGTGCATTTGTTTTAGATGTATAATTTGACAATGAATAAAAATAATAAGCCTCTAAATGGGATAAGAGTAATTGACTTGACTCATATGTTATCAGGGCCTTATGGGTCAATGATTTTGGCAGATCTTGGATGTGAAACTATAAAAGTTGAGCCTATTGCTAAAGGTGAAGGCACAAGAAGATTGCTTGAGAGTGATCCAGATTACTCATTTAAAGGCACCGGTGCTTATTTCTTTACACTTAACAGAAACAAAAAAAGTGTCTGTATTGATTTAAAAAACCCTAAAGGATTAGATGTTTTTTATGATTTAGTAAAAGCTTCAGATATTGTTATTAGTAATTTTTCAGCTGGTGTTACCAAAAAACTTAATATTGACTATGCCGCACTTGAACAGGTGAATCCGAGGATTATTACCTGTACTGTAAGTGGCTTTGGTGAAGATGGTCCTGATTTTCAAAGACCAGCATTTGATCAAATTGCTCAAGCTTTAGGTGGAGGGATGTCCATAACCGGTAAAAATAAAGAAGAGCCTGTTCGTGCAGGGATACCAATTGGCGATTTAGGTGGCGGTATGTTTGCAGTTATGGGTATACAGGCTGCATTAATAGCTAGAGAAAAAATCAACAAGGGACAACATGTTGATATTTCAATGCTGGATTGCCAAATTTCAATGCTGAATTACATGGCAACCATGCATACCATGTCCGGTAAAGTTCCTGAACCAATTGGTAATTCTCATTTTGTGCATATGCCATATAATACTTTTGCTACTGCAGACTACCCCATCGTCATAGCTGCTGTGGGTGACCAATTTTGGCCTCGACTACTTAAAATATTTACTAATGAAGATCTACAAGATCCTAAATATGAACAAGCCCCAGCAAGACAAGCAGAAAAAGAAAAACTTGAGTCTATTATGCAGAAAGAACTCAGTCAGCATAACTCAGACTATTGGCTGGAAAGATTAAGAGAAGAAAAAATACCCTGCGCAAGAGTTAATAATCTTGAACAGGCGCTTACAGATGAGCAAATCATTTACAGAAACATGATGGTAAATGTCGATCATCCAGAGGGTGGTAGCGTAAAATTGCCGGGTAATCCAATTAAACTTTCTCTTAATAATGAAGATTCCTTTTCATCGCCCCCTTTACTTGGCGAGCATTCCAAAGAGATCTTTGAGAAACTTTTAAATTACGATGAAAAAAAGATTAATATGCTTCTAGATAAAGGGGCAATTGGGATAAATTAAGATGAATGAATACATATACATAAATGAGGTTGGTCCTCGTGATGGCCTTCAAAATCAAAAAACTATTTTGGATATTGAATCAAGAACTGAATTAATTCATCAACTTATTAAGGCAGGTATACCTGGTATAGAAATCGGCAGTTTTGTAAGCCCTAAGGCCGTACCTGCTATGGCTGGGACTGATGAAATTGTTAAATCTTTAAAAAATACAAATAATTGTGATTTATCTGTATTAATCCCAAATATGAAAGGCTATGAACTTGCTTGTGACGCGGGTGCAAAAATAATCTCGGTTGTGCCATCAGCAACTGAAACCATGAATCAAAAAAATATTAATATGAGCTTGGAAGAGACAGTAAAAAATTCTTGCAAGATTCTTCAAGCTGCAAAAGCTGATAACTTATGTACGCGAGCTTATGTATCTGTAGCTTGGGAATGCCCATATGAAGGTCTGGTAGATTCAAATCAAGTGTTAGAGATTGCTTATAAGTTAATCGATTCAGGTGCCGATGAAATTATTTTGGCTGATACCATAGGTGCTGCTAATCCAGCAGGTGTCAGTAAATTAGTTAAGCAATGCGTTGATCAGTTTGGTGCTGATCAATTATCTGCTCATTTTCACGATACAAGAGCTATGGCTTTATCTAATGTTTGCGCTGCACTCAATGAGGGAATAAGAAAATTTGACGCGTGCATTGCTGGTTTAGGTGGATGTCCATTTGCTCCAGGTGCTGCAGGTAATTTAGCAACAGAAGATATATGCAATATGCTTGAGCAAATGGGATATCAGACCAATATTGATCTAAATAAACTTAATTCAATTGTAGATTTCTGTGCTGAAAAATTAGATGCTCATGTTGGAGGACGAATGACTCCATGGCTTAGAAAAACTAACTAGCCTAATTACCACTGCTCAGCATAAAAATTAGCCAATGTATCAAAAGCCTGTTTTTTTCTGCCGCGCTCATCAACTAAACCCTTTCGATTGTAATAATCTTGTACACCCTCCAGCGGACGCATCATCGATCTAAAATCCTTTAAAATCCATGGGCTTATACCTTGAACTTGAGAGTTATTTTTAAGCATTGCTAATTGATGTTCGTAAACTTTATTTTGATATTCCTCCGACCATATCTTCCCTTTGTTTGGATAATTTAACTTTGCGCCTGCACCAAACTCTGAAATATGAATGGGTTTATTGAACTGAGATTTAATTGTTATACTTGGCATAATCTTAAACATCAATTTTCTTAGGATGGACTCGCGAACACCAATCTGATCAACTAAAAACGAAGTGTAATACCATCCAAAGTATTCGTTGTAAGCAATTATATCTAGATGCTCTGCTAATGGATCATCAATGTTTATTGAAAAGTATTCTTGATCTCCATAAAGAAACTTCATTTGATCAGTAATCCCCTTAAAAATAGCTTTTTCCTCTGGGAGAACAAAATCATGTTTTAGTCCCTCAATTGCAAGAAAGTAAACCAAAGATCTAAATTGTGCTGCATTGCCAGAAAGGAGTGCTGCAGAAATTAAACGAGTAGAATCTAGTGAAATAGCAGTTTCCCTTTGACTAATCATAAAATTCATTCTTTCTAACGAATAAGGTGTTTCATTTCCAAGCGACCAGATTACAATCGATGCCCTATTCCAATCACGTTTGATTAATTGAGATAACATTGACTCAGCAGATGCTTGAGTTTTTGGATTAGTCCAATTGATATTCCAATAAACTGGAATTTCCTCCCATAATAAGATGCCAAGCTCATCACAAAGTTTAGCGAGATGTCTTGTATATGGATAATGTGCAGCTCTTACAAAGTTGGCATTCAATGATTCAGCATATTTTAGGAGTTCCTTAAAATGTTTCCGAGAAAAAGCAAAACCTTCTTCATCAATAGGTTCTGAATGCATTGAGATTCCACGTAGTTTAACTTCGTTACCGTTAAGAAAGATCTTCTTGCCGATTACATCAATCTCCCTAAATCCTATCTCATCTGAAATTTGGTCGTCACCCGATTTAACGATGACTGAATATAGTTTAGGATTGATCGTATCCCAAAGCTCTAAATCATCAATATTAAACCTCTGCGCAACAAAACCGTCTTCGTCTGTTATAAATACTTTATTGATATTAAGCTCAGATATAGATAGGTTGACTTTAACCTTGGCAGGTGAATTCAATTGAGCTTTAAAAAGAAATTCTTTTTGACTTAAATCACTTAATTGCAAATATGCATTTTGAATAAATTTCTTTGGAGTAGATATCAATAGTACATCCCCCAAAATACCGCCATAAGGCCACCAATCTGTTTTTTTCGTGGGAACAGAATCTTTGGATAAAGTATTATCCACATGAATAATTAAAATATTATTGCCTTCCACAAGATGCTCAGAAACATCAAAATTAAATGATGTATAGCCGCCCTCAAAGGATCCTATAATTTTTCCATTTAAAAATACCTTGGTTGTGAAGTTGCTGGCACCAATATATAGATGGGATAGATTATTTTTTGATAGTTTGTGAGTGAATTTTTTGTAAAACCAAACAGGGCCTCTGTAAAACAATAAACTTTTATCATGTGCGTTCCAGGCCCCTGGAATTTCCATTGTCTTGGCATTCTCAAAATTATATTCAATTAGTTCTAGTCCATCACTTTGAAGCTTATTTTGTGGGAAGCCCCCAAAAAAAGATTCTTCCGGCAACCCGTTGTTCATGGGATCGATGATGTAATGCCATTCTCCATTTAAATTTTGGTATTTGCGAGAATCAATCCATCCAAGCAATTCATCAGGTGGGTTATATACCGGTGGAGTTCTGGAGAAAAACTCTTCTGCATCCTGAGAAAGAATTATGTCAGTATAAAAAAAACCAAAAGCCAATAAATAAAAAAAATAATTAATTTTTTTAAGGATCACTCAAGGCCCTCAACTAGAACAACTAATCTATTAGACGAGCGATTTGAGTAACTCAAAGCTTCGGCATATTCATTGGATTCATAGCATTCTCTAGCCCGATCTAGGGATGAAAACTCAACCAAGACTGTTCTTTCAAAGCCCTGACCCTCTTCCTCAAATTGCTTGCCACCCCTAACAAGAAATTTACCTCCAAATTTTTTAATTGCAGGTCCAGCTAAATCAAGATATTTGTTATATACATCTTGATCGGTGACATGACAGCGTGTGATCCAATAAGCACTCATTTTTTCTTAAAGATTAATCTTTGAGCATGAAGAATAGGTTCTGTATAACCACTAGGTTGAGTGCGACCCTCCAGTGCCAGAGCTAATGCTGCCTTAAAAGCATCTCCATCATATCCAGGAGCCATTGGTTTATATTCTGGATCCTCAGCATTTTGCTGATCAACTACTAAGGCCATTTTTTTCATGGATGCCAAGACTTGATCTTCGCTCACAATCTTATGATGCAACCAATTTGCTATATGTTGGGAAGAGATCCGACAAGTCGCCCTATCTTCCATCAGTCCGATATTGTTAATGTCGGGAACTTTTGAACACCCAACGCCTTGATCCACCCACCTAACAACATATCCTAATATACCTTGTGAATTGTTATCTAGTTCCTCTTGTATTACCTTTGGAGATAAATCACTTTGGTCTTTTAAAAGAGGAATGGATAAGATGTTATCCAGGCTTGCATGAGACCTTTTTTTGAGCTCAGTTTGTTGATCGCTTACTAGAATTTCATGATAATGCATTGCATGCAAAGTTGCTGCTGTAGGAGATGGAACCCAAGCGCAATTTGCGCCAGATTGAGGGTGACCAATTTTAATTTTATACATTTCTAGCATTTCATCAGGCATTGGCCACATTCCTTTACCAATTTGTGCCTTTCCTTGCAGGCCGCATTTAAGCCCTACATCTACATTCCAATCCTCATAAGAATTGATCCAGGCTTGTTGTTTCATTACAGCCTTTGGCACAACTGGACCAGCCTCCATTGATGTATGAATTTCATCTCCGGTTCTATCTAAGAATCCTGTATTAATAAAGATGACCCTATCATCAGCAGCTCTTATGCATTCTTTTAAGTTAATCGTAGTTCTACGTTCCTCATCCATGATTCCAATTTTTACAGTCTGAGGCTGTAAATTAAATGCCTCTTCAACAGCACTAAAAATTCTGCACGCAAAGGACACTTCATCAGGTCCGTGCATTTTTGGTTTAACGATGTAAATGCTTCCGGTCCTTGAATTAGAGTATTTAGAGGTATTAACTAAATCATGTTTAGCAATACAAATTGTAAACACTGCATCCATGATGCCTTCGGGAATTTCATTCCCATCACTATCCAAAATTGCTGGGTTTGTCATAAGATGTCCAACATTTCTTACAAGCATTGTGCTTCTACCAGGCAATGAAAGTTCTTTACCCTCGACATCAAGATATTTTCGATCAGGATTTAATGTTCTGGTTACCTCTTTGCCTGCTTTGAGAAAGGTTTCGGTTAAATCACCTTTCATTAAACCTAACCAGTTTCTATATACCTGAATTTTATCCTCAGCATCCACAGCAGCAACTGAATCCTCACAATCTTGAATGGTGGTAATTGCAGATTCTAAAAAAACATCTTTTATTCCAGCAGGATCCGTTGATCCAACTGCATGATCTTTATCAATTTGGATTTCAATATGAAGATTATTATTTTTTAATAAAATACAGCTCGGCAAATCCGCTGTGCCGTTATAACCAACAAATTGTCCTGAATTGTCCAAAGATGTCGACTCGCCTGATGATAACTCCATAAATAAATCATTCTCCTTAATAATAAAGCCTACAACGTCAGTATATGAGCCATCCACAAGTGGGAAATATTGATCCAAAAATTGTTTTGCAAAAGCAATGACCTTATCACCTCTTATGGGATTATAAGGGCCAGTACGCTCTGCTCCATCTTCTTCATCTATCATATCAGTGCCGTATAAAGCATCATACAAACTTCCCCACCTTGCGTTCGCAGCATTAAGCGCAAACCTTGCATTCATAACAGGGACAACCAATTGAGGGCCAGCTATTGTTGCAATTTCTTCATCAACCTTAGTAGTATTGATTAAAAAGTCAGGACCCTCATCCACAAGATAATCTATGGATTTCAAAAAAGCTTTGTATTCATCAAATGAAAAATTCTTATTTGCCTTATGCCAATCATCTATCTGGGCTTGAAGAGATTCTCTTAAGTCAAGTAATGCTTGATTTTCATCCTTAAATCCATAGAAGATCTTGCTTAAAGAACTCCAAAAGTGATCTGAGGTGATATCTAAGCCAGGCAAAATTTCATGCTCAACAAAATCTGCAAGTGCAGGTGAGTATTTCAAGTTATGTGATTCAATATGGTTAGTCATAATACGAAAATTTATTAATATCAGATTATAAACAACCCACCTTAAATTGCATCGATTCTTAAAGATATGTGTAGATAGCCAAGAAGATTTGGGTAAAAAAAAACAGAGCCGAGGCTCTGTCTTCTAATCCGAGTTTCGAAGGGGTCTTAAGTGAGATTCTCTTAAGCTCCTTGAGGATTCTCTCTTTTCCTCTTGGTGGGTCATAAAGCTATTTT
>MDSV01200873.1_pt1 | contig 14005 bp, 6 predicted proteins | sample 810851 | NCBI WGS metagenome assembly MDSV01 (sample SAMN05326640, study PRJNA326480) | marine metagenome | isolation source: seawater | place: Atlantic Ocean: North East | collected 2012 | reverse complement strand
TTCCTGGTGATCCCGAAGATCCGCGCCGGCCTGACCCAGCTCAGCAAGGCGAACGAGGACCACAAGCAGCTGCTGGGGCACCTCCTGTACACCGCGCAGGCGGTCGCGAAACAGGAAAAGCTCGAAAGGGGTTTTCGCGTGGTGGTGAACGATGGCGTCGAGGGATGCCAGAGCGTGTACCACCTGCACCTGCACGTCGTGGGAGGCCAGCAGCTGAGCTGGCCGCCGGGATGCGACTAGGCGAGAAGTGACTTTTTCGCGAAAGACACCGAATCGATCCGTGAAAACGTCTGTGTTCCGAACCGCGCCGCGTCGCGTGCTCCCGTCGCTCACGTCGTCGTCCTCCCGAGCGTCTTCTCCAGGTCGAACGCGGGGTCGAATTTTTTCAACTCCTCCGCCCTCGCCTCCAGCGCCGCCTCCGCGTCCCGCACGAGCTGCTCCGCGGAGTGCACGATCGCGGGGACGCGAATCAACACGTCCTCGTCCGCTTCGTGGTACAGCCGCGCGTTCTCCAGAATCTGCCGGACGTCGCGCATCCACGCGTCCACGCTCTCGTACCCCCCGGCGCGCTTCGCGGTGCGCGCGACGAGGCTGAGGTCCATCTTGCGCGGCACGAACTTGTGGTAGTCCGGAAGCGCCTTCTTCGTCACCGGCGCCGCGAACGCCGCGTACGCGGGCGCGCTCGCCAGACCCTCCGCGATCTGGCACAACACGTCGTCCCGCGAGCTCGTCGCGCGGAAGCGCGACGTCGTCGGCTTCGTGAGCGTGTGCGCCTCCTCCTTGGGGGCGAACCGGGACTGGCCGGCGCCTCCCCCCGCCGGCTTGGCCCCCGGCTTGAATGAGAGCGCCACCTTCAGCTTCTTGGGCGCGCCGCCCTCGCTTCCGTCCGCCGCCTTCTCCGCCTTCTCAGCCATCGCCGCGAGGTCTTGCTGCGACAAGCCCGCCTCGGCTCGCAGCTGCTCCGCTTTCTTCTTGCGCCGCCGAAGAAGCTCCATCTTGCGCTTGCGAAGCCGCAGAAGATCCGCCTTCTGGTCCGCCGTGCCCTGGAAGTTAGGCGCCTTGATCGTGCGGTTGAGCGAGGCGTCCCCCGCCGCCCCGCCGCCCCCGCCGCCGCCGCCGACGGACCCGCCGGCGACGTACGCAGGCGGGTCCACGCCGTGCGGGTACAGGATCTTCATCACCGCCTCGCGGCTCGCGTCGACATCCACCGACCCGTCCGGCTTGAACTTGCGACTTTTCATCCAGACGTCGCCGACATCCGCCGCGACGTCGTCCTCGATCTTCTCCACGCGGCCGTCGGGGTACGTCTTGGTCACCACGCGCTTCAGCACCAACTTCTTGCCGGGCGGCACGGTCGAGGGGCCCACCTTCTCCGGCGTCGCATCGGAACCCCCCGCGGCCCCCGCGGCCGCATCGGAGTCCATCATGGCGCGCATCTCCTCCAGCTCGCGGCGCTCCTCTTCCTCATCCGGCGCCTTGCCCTTGGTGTCCTCGTCCATGGCGCCCTCCAGCTCGTCCGCCAGCGAGTCCGGCTCGGACTCGGACTCGTCCGAGTCGTCGTCGTCATTCGAGTCGTCGTCGTCGCTATCGTCGTCGCTATCGTCGTCGGAGGAGCCGCCTTCGGAGGACCGCTGGAACGCGCGCAGGCCGCGCTGGCGCTTATCCTGCAGAAGCCGGCGCGCGCTGACGAAGATCTTGTTCGCGGCTTCGCGCTGCTCCGTCATCTGCTGCTGGATGCCCACGCGGAGCGAGCGCGCGAAGCGCGACAAACCGACGTGCTCGGCGTTGCGGTCCGCCGTCGCCGCGCCGGAGAGCTCGCGGATCAAGCCGATTCGTTTCCAGCGGTGCAGGGACTTGATCTGGCTCATCGCCACCCCGAACCCGGTCAAGATGCGCTCCGTCTGCGGCATCGTGAGCTTGCGCAAGTCCGCGTCCGTGCCCGTCACCGTCCCGGGCTTGATCTTGGGCCCCGCCGCCGCGCCCTCCGGGTCCTTGGGGGGCTGACGCCGCACGTAGTGGTAAAACTTGCCCGTCCGTTCGCGCAGGCGCCGCGACGCGTCGAGGTGGAGCACGGCGCGCCCACCGACGGCGGCCAGGAACTCCGTGGTCTGCGCCCACGGCTGCAGCGCGAGCAGGAGCTCGAGGTGGGTCAGGCCCTCGCGCTGTGCGGGGGTGGCGCCCCGCAGCGTGGCTTGGAACGCCTGGAGCAACTGCGTCTGCGAGGTCCCGGCGAGGCGCCGGATCCTCGCCGCGGCGCGCGCGTCCCGGCCTGCCTGCAGCCTGGCCAGCGCCGCGCGCATGGACTCGTACGCCACGACATCCTCCGGGGGACACATGCGGTGTAACATCAGGTCGTCCTCGAACCGGTAACTCGGGTTGAGCTCGAACTCGTCCGCGTCGTCGTCGTAATAGTCGTCGTTGGCTCTTCTCCGCTGGCCCGGCGCGCGCACCGGGAGGAGGATTTTCCTGCGAATCCGTCTCCGGATGTCCTTGTCCAGGACCGCCCTGTTGAACTGCCGCTCGATGTCCGACGCCTTGACGCGCATGTCCTCCTCGGGAACCTTCTCCGCGCGTTGCTTGACGAGCGAAAAGATCACTGCCGCGTTTATGGCGCGCTCCTCGAAGTCCCGACACCTGTCGGTGTTGGGCTGGAACACCTCGACGTGCGGCTCCTGCTGCCCGAGCACGAAGTACTCCGTCACCTCGCGCATCGAGAAGCCCCCGTGCGGGGAGCGGATGAGCAGAAACAGACCCTCGTCGCTGCCGATCCTCCGCTGGAACATGGGCGCGCGGAACGTCGTCGTCTCAAGCGACTCTTGCGGCTGCCCCGGCGCGAGCTCGCCGAGAAACGGGGACGAAGCCTCCGGTCTTAAGTCCACCACGACGCGCTTGCCGCCCTGCGTCAGGCTCCGGCCGCTGACGTCGCCCTGCGTCCGCCGGCGGTAGTAGGTGACGCGCTTCGCGCCCATTCCCGGCTTGGCAATCAGCGGCGGGTTCGCCTCGGCGTACTGCACCAGAATGATCCGTCCGTTGGTCGCCGAGAGGTCCGACGGTTTGGTCATCGCGTTCGCGGTCGCCTCCGCCGGATCCGCCGCCGCCGTCGCCGCCGCCGCCGCCGCCATCTCCTCGGCGGTTTTCGTCTCCGCATCGTGCGCCGTCTCCTCGCCCATCGCGCGCGCCAGCGCCGCCTGCGCGGCGGCGACCGCCGCGGGCCTCTGCTCGGAGACGCGGGACTCGTCCAGCATGAAGCACTCGGGCGCCACGACGTACACCAGGGGCTCGGGGACGCGCCGCCGGATCCCGCACTGCTCCAGCGTGGCGCGCGGGTCTAGGCCGGGCGCGCGCGGCGCCTTGGCGCCCTCCTTCCTCGCCGCCTCGCACGCCGCGACGTGCTTCTTGTGCGCGTCCCCCTCCGGGAAGTGCGCCTCGAGCGCGCCCTGCAGGTCCGGCCACTTCTTGCGCACGCGCCGGAGCAGGCCGTCGACGGTGTCGAACGGCCGGACGCCGATCTTGAGCCCGCTCGACTCGACGGTGAGCGACTTGACGGCGACGAAGAACTTGTCGTCGCCGGCGCTCTTCGCGCCGCCCAGGTTCAAAGCCAGGCCGACTTTGACGCCGTGCGCGTACGGCGCCGGCGCAAACAGGGGCGCGGGCTTGGGGTGGTGCTTGATGTGCGACGCGGGCGCGAACGAGGGCGGGCCGGCGACGACACCGGTGTTGTAGATGCCCTCCATGCGCCCGGGGCGGCCGACCAGGCCCTTGTCCTTCTTGGCGTCGCGCGAATCGCTCGCGCCGCGCCCGCCCGCGCCCGCCTCGTCCTCCTCGCCGTCCAGGGAGATGTGCAGGAACGCCTCCAGGTCCTCCACGCCGGGAAGCGCGCGACCGGGCGCGACGGTCGCGAGCGCGCCCTGCCAAGCGTGCGGTGCGGTACGTTCACCACCCGCGGGGTGGCCGTGTACGCCGTTCGCGCCGTTCGCGCCGTTCGCGCCGTTCGCGTCCGCCCCGCGCGCGGGGTCCCGCGCGCGCGCCTCGCCGTCCAAGCGCGCCTCCGACGGCGGCGGCGCGTGCCACCGCAGGACCATCCAGGGGTCGTTCGGGTCGATGCGCACGGGGGGGGGCACGTACGCGCGCGACGCGCCTCTCGAGCCTCGAGAGGTTCGAGCCTCGTCGAGGGGCAACGGCGCCCACGAGACGTCGTCCAGCCACTCGCCGGTGCAGAGCTTTTGGTTCCGGCGCCGCAGGAGCGTCGTACCGGCGCCGGGCTGGCTGGCGACGAACGCGACGTCGCCCGTCGCGTCCGGGCCGAACGCAGGACTCTTTCGCCCCCCGGAATCGTCGTTCGTCTGGACGACCGCGTTCAAGAGCTCCTTTCTGTTCTCGTCCCGCGAGAGCGGCTCCGGGCGATGCGGGTGAGGCTCGCCCCACAGCCGCGTGTGCTGCGCGTGCCGGGTGAACGGCACAGACGCCTGGTCCAGGGGCGTCTCCGGGAGGTCGCCCCACCAGCCACGCGTCTGCGCGGTCACGACGAGCGCCCGCGCTCGATCGCCCCGCGCGCGTACGTCATCACTCGTCGTCGCGTTCGACGTTTCCGTCGTTCGCGGCTCGCTCGTCGAGGGCCGCGACGCCGCGGCGGCGGTCGGCGCGACGCCGCCGGGCCTCGCGGATTTCGCGGATTCGCCGTCGCCGCCGCCGGCGTCGCCTCCGGGCTCGCCGGTCGCCGCGGCGACGGGCTTGCACCCGAACCGCACGACCATTCTTTTTGGTTTCGGTTTCGCCGCCGGCTCGGGCGCCGGCTCGGGCGCCGGCTCGGGCGCAGGCGCCGCGGGCCGCGCCGGCGGCTTCGGCTTTCGCGGCGCGTCCTCCTCCGAGTCCGACGCCGACCCCCAGGCGATGCCGTCTTCCCAGTCCACGTGCTCCGCCGGGACGTGCGAGCGCGGCGGCACGAAGCGCCCGTCGCCCGCGTGCCTTGCCGTCCCTTCGTCGTCGTCGACCGCCTCACCGAGAGTGACTCGGCGCGTCTCCAGTCCGTCGGAGTCCGCGTCCGAGCCCGCGTCGTCCGAGTCCGCGTCCGAGTCCTCCGAGTCATCCGAGACGCTCCGCGACGCGCCGCCGGGCGCTTCGTCCTCGTCCGAGTCGTCCTCCACCTCGTCGTCCTCCTCGAAGACGTCGTCGTGCGTGGAGAACGCCGTCTTGCGCTTCTTGTGCTTCTTCGCGGGCGCCGCCGCGCGCTTCGCTTTGGCGCCGTGGGACAGATCGGTGAATCGCAGGATCCGCCCGCGCTCCTCCTTGGTGCGCGGCTTCGCGACGTGCTTCGCGGTGGCCACCGCGGCGGCGAGCGTAGCCACCGCGGGCACCGCCGCGGTGGACATGGACGGTACCGCCACCGCGGGCACGGAGACCATCACCGTGGGCGGCGGAGCGGGGGGTATCGCGACCGCCGCGGCGGTCGCCTTCGTCGCGTCCACCGTGGGCACGACCACGCCCGGCGCTTGGGGCGCCGCGGACGCGCCGGCGACGCCCACCGTCGGGGTCTCCTCGACGGCGTCGTAGTCGTCCTCATCACCCTCGAACTCGGCGAACATCGCGCCTCGCCGGACTCCCGAACCCCGAGGAAGGCACCCGACCGATGGGGCCCACCCGCGCGGGCGCGTCTGCCCGGCAATCGAAGCGCGAGATCCCTAAACGCGCAATGTTGGTTTTCGAGGTTGTGCACCTGCCGCCCTCGACAAGCACAGTGGCTCGCAGCTCGCACTCCGCACCCGCCGGATCGTGCTGACGCACTATCGATAAAAAAAAAGGACCCGAGACGAAGATAACGAACGCGCCCGCTCATTCCCACCCGCGCGGTGCCATGCTCGGCCTCACGTCTTCCCCCGCGAGCCTCTTCCATGGCGCGCGAAAAGGCACGCCCGCACGCGCGCTCCGTCGCGCGCGCCGTGCCGCGCCTTCCCGCGCCGCGCGGGAACCCGTTCAAGAGGTGACCACGTTCGAGGTTGAGCTGAAGCGTCCGATGGGCCTGGTGCTGAACAGCGGCTTCGACGAGACGGGCGCCTACGTCGCGGAGGTGGTCGCGGGCGGGAACGCCGAGGCCGAAGGCACGTTTCGCGTCGGCGACGTGCTTCTGTCGTGCGGCGCGAAGGACGCAGGCGCCTTTGGCATCCCGGGCGCGAAGTTTGACGACGTGATGGATGCGCTCGGTTCGTGGAACCCCGACGCGGGCCCGATGAGACTGCGCGCGGCGCGATTCGCCGACGGGCCCAACAAAACCAAGCCCGAGGGGTACGTCTGGCTGGAGGCGAACGCCCGTAAGGAGGGCGTCACGGTGTTGGCGAGCGGGCTGCAATACAAGGTGCTGCGGGAGGGTACGGGGACGAGATCGCCCAAGACGGACACGCCGTGCGCGTGTCACTATTCCGGCGCGACGCTCGACGGAAACGAGTTCGACTCTTCGTACAAACGAGGGAAGCCGTCCACGTTCGCGCCACGGCAAGTGATCAAGGGCTGGACGGAGGCGATGCAGCTGATGAAGGAAGGCGACAAGTGGGAGCTGTACGTCCCGGCGGAGCTCGGGTACGGGGGGAGAGGCTCGCCCAGTGGGTCTATAAAGCCGGGGGACGCGCTCGTGTTCACCATCGAGATGGTGTCCATCCAGGGGTGAGTGCTCTACGAAAGTTAATTTACATTTTTGTTGAACTGTAAACCCACGCCGAACTGCCTGATGTCGACGCAGACGTTGCCGTGTATCGACGTCACCTGTGAAAACACACGCTTTTTCCTTTCGGAAAACCCCACCGACGGCCCATTCGTGTCGCCCGCCGACGCACACACGTCTGACTCGTCACGGGTCCGACCCGATCGATGAGCCTCACGGTCGCTGCTCGCCACGGCGCTGCTGCCCTCCCCGTGTTCTCCTCGTGCGCCCGCGCGAACGTCCGCGGCCTCACCTCCAAGTACGCTCGGCACCCGGCGAGAGCCCGCCACGTGCGCGGCGTGACCGTCCAGACCCGCGCGGAGATGGAGTACGACTACGACATCTTTACCATCGGTGCGTGTCCCGTCGAGCGTTTCAGCGCGAGCTCGGCGTCGGCACCCGCGTGTGCGCCGCGAAGCACGCTCGAAGCGGCCTCGACGCGCGCGCGCGACGCCGCGACGCGCCTCCTCGCGACGATTCGAGAAGATCGCCCTCTCGGCGCTCGCTTTTTCTCGGATAAGAAGCGCACGTTCAGAGCGCACGCTCAGAGCGCTTTTTCGCGCTTCGTCGCGCAGCCCGCCCGCGGGCGCGCAGACCACTCGCCCTGACCGCCCGACACCCACCGCATCTGTGATGTCTCTTTCCTCCCTCGCAGGCGGCGGCTCCGGCGGCGTGCGCGCCTCTCGCATGTCCTCCGCGGCGGGCGCGAAGGTTGGCCTGGTTGAGCTGCCGTACAACGCCATCTCGTCCGCGACGCAGGGCGGCTTGGGCGGGACGTGCGTGATCCGCGGCTGCGTCCCGAAGAAGCTCCTGGTGTTCGGCGCGCAGTTCGAGGCGGAGTTCCGGGACGCGCAGGGCTTCGGCTGGGACCACGGCGGCTCGATGCCCGCATTCTCCTGGGAGAAGCTCATCTCCGCGAAGACGGACGAGATTGAGCGCCTGAACGGCATCTACGGGCGCATCCTGGACAACAACGGCGTGGAGAAGTTTGAGGGCGCGGGGAAGGTCACCGGGCCGCACTCGGTGGAGGTGACCGCCGCGGACGGATCTAAGACCACGTACACGGCGAAGAACATTTTGCTGGCGCCGGGAGGCCGCGCGTGGTACCCGGACATCCCCGGCGCGGACTACGGCATCACCTCCGACGAGGCGCTCGCGCTGCAAACGCAGCCCGAGCGCGTCTTGGTGATCGGCGGCGGGTACATCGCCGTCGAGTTCGCCGGCATCTTCCAAGGGTTCGGATCGGAGACGACCATCGCGTACCGCGCCGATCTGCCCCTGCGCGGGTTCGACGAGGAGGTGCGCCAGACGGTGGCGAACAACCTGGAGAGCCGCGGTATGAACGTGATGGCGGGCGTGAACCCCACGAAGATCGTCAAGAACGACGACGGCTCGCTCGTCGTGTCTTTTGACGGCGACGTCGCGGACCTCGTCGTGGACGAGGTGATGTGGGCCACCGGCCGCGTGCCCAACACGGACCGCCCCGACCTCGGGCTGAAGGAGGTGGGCGTCGAGCTGGACGCCAAGGGCGCGGTCGTGGTGGACGATTACTCGCAGACCACCGTGCCCTCCATCTGGGCGGTGGGGGACGTCACGAACCGCATGAACCTCACGCCGGTGGCGCTCATGGAGGGCATGGCGTTCAAGGACACGGTGGTGCTCGGGAAGCCCACCAAGCCCGACTACGAGAACATCGCGTCGGCGGTGTTCTCGCAGCCGCCCGTCGCCACCGTGGGCATGACCGAGGAGCAGGCCATCGCCGCGGGTCTGACCTGCGACGTGTTCACGAGCACGTTCACGCCCATGAAGATTTCGCTCGCGGGGCGCGTGGAGAAGGCGTTCATGAAGCTCATCGTGGACGTCGACACGGACAAGGTGGTCGGGTGCCACATGGTGGGCCCGGACTCGGCGGAGATCATGCAGGGCATCGGCATCGCGGTCAAGTGCGGCGCCACCAAGGCGCAGTTCGACTCCACCGTGGGCATCCACCCCTCCTCCGCGGAGGAGTTCGTCACCATGCGCGACCCCACGCGCCGCGTCGGCGCCAAGGCGCCCGTGGAGGCCAAGATGTGAGAAGCCGTGAGACGAGAGAAGAAAGACTTTTCGCGCTCGGGTCGAGAGGGGACAAACGCGAAAAAAAGGGTTCGTCTTCTCCGCCCGTTGGAAAAAACGGAAACGGACGTTGTAGTTACGTACTTTCGTAGTTACGAAGCGCGTACGTGACACCTCTGCTCGTCTACGGACGATTCGCTCTCTCGTGCGAACCCCCTCACGCGCCGTCACCCTTATCCAGGTCGTACCGCGCCTCGCTGTCCCTGAGCCCGTCGTATCTGAACTTGCCGCTCGCCACCGCCGCCGCGAACGGCCCCCACGGCGAGACGGAGTCGCCGGAGACGTCTCGCGCCTCTCGGCCCGTTTTCGGGTTCGCCCTCGCTTTCTCGACGTCGACGCGCACGCGGAATCGCGCCTCCACGGAACAGCGCGCGCGGTGGAACGGTTGTCTTCCCTTCGTGTCTATGGTGCGCAGGGTCTTCTTCGCGTCGTCGTCGTCGGACCACGTCGCCGCGCCGTGCCACAGATCGAACGAGTCGAACACCAGCGCGGGCGCCGACACGAAGACGTGCGCGTCGCTCGGCGTCAGCTCGGGGAATTCGAACGGCGACGCCGACGACGCCTCCGAATCGGTGAAGACGTCGTTCGTCAGTGTCCCGTCGTCGCGTTTTCGCTCTCGTTCTTCTCGTTCTTCTCGTGCGCGTGCGTTCCACAGCGGCCTGAACGCGCGGTTGATACCCGGGATCCACGTCTTCGCGTCGAGCGGGTTGACGCCGCGAACCGCGAACTCCTTCTCCGCCTCTTCGTCGTCCATGGCGAGCGCGCGCCGCTCAAACGCCCACTCGCGCGCGCCGCCGTCGCGCGGCAGGCACACCACCAGCGGTGACTGCCACACCTGGCCGGTGGGGTCGATCGCCGAGCGCGCCACCCAGACGTTGATGAAGCGGTACGCGTACTTGCCGCGCTCGGGCATCGCGAGCTCCGTCCAGCCATCCTTCGGCCGCTGCGGCGTGCGCGGATTGGTCCACGAGTCGGGGTCGCGGTGCAGACGCGTCGCGAAATGCACCTTCGAGCTCACGACGTGCCCCTCCGGCCGACGAATCACCCAGTCGATGTTCTGGTCCTCGCACGAAGCGTCGTCGTCGTTCGCCAGCCAGCCCGTGCCAGGCAGGATCTCGACGGCATCCGCGGGCCACGCGCTCGCCGAACACACGGTGGCTCGAATCAACGCCGCGCCGGCGTCGAAGAGCTCGGGCCACGCGCTCGCCGACCCGCTTCCCAGCGGCTCGCACTTCTGCCACCCTTTCTGCATCGCCTCTTTCAGAGCCACCAGGTTCGGGTCGTCAGCCTCGGGCAAGGCGATGAAGCTCTTCGCGTCGGCGGCGCGAATCGCGTCGCGCGCCGCGTCGTTGACCAAGACGGCCCGATCGCTCGGGCTGCCGAAATACGGCACCTCCGCGCGGCGCGCTCCGCACCGCAAGGAGGGCGCATCGTTGGGCCCGAGGATGTTTCCCTGTCGCGTTGCCGATTCTCGGCCCGAAGATTCTTGGTTCCTCGCGGCGTCTTCCCGGGGGGGGGTCGCCACCGCGCGCGGCGCGATGGATCGACGCGCGGCGCGTTTCGATATTTTCGCGCCCGATCCGACTCGGATGCCGTGAGAAAAAGACGACGCCGATCCCGAGCCCGTTTGAAGCTGGGCGCGGGTGGCCGAGGCCTGCGCGGCCGCGAGCGACATCGCGACGGAGACGCAAGAAAATAGTGGGGCGTCTGCGTGTCGATGCCTTCGGTGAACGCGCGAGGCAGAGTGTGCAGTGGAGAGTCTCGCGGAAACGACCGCGAATTGGAGCGTTTTTCCCAGGGCGGTCGGAGACTTCCTCCCGGGTGTGACTGGTGGAGACCGATTCGGTCTGATTTTCAAGAACGGACGCTTTCGACGATCGTCGGCACGAAACGTGCCGCTTCGCTTCGCAGTTTTATTCCTTTTCGCGCACGCAATGCGCGCCGCCGTGATCCGCATCCCCGCTCTCCGCGCGTGCTTCCCGTCCGCGCGCCCCGGCTTGTCTCGCTCGATCCGCACTTCCCGCACGTCCCGCACGATGGCGCACGCGCGCAAGCCCGGCGTGTGCTCGGACGACGAGTTCGACGCCTTCCTCGCGGCGAACAAGCTGGAGGACATCGTGGTGGTGGACGCTCGAAACCCCGACTTCGGGGTCGAGCCGGACGACGAGCAGTTCGGAGGGCCGGACGGGAGCGCCCCGATCGCGGATTGCGGTACGGAGAAGCGGCCGAACGCCGTGAACGCGGCGTTCGACCGCGTCGCCAAGGCGCTGCCGATCGAGCTCGTGGAGGCCAAGACGAAGGGCGATTTGGCCACCCCCATCGTGACGCATTGCGGCGGCGGCGGCCGCGGCCAGAAAGCCAAGGATTTCCTGGTGGCCAAGGGGTACACCAACGTCGTGAACGGCGGCGGGCCCGCGGTGAAGGAGCTCTGGGACAAGTTCGGCTCCCTGTGATGTCCAACGAATTGTATTTTGAGGCGGTTGTGATCCGGAAGGAGACGCGAACGCGCGCGACGAGTACTCGTCGTCGTAGATAGCTAAGACTACTTTTCGTATACAACCGCGACGGTTCGCTCACGGTTCGCTCGGCCACACCTTCGGAACAGGTCGCGCTTCTCGGTCCGCCGAACGACCGACCCGCCGCGAAGAGTCAGGCTTCCGTTCCCGAAGCGGCTCTGGGCTTCTTCCAGGCGAGGCGCCCCGCCACGAGATCCAGCGCGTTCGGCGCCGCCCGCGCGTCGGAAAAAGAAGAGTCGTTCCCGAAAGGCCCGCGGAGGAGGAACCCCGCGGCGCCGAACCTCGAGGGCGCGTCGCCTTCGTCTCGCCAGGGAAACGGAAAAGAAAAATCGCCGCCGCCGCGAAGCGGCCCGGCGGAACCCTCGGGTCCTGGCGGGCCGGGCGGGCCCGTCGGGCCGTGCGGCGCGCGCGGCAGTGGGGGCGGCGGCGGGGACGGCGCGGGGGGTCGCGGCGGGGAGGGAGGCAAAGGCGCGCTCGGCGACGACGGCGGCGACGGCGGCGACGGCGGCGACGAGACCGGGACGCACCATCTCGTCCCCGTTCCGCCCACCGTGTCGTCCCCGGCGCTCATCGCCACTTCCGGAAGCGCGGCGTACATCACGAACCCGCACGCTCGCGGCGTCGCCGCGAGTGCGTTCCGCAGGCGAGCGACTTCGTTCGCCGAGCCTCCGAAAAACGCCGCCTCGCAGAAACACAGCGCGCCGTTCAGCAGGCCCAGGAGCTCGCAACACGCGTCCGCGTCGATCCGACTCGAAGAGCGAAAAGAAACGCCCGACTCACCCGCGCTCGGGGTCGAGAATGCGCGCAATGACGCGTCGCATCGGTTCTCCAGGAGCGCGTCCAGCGACTCGGGGAGACACACGCGCCGCGCGACGCGCGCGTCGCTCGGCTCCGGCGCGTCGTCGTCGCGCCGCCTGGAAACGGCCGTCGCCGGAGGCGGGCGCGGCGGCGCCGGCGGCGCAGGCGGCGCAGGCGGCGCCTCGGGGTACGGCGGGAACGGAGGCCACGTCATGGACGAGCTTTTCGAGCTCGAGCTCTGAAAAGAGCCCTCGACGTCACTCTCTTCGACCACCGACCGCTCAGCCTCGACGATATCGACGATGTCTTCTCGCGGAAACGGCGCGCACGCTCTTCCCCCGCGCGCGGCGACGCCGCACGTCTCCTTCGCCGCCGCGAACGCGAACATTCCGCGGAAGTTCGCCGGGAACGCGCGCATCGCGACGAGCGCGTTCGGCTCGCAAAAACACGAACCCTCCGCTCGAGCGTCGAGCCGCACGAGTCGGTCGCAGCAGGAGTTTACCGTCGATTCGCTGCGAAGTCGTTCGTCTCGAACGTCCTCGGCGGCGAGAGACGTCTCTCGGTCGGCGGCGAGCCCGTCGAGCGCGAGCGCCCTCGCTCGCAGCGCCCCCGCGCACCCGTCCTGCACCAGCCGAAGCAGCGTCGCGGCGTCGCACGCGACGCTGGACGGGGGCACGGCCGCCGGTTCCGCCGGGCCGGGCGACGGTGCCGTCGAAATCGGCGCCGCCGGCGCCGCGCGCGCCCCCGGCGCGGGGGCGAGGACGAGCGGTTGCGAGAAGGGCGGAGGCGGAGGGCTTCGCGTCTCTTCCAGCGAAGCGCACGACTCCCCGACTCGCGGGTTCACGCCGCACGACGCCTGCGCCGCGGTGAGCGGCGGAACGAGCGCGCGCTGCGCGTCCCCGGAGAGACGCGCGACGGACGCACCGCAGAAACACCGCGCGTCGTTCAGCGCCGCGAGCTCCGCGCAGCAAAACTCGTCGCGCCCGGGCGCGGTGTCCCTCGGCTCGCACAGCCGGGGAAGGCGTTCGAGTCGTTCCGCCGCGCACGGCGCATCGGGCGCCTGCGCGCTCGCGGACGCGCCCAGCGCGGCGACGAGCGCGACACGAAACGTCGACCATCTCGGCGCGTGTCGCGTCATCTCCCGCGCGCGTCCTCCGTGCGTCTCGCGCGCCGTGGACTGCGCGAGGCGAAGAAACACGGGAACTCCCGAGGCTCCCCGAGGGTCCAACAAAAACGAATCGACTTCACGCGGTTTCCCGCGTGCCAAATGGCATTTCGCATCGATTTGTTTTTTTCGCGGCTCTCGCTTTCGGCGTTTCGCGAACGCCTGCACCGGCTTTCGGCGGTTTTCTCTGCGCTTTTCGGGTCGGAAAATTCCAGGGTCTAATCTTGAGTCAACTCACAAAATCGTAAAACATTATCCGCCGACTGTCGCCGGTGCGCCTCCCGAACCCTCGAATCGCAATCCCTCCCCGATGCATTCCCTGCCGCGCGCGGGACCTGCACCGTTCCGTCGTACCCCTAGACGAACCGCGATGGCCGCCGTGCTCCGCACGAGCCACACCGCCTTCGTGGCGAAGGCTGGCGCCCGCGTCGGCGCCCGCGACGCCAGGCGCGTCGTCCCGAGACGCGCGCTCGTCACCCCGTTGCCCCGCACCTGCAGGCGCGCGTCGACGGTGGCGGGCGCGGGCCCGTCCCCGTGCGACCTGTCCGACCTGTCCAAGCTGCCCGGCGACCCGTCGCTGGTCCTCCACACCAACGTCAAGATGGGCGACAAGAAGAAGGACTTCATGAAGGCCGCCTCCCAGGCGGTGGCGGAATGCCTCGGCAAGCCCGAGAACTTCGTCGTCGTCGCCGTGCTGGACGAGCAGGACATGATCTGGGGGGG
>MDSV01241416.1_pt1 | contig 14007 bp, 6 predicted proteins | sample 810851 | NCBI WGS metagenome assembly MDSV01 (sample SAMN05326640, study PRJNA326480) | marine metagenome | isolation source: seawater | place: Atlantic Ocean: North East | collected 2012 | reverse complement strand
TGTATGATAATCAAGTGTTAACTATTGATGATGTGGGTGCTGTAATTGTTGACACTATGAATTTGTCAAGTGGAGAATATGATTTGACAATTAAAGGTACAAGCAATGAACTGGAGCGTTCAGTGACTGTTAAATTTACAGTCGATAATGATCCTGATTTTGAAATTATAACATTAGATCCATGGATTGTATTACCACAGGGAGTTGAATGGATAGTGCCAACTCCAATCTTTATCGAACCAGTTAATGGATTTGGTGCAGATGTTTCAATAACAGCTACAGTTCCAAACGGAGTGACAGCACAATTAGATTTTGCTCAAGGATCTGCCCCATTTATGGCGATACTGACTCTTACAATACCAGATAATTTAACAGCAGGAGATTATACTGTTGTCGTCTCAGGAATATCTGGAACAACAATACACTCTGATGAGATTACTTTTACAATTACTTCACTACCAGAATTTTCATTAGATGTTGAAAATAGAGAACAAAAATTAGTAGATGGTACAATGTCCATTTCAGGCGTGATAAATGCACATAATGGATTAGATTTGAATTTAGGTGGTGCTATGGATATTGTTATTGAGCCATATAATCAGGCTTTACTAGATTCAGTAGTAATTGAATGGGGTTCACTTGATTCAAATGGAGATTTACCCTTCACTGTTACCTTTACTGTTGATGAATCAATACCTAGAAATGAATTCACAATTCATCTTAATGTAATTGCTTTAGATGGAGGCATAACACATACAGCATCTGTTGCTTTTGTAACGCAATCTTCGACTTTAGATGGAACAGCAACTGCTGCAGGTTCGTCTTCAGTTTCTAATGGAGACACAAGTCAACATGACGGAACTGATACTTCAGCAAGTAATTTAGTTAATGATGATTCAAGTGCTGATGGCTCAAGTAATGGTGACACAAATAATAATGGTAATTCTGGAATTAATTCAGAATCAGAGTCATCAAATATTTGGTTAATTATTGGGTCATCAATCGTGATTTTAGGAATTGTGATTGTTGTATTAATTATGACATTTAGGAGTAAAAATAGTGGTGATGTGAGTAATTTCAATCAACAAATGTGGGGAAATGAATCACAAATTGTGCCTCAAGCACCTGCTATGGGCGTCTCTCAAGTTATGCCTGAGACAATACAACCAACACATCAGGTTGCACAAGTACCAACTTCCCAAATTATGACTGCTCCACCGCCTCCAGCCCAACCAACAATCGTTTCTGATTATTCTGGTCTTCCGCCTGGAGGGCAATATGATCAATCTACAGGGCAAACAATTTACATTTTACCCGATGGTACTCGCTGGCAAATGATGTCAGATGGTAGTTTTACTAAATTGTGACATTCTAAAAAAATTAAAATAAAGGCGATGTCTTTAAAATTGATATTGATTTCTCTAGAGTTATGGAATTACAAACAGCAGCAGCATGGGCAGAGATTCTAGGTGTAGTTACAATACTTGGGGCAGCAATATATTCATGGTTTCAGATTAAAGAACTTCGTCGTTCGAGAGATAGTGCAACTGCAATGAATTTGGCAGCAAACTTCCAAAATCCAGATTTTGTTGTAGGGCTGACTTCAATACTTAATATGGAAATTGAAGCAAAGGAAACAGAAAACCAAACTGAGGCTTTTAATGCATTAAAAGAGCATTATGGTGAAAATTGGCCAATGGTAATGACCGTTCTCACAACTTGGGAAAGTATTGGTGTTCTTATTTACCGAGGAAATCTTGATTTTCATACATTTTATGATTTATTTTCTGGTGTAATTATAAAAACTTATGACGCCTTTTCTTTTTATCTTGAACCAATTCGGGAAGATGCTGAAAACAAGAATATGGAATGGTTTATCTGGCTTGCTGACAGGATAAGAGAGTATGAGAATGAAGGTTCAGGGACTCCTCCTGCTCACTTAGCATTTACTGGATGGAAACCTCCAAAAAGGTCATGATTTTTTTAAAATATCTGAAATATTATACTTATATTTCATTTACCTTTGGAAAAAGAAATTAGACGATCTATTGGAAGATGGTCAACAGTATCTTTACAATAATGTGCTTCGACAATCTTACCATTTTCATCAATTAAAATATCTGCAGGTAAAGTAGACATTTTTGACATAGACAAAGTCATTGGAATATATCCTTTTAATGTGGCTTGAATCATGGTAAGTGGAGAACGCATTGCACCCCACATGAAGCGAGGTGTCGATTTCTCAACACCATTTTCTTTGAATTGTTGATAAGTTTCATCAGCAACTATGCTGAATGGTGCGTTGTGTTTTTTCATTCTCTTAGTTAATTCACCAATCTTAGCGTCAAATACACCCACCATGATTGTATCTTCTGAGAATTCATTCCATCTTTTTACTATTCTATTTATCCTAATGTTACAAAATGGACACGTAGAGAATCTAAAAAAAGTTAGAATTACACGTTTTCCTTTCATTGCGGACATTTCAAAAGTTGTTCCATCTATAGCAGGTAATGAAAAATTTGGAGCATCATCTCCGATTTTTAATTTTGACATGTGCCACCCTAAAATGAACACCTTTTGTATTATTCGTATTTTTGTTTCAAAGATTAATTTACTTTGAAATATATTTTACAATCGTCAACTTCAAATTCTTCAGAATCATCTGATCCAGGCCCTAATTCTAGAGTCGCATTACCCGCTCTAGTTTCATTTTGAAGGTGAGCCCAATCATTTTCTAAAAGTTCAGGATTACCTTGATCTAACCAAACAGTCAACTCAATATTTTCTTCAATATCAAGCTCTAAATCCTTACGTTTTTGTTGAATCCTTCTAATTATGTCACGAGCTAACCCTTTAGAAGCAAGTTCAGGAGATATCTGCATATCTAAAACTAAACTTACATCTAAATCATCGTCATTTTCTGAAAACTTAATTGTTTCTGCAGCAAATCCACTTCTCTCAACACGTCTTAATTCAATGTCTTCAGCAGTTATTTCATATCCTGCTAATTTACATGTTCCTGATTGAATTTCTTGCCATGTCGACTCAGGATCTACAGATGAAATCGCTTCTAAGACTGATGGTAAATCTTGTCTACATTTCTTACCTAGCATTTTTCTATTTGGTGATAATTCAATCTGTTGAAATTTATCTAAATCATTTACAGTAGATATTTTTTCAACATTCAATTCTTCTGCAAGAATTTCATGAAAAACATCTAACTCAGGTCCTCCTACAATCCAACCTTCATTACAAGGAAGTCTTTGTCTTCTTTTTGCTTTAACTCTGATTCTTCGTCCTGTTTCTGCTAGTGAACGTACTAGTTCCATTCTAGACTCTAACTCTAAGTCTTGAGGTGGTAAGGCACCTTCTTCTTGAATTGGCCAATTAGATAAATGAACAGAATCTCCATTAAGATTTGAATAAATTTCATCCACCATGAATGGTGCAACAGGCGCAGTTAATTTACAAACAAGAGAAAGAACTTCGTGTAATGTATGTTGACAAGAACGTTTGTCATCGTTTGTGGCTTCATCCCAAAGTCTTCTTCGACTTCTTCTTACATACCAATTTGAAAAATCATTGATTACAAAATCTTCGAGGTCTCTGCATGCTTTGTGAAAATCCCAATTGACAAATTGATCATGGTATTGTTTCGCCACAGTACTTGCTTTTGATAAAATCCAGCGATCTAATTCAGATCTTTTATCTACAGGCATGCTGTTTTCTTCTGGATCAAATCCGTCTAATGCAGCATAATCTGCATGGAACTTATAGACATTCCATAGAGTTAAGAAAAATTTAGCATATGTTTCTCTTACTCCGTCAGGATCAAATTTTAGTGGGTTCCAAGGTGCCCCCGCAGTGACCATGTACCATCTTGATGAATCAGCACCTTCTTTGTTAAAATGATCCCACGGGTCTACTACATTTCCTTTTGATTTAGACATTTTTTTACCATCTTTATCCAAGATTAATCCAAGACTTAAACAGCGTTTATAACATATTGAATCGAAAACAGTGGTGCTTACAGCTAGTAGTGTGTAAAACCATCCTCTAGTTTGATCTACGCCTTCACATATGTAATCAATTGGGAATGCGTCAGTAATTTTATCTTCATTTTCAAACGGATAATGCCACTGTGCAAAAAATGCGCAACCGGAATCAAACCAACAATCCATTACAAAAGGTTCTCTTCTCATTACAGAACCACTTTCAGAAATTAATACAAAGTCATCAACGATTGGTCTATGTAAATCAACATCATCGGGACATACGGGGTTTTCTATACCTGAAGAATTTGCTTTTTCAACTTCTTTTTGTAATTCTTCAATAGATCCTATACATTTCATATCTCCATCTTCACTTCTCCAAACAGGTAGTGGAGTTCCCCAGAAACGTTCTCGTGAAATAGCCCAATCTTTCACATTTCTTAGCCACTCTCCAAATCTTCCTTCACCTACCCAATCAGGTGCCCATTCTACTTGGTCATTGAATTCTAGTAATTTTTCTTTTACTGCGGTCATCCTAACAAACCAAGATTCCATTCCATAGTACAGCAAAGGATGGCCTGTTCTCCAACAGTGCGGATAATCGTGAAGATACATTTTTTCTCGATATAATTTATTTGAGTCTGTTAAATTGTTGATGATGATATCGTCACAATCTTTTACGTATTTACCATCTAGTTCTGGATGAACGCCTTCTACAAATGCGCCATCCATTCCGACAGTATGTACTTCTGGAAATCCAACTTCTCTACCAAGGTTATAGTCGTCTTCACCATACATTACTGCAGTATGGACAACACCTGTACCATCACTTGTTGTAACAAAATCAGCTGACACAACTGTCCAAGCAGTTTTGCTTTCACCTCTTTCAACAGCATTCGGGAATAGTGGTTCATATGCCTTACCAACTAATTCCGAACCAGGAAATTCAGAAATTACTTCTACTTTATGTCTCATCACTTCTTTAAGTAAATCCTTTGCTAGTATTAACTCCTCGCCGATATCTGCTCCTCCGCGACCTTCCCAACTTTTTCCTGGGGGGTCACTAATTCGTACTCTACAATATGTGACATCAGGACCTACTGCTAACCCTACATTTCCAGGGAGTGTCCACGGTGTTGTAGTCCAAGCTAAAATTGAGGCATCATCATTTTCTAGTTTAAATTTAACATACACAGATGGTTCTTCAACTTCTTTGTATCCTAAGGCAACTTCATGACTTGAATATGAAGTTCCAGTTTGAGGGCAATATGGTAGAACTTTGTAACCTCGATATAGAAGGTCCTTTTCGAACATTTGTTTTAATGCCCACCATGATGATTCAATGAAATTATTATCGAGAGTAACATATGGGTTGTCTAGATCCACCCAAAATGCCATTCTTTCACTCATTTTTCTCCAAGCATCTTCATAGGTCCAGACAGATTTTTTACATTCTTCGTTGAATTTATCCATTCCAAATTCAAGAATGGCATCATTACTCATCAAATCTAATCTTTTTTGAACCTCAATTTCAACAGGTAATCCATGTGTATCCCATCCACCTTTTCTTTCAACAAGGTGTCCTTCCATTGTTTTCCATCTGCATACTAAATCTTTGTATGCTCTTGCTACAACATGGTGTATTCCAGGCCGTCCATTAGCCGTGGGGGGGCCTTCAAGAAAAATGAATGGTTCTCCCTCACTTCGGTATTCTATTGAACGAGCAAAAGTTCTCTCTTTTTGCCAGCGTTTTATTATAGATTCTTCTAATCTTACAGAATCATATTCACCCGCTGCTTTTGGTGCTACCATGCATATCCGAGTCAAGTACACGTTTTGAATATGACCATAATCTACCAAACTTAATTTTTAAAATCATTTTAGTTCGGCCAGTTACTTTTTACGATGTTTTAATGTGATTACCGATGCATTGACAAATAGAATCTGATTCCAAGTGATGATGCACACCAGTCGAACCCAAGTTTTTGCAGCCGTTGCTTTGTTTTTTCTCACAAGCATGTTCTCGTTTATTTGTAATGATTTAAACATCGAAGATCTAAATTTGATTGGTGAAAATAAATTTGCAGGAGAGGGTGAAAATGTTGAAATTTCCATTGATGAGTGGCCAGAAGAAACATCATATGATTTGAGTGTAGATATTCTTGATGGTGATTCATTTACTCATCTTGAAATGGATTTAACTACTGGACATACTGTTAACATGGATTCAATTCAATGGGATAGTTTATCTGATTGGTCACATTATGACGCAACATATAATGGTGTAAATTATAATGGAACTTACATGACTACTTTTGGTGTTGAAAATCTTTGGGATTTTGAAAATCTTCAGGGGGTTTTACCTGCAGGATGGACCTCCTCTAATGCAGCAAATGGACTAGTAAATGATAATTCAAATACTGGTTCTGGTAATCTTGGATATTTGAGTTGTGGAACTAATGGGACTACTGGTGGTTCTTTGGTATTAAGGAATGGTGCTGTAAATGTTGAATCAAATACTATGGATCTTTCTGGCTTGTCTAATGGTTATGTTTATTTTTGGATGAAGGAAGGTGCTTCTGGTTGTGGTGAAGATCCAGATACAACAGAACATTTGTATTTCGAATATTGGGCATCAAATAACCAATGGAAGACAATTGCTGCTGGTAATTGTAATCCTGCAAATACTTGTCCATATTTTAATGCAGCATTAGGTAACCCTGGTTATTCTGCTCAAGATGTGACTTATACGCTTCCAACAGATGCTTTTTGGTCTGGATTTAAATTTAGATTTAGACAAGCAGGAGGTTCAGGAACTTGTTGTGATTGGTGGTTTATAGATGATGTAAAAGTAACAGTCCCAGGTCCTGGGAATTGGACCTCACCATCATTTGGTTCACATCAATCAGCAGTTTATTCCGTAGAGCCAGGTCAATATGGGATAGCAAGTATTGACGCTAAAACATCAGGAACTTTTGGTTTAAGTTGGTCTGTATTAGATGCTATAACTAACAAACCAATAATTGGTTTTGAAAATCTAAATTCTAGGCAAGTTGATTTAGGAACTATTGATTGGCAAAAACATCCATTGTTAAGAATTTTTATAAATTCTGAAAATGGTCCATTTCAAATAGATTCTGTAAATATTCAAGGGAAAATTACTGACACTTTCCTTTCAGACCCTAGTGCTTATTGGTCTGGAGATTATACATGGGATTCAATAAATCAGAGGATTTCAACTACAAGTACAATTACAAGTTCAATTATTAAATCACATAGGCCAATCGCAGGATGGGATTTAGATTTTGAGTTCCAATCTGCAGGTATAGTGGAGGTTTCTGTAGATAAAGGGCCTTTTTATGAAGTAGCTTATGATGATACGACTATGGATTTACCCAATCCAGCACATACAATACAATTTAAGATTTCAAATGCTGTATTGAGTACTTTTGATGTTGAATTATACTATGCTTCTTTACCTGAGAACCTCAAATTAAATATTGCAGATGATGAACGAATTGATTGGAGTTTAGACATTAATCAAATGGGGCCTTGGGGTTGGCAAAATAGATTTGCAGATGGTAATATGACACAATCATTAGATTTGATTAGCTCAACTACTGCATCAACTTCTTTTTGGTTACCTTCTGATACGGTAATGAACTCATTTTCTTTTGAGTTATGGTCTGAGGACCCTAATCAAGATGTAGGTGGGGTCCAATGGGAATTATTTTGTGGAAATATTTTAATTGATCAAATGAACTTTGGTCCAATTTCTTCAGAAAGAGTAACTTATCGATTTGCCGAAGGGCAATTAGAAGAATTAAATTCTGCTCTAATCAATGGTCAAAAAACAAGCCTTTCTATTGAAGGTGTTGATTTTGTAGAGTGTCTTATTGAATTTTCTGGTTCTGGAAGTAATTTGATGGTGGATGGTTTGTTAGCAAGATTTGATGAATCTATAAATCTACAATTCACCTCTTCTTCATTATTCATCAATGAATTGAATGCGTATACATCAAGTGTACAAACAAGTTCAAGCAATTATTTGAATATCCCTATTCCTGTAACAACAACATATTCATCAGAGTTAAATTTTGAAATTATTAATATTGATTCAGTAAGTGGAATGACTTCTACATTAATTGACTTTGTAAATTCTTCAACGACTTTAACGCCTTCCGAATCTTGGTTGGAAATGGTTACGACCCATACCTCTGAAACAGAAGTGTTAGAGAATATTCAAGTTGAAATTGCTGGTTTGAATAATCGAGTAGTGATGGAATGGCCTATTCTTGGAGGTACCCCTACAGTGATTACAAACGGGGAAAACTCAAATGAATTAGTTGAATTACATCCTACTAATTCTGGAGATATTGTTTTAGTAAGTAGTACACCTCAAGAAGTGGATGCAACATTTAAATTTAGATTAAACCCAAGTTGGGATGACGAACCCTTTGTTACAATTTCATCGAGGGTAACAACACCAGAAGGTTTCAAGAGTTTACCTGCGGTACAAAAATTTGGTTTAGGTGACTCGAATGGAATTGAGAATGATTATTACATATCTGAATGGAATGTAATTAATGACATAGGCGCAATTATCCCATCTGATTTATCTTATCTAAAAGCGAGCACAGTAGTTACATTCAGTGCAAAATTGGCATTCGAAGGTCTAAATGATGGAAGTTCTCCAAGAAGTGATTTATTAGTTTTGAAATTATTTCAAGATGATTTGATTGTTGGCCAAACACAAGAAGTAGATGGCAATTTGATGAATATTTCACTAATATTGCCTCCAACCGAACAAGAATTAACCTATACTTTAGTTTTAGAGGAACTTGTTTCAGGTGGTGATGATTTAACTTCAATTAATCTAACTCGTGACTTCCTCACTGATTCTAGAGCTCCTATGGTTATGGGTTCAAGTGTAGAGGAATATGATCATAGAGAGCCAAGTAATGAACAAACATTATCTTTTGAAATAGCAGATCGTCCAATATTGCCTCCAATTTTGACATTAATGTTATGGAGGCAGTGGATGGATGATTTTGATTATGATGACTATCCTGATCCAGAAGAATATCAACCTCAGCAATTAATTGCTCCAGAAAATTTGAGTGTTCTTCAAGACAACTTCACTTATATTTTTAGTGATTTATTAGGCGATGAGGGAGATATAGTTACAGGATATTTAGTTGGTGCTGATGCTGCAGGAAATGTTTTGCAACTTGGGGGTTCATCTGATCAAGATCAACAGTTATTCACTTATCAACTGAAAGAAGATGGTCCTCCGGAATTAGTAGGGGATGATGCAAAATGGGATATTGAATCAACAGATGCATTTAGACACCCTATGATTGATTATACTCTAATTTTCCCACTTGTGGAACCTAATGGGCTAAGTGATATAGAATTAATCTCCTTGACGCTTGATCAAGATTCTTTCGATGAAGATGATTTAGAAAGTTCTTTAGAAATTCGATGGGATGGAGAAACTAGACAGTGTTCTACAGAATCGGCCTATCTTATTTTAGGTACTTGCGACGTTTTTGCGGAAACTGGTTCCGTTGGGCCTTATACTTCTGATTTGGAATTCAGAGTTACATTTTCATTCAAATGGAATTTAGACGATACTGGTCAAATAAGAACACCCGAAATTATGGTTGTAGATCGGGGAGGAAATGAAGATATAAATTCATATCCTAATTTAGCGTGGAAATTTAATGCTGAAATTTGGATACCTTATGATACAATTCAACTTGAGTTTACATCAGGAAATCAAGATTATTGCCCAATATCTCAAACAACTCAAAACCCAACATTAAAATGCGCATGGGTATATCCTAGTAGTGAGATTACAATTTCTGGACAAGTACAATTTTATTGGACGAATGCATTACCTACTGAAGAATTAGATATAGAAATAATTATTTCTGGATTACAACCCACTTTGGCAACTGTAGAAAATGGTTTTTTTAGTGTAACAATTACAGCACCTCAAGCAAATGGTGGTTATGCATTAAGCTGGGAATTATTTGCACTGCCGTTGTCGAATATTGATCAGACTAGCCAATCGTCTGTATCCTTGGTTGTAGATAGTGAAGAGCCAACAATTCTTGAGGTGGTTAAGCCTAGGACTGACGTTGAGATTTCTGAAGAAGATATGTATAGTATTGAATTTGAAGCAAGTTTCAAAGAAACATACCTAAATACAAGTAATGTGATATTGCATTGGAGAGTTATTTACGATGAGAACCCTTCTGTTACTATCGTAGAAGGGATGGAAGGTTTGGACGTTGTTAGTAATGCAGGTACTGGAACTTTGTCGACAACAATTCAGGTTGGAGGACAACTTTTAGATTCTCATTATACTAAACCATCGACCTTGCAATTGTGGATCACAGGAACTGATATGGCGGGTAATCCATTTAATCTAGATGAAAATAGTGTATCTACTCCTTTGGCAGAAATCCCTATTCATCATAGACGTGCGATAGTATCTTTGGCACCTTCAGACATTCAATATTCTCCCCCAGGAGAACAAAATTCAGGAGAGGTAATCCAGATTACAATTATGGCAAAAAATATTGGTGATGCTCAGGGAGATATATTCTTTACAATTTATGAAGTACTTCCATCCGGAGCAACAAAAACTATTGCTAGTAAAAATGAAACCATCCCTCTTGGTTCTCAACCAATTCAATTAAGATATGAGTGGGTTCCAAATATGGAGGGTTTACATCATGTAAGGGTTGAATGGGGTGAACAAACAATTGAAGGTCCCTTCATTGAAATTTTACCGCCTAAAGCTACAGGATTAAATGCCGTGTTTGAAGATACAAATCCTGTGTTAGTTGTAAGTTTTGTAGGATTAATTGTAGCTGTTGTGATTTTGTTGGTTGTAGTTTTACGTAAGGGTAAGGACGATGAATATGAATGGGTTGAATGGGAGGAAGAGAGTTACGATTCACCTTCTAAAGTCCCTCCCGTTTCTGAAAATAATCCAATTCAAACACCAGCACCAATGCCTGTTGCAACGCCACCGCCCCAAAAACAACCAGAAGCGAGATATCAAACAGATGCTTACGGAGCGGCTTATGAAGCAGCCACAGAAGGTAAAGGAGATGGTTGGTGGCAAGATGAGCATGGTCAGTGGTGGCAAAAATCAGAAGACGGTTCTTGGTGGCATCAATCAACAGATGGAGAATGGCACAAATTAGAAGGATATTAAAATTCTAAACTATAATGATCTGAATCAATGAGGAGGAGGAATGGTGCAAGATTGGCTTGATTTGGGGATTAATATCTCTGAGTGGCTTAGAGATTACGCGGAAAAAAACCAGATAAAAACGTTAGTCGTAGGTGTATCAGGAGGAATTGATTCTGCAGTAGTATCTACGTTATGTGCAAAAACAGGATTGGATACAATAGTTTTGAATATGCCAATTCATCAAGAAAAATCACAACAAGATCTTTCTAATACGCATATTGAGTGGTTAAAATCAAATTGGAGAAATGTAAAAAGCGATTTAATTGATTTAAGTGGGACTTATGATTTTTTATGTAAGAATGATTTAAAAAATCACCAATTAACTAATTTAGCATTGGCGAATACAAGAGCTAGAGTTAGAATGGCCACATTATACGCAATTGCGGGTTCAAATAAGGGTATTGTAGTTGGAACAGGTAACAAGGTAGAAGACTTTGGAGTTGGTTTCTATACAAAATATGGTGATGGTGGGGTAGATATTTCACCAATTGCCGATTTGTATAAATCAGAAGTATACGCCTTGGCTAATTCATTAGGTATAGACCCCTTGATTCAAGATGCAGCACCGACTGATGGTTTATGGGCAGACGGTAGGACGGATGAAGAACAAATGGGTGCAACATACGAAGAATTAGAATGGGCTATGAAAGAAGTAGAAAATCCGAGTAAAGTAGAATTTAATGAAAGACAGAAACATGTGATGGATATATATTTGAAATTTAATACCGCAAATTCGCATAAAATGAATCCAATTCCTATTTTCAAAAATAAAACAAGGAATTCAATGGAGGGGTGATGGATGAATATTCCTTTGGAATTAAAAAAAATGTTGAATGGTGAAGAAGGTTCAACAAAGCAGAAAGCAGCAAGTTTAGTGATAGATTTGGCATCATCTGCTGGAGCAACTGAATTCATAAGATGCAGTCATGCACATGTTAGCGGTGTATCTCCTCTAACAGGAGGGCATGGTTTACGTAGATTTTTAGAAGATCTTTCTGAAGATGTAAATGCATCAGTTGAAATACCTACTACCTTGAATAGTGCTGGATGCGATAAAGAAAAAATGAAGGAGATGGACATTCAAACGATGGATTTTCTTGAACATCAATTTGAAATAATTCATTCATATTCTAAACTTGGGATTGATGCTATTTTGTCATGCACTCCATATGATAGAGGGATAGATGTTGAAGGGATTGGTTCCTGGGCTGAAAGTAATGCCGTTGCCTTTTCTAATTCTTATACGTCTTTAATTACAAATCGTGAAAGCGGATTATCTGCATTATCTACAGCACTAACGGGTTGGGCCCCAAAATGGGGTTTACATCTAGAGGAAAATAGAGTGCCAAATATTCAGGTTAATGTTGATTGTGAACTTGAAAATATTTCTGATTGGAGTGTTCTTGGGGATTGGATTGGGAAACAGATAGATTCGGGATGGATTTTACCCTGGGGTATGATGCCTTACATTACGGGTTTACCTCCAAATGCTTCTTTTGAACAGAAAAAAGCGTTAACTGCGGCTGCAGCAAATTATGGATGCCCGATGTTATGGGTAGATGGTTTGACAAAACCTCCAATTTTAACTGATTTATGGGAACCTCAGGGAACATTAGTATTTACAAAAAATGATTTAATGGCGCGTTATGATGATTTATCACCAAAAGGTCAGGTCGATTTAGTGGTGATAGGTTGCCCGCAAGCAAGTGTTGGAGAGGTAAGGGCTACTGCAGCGGCAGTTAGGAATAGGATGGAATTAGGTGAAAGGATTCCAAATCAAAGACTATGGATTTTTACAAGTGGTAGTAATCATAAACTGTTAGATCAAGAAGGAACTTTAGATGTCCTTGAAGAAGCGGGCGCTTTAATTTTGAAGGATACTTGTCCTGAAGTCACTCCTTATAATAGGACAAAATATAATCATCTGCTTACTAATTCATTAAAGGCAGAACACTATTTGACTAGTGGGTTAAATAGAATTCCAACAAGTGTGATGAATATTATTGATTGTGTAAGCCATGCTTTTAATCCAAATTTATCTTCTGGTGAACGCCCCGTAATTGGTTCCAAAAGAAAAGATATTTTTTCAACAACTAAAGTGCCTCAAACAGGAAAATTAAGCTCCAGAGGAAGGGGACTTCCGTCTCAGAATGAATGGTCTGTTAAAGGAACTGCATTAGTTACTGATGTTCCAATAACGTATTTGGGATATGTCAATAGAGACTCAGGAGTTATTGAAGAGCCTGGCCACCCTCTAGATGGCCAATCTATTGGAGATACAATTCTAATTTACCCTAAAGGTTCTGGTTCAACAGTCGCTCCATTTGTTTTAATGGGGTTAATTTATACTGGAAAAGGGCCTAAGGCGATAATTAATAATGATGTGTGCCCTTTGACGTTACCAGCTTGTTCATTGTTGAATCTCCCTTATGCTTATGGTATGTCTAAAGATCTTTGTATTGAAGTAAATACAGGTGATGAAATAGAAATGAAACTTATTGACGGAGTCGTCCAATTTGTTGTTTTGAAACGTTTTTAATTACGGGCTAGGTTTAAAATCCGGATTATGCAAATTTATAATCCACTCGTCTAAATCTCCCTTTAACAATTCTTTAATGGTGTGTTCTGTAAATTGTTTGTATGAGTCCCATTTTTCGATTTCAATTTTTGCAGCGACAATTTTATCTTCTGGTAATCCTACTAATCTCTTTGCTTTTCTTTCGAGGGAATCTTCCGAAT
>MDSV01111213.1_pt1 | contig 14008 bp, 14 predicted proteins | sample 810851 | NCBI WGS metagenome assembly MDSV01 (sample SAMN05326640, study PRJNA326480) | marine metagenome | isolation source: seawater | place: Atlantic Ocean: North East | collected 2012 | reverse complement strand
TGTTTGCTTCTATCCGCTGCGTTTTTTAGTACGGCGGTCTGGGGTGATGTTCCAGGCGACAATCAACCCCTCGCCCTTGGGCTTGGAGGGTTGCTTTTGGCTGCAGGTTTGTTCGCTCTGTTGATTCCATCAACAAATCCTGAGATGAAAGAGGACGAAACGGATTCATCTTCCTAAGTTTTGACAAGGAGTCAGTGAGGGGAGTTTTTCAAGCCGGTGTTGCGACTTAGTGAGCTGCGTCTTCCTTTGGATCACGGCCCTGATGATCTCGAGCAGGCGGTTCTGCGTTGCCTGAAGATTCCACCGGCGCGTCTCCTTCACTGTCAGTTGGTGAAGCGGAGTGTGGATGCTCGTCGCCGCGACCGCATTCAGCTGATTTATTCCGTGGATGTAGCAGTGGATGGCGAAGCGACTTTGATGCGCCGAAGGCACGGCGATCGAAGACTTCGTCCGACCCCAGACACCCACTACAAATTTGTAGCGCAGGCTCCGGAAGGGATTGGCGGACATTCCGAGCAGCGGCCTGTGGTGGTTGGAGCTGGCCCCTGTGGTTATTTTGCCGCTCTTCTTCTGGCTCAGATGGGGTTCCGTCCGTTGTTGCTGGAACGGGGACAGCCAGTGAAACAGCGAACGGCCGATACATTTGGATTTTGGCGCCGAACGGCTGAGTTCAATCCCGAATCCAATGCCCAGTTCGGCGAGGGCGGTGCCGGAACTTTCTCGGATGGGAAGCTATACAGCCAGGTCAGTGATCCTGACCATTACGGCTGCAAAGTTCTGGAGGAACTGGTGGCCTGTGGAGCGAATCGCGAGATTCTTACGGAGCATCGACCCCATATCGGAACCTTCAAATTGGCCACGGTGGTGAGGGGGCTGCGGGCCAAAATCGAGGCTCTCGGCGGAGAGGTTCGTTTCGGCAGTCGGGTTGATCAACTCCTGCTGGAACCCTGCAATGGTCCTCATGCTTCAGGTAAGTCCCAGCGAGTGGTTGGACTGTCCTTGTCGGATGGGAGTGCTTTGGCTTGTCGTCAGGTGGTCTTGGCTCCAGGGCATTCAGCGCGAGATAGCTTTCAGATGCTCCAGCAGGCGGGAGTTGCTCTTGAAGCCAAGCCGTTTGCGGTTGGCTTTCGCATCGAGCATCCCCAGGTTTTGGTCGATCAAGCTCGCTGGGGGCAGAACGCCGGTCATCCACTCCTCGGAGCGGCGGAATACAAGCTCGTTCACCACGCTGAAAATGGTCGCTGTGTTTACAGCTTTTGCATGTGCCCTGGCGGATTGGTGGTTGGAGCGACCTCTGAGAAGGGTCGGGTCGTCACCAACGGCATGAGCCAGCATTCACGCAATGAGCGCAATGCCAACGCCGCATTGGTTGTTCCTGTGGATGAAGACGACTTAGCGGCCTATGCCGCCTGGCCGGGGGATCCCTTGGCCGGTCTTGCTTTCCAGCGTGCGCTGGAACACAAAGCGTTTGTTCTCGGGGGGGCTGATTACAGCGCTCCGGTGCAGCGGCTCCAGGACTTCTTGGCCGGACGTCCCACAACAGAACTCGGAGCAATCGGCGCTTCTTATCAGCCTGGTGTGTCACCGAGTGATTTAGGCAGCCTTCTTCCGATGCCAATGGTGGCGGCATTGAAAGAGGCCTTGCCTCATTTTGCACGTCGCATCAACGGATATGACCATCCCGATGCGCTGTTAACAGCAGTGGAAACACGCACATCGTCTCCCCTGCGGATTCCCCGCGACGACGACTTCGAGTCGATCAATACGGTGGGTCTGACACCGGCTGGCGAGGGGGCTGGCTACGCGGGTGGGATCCTGTCTGCAGCGATTGATGGAATTCGCGTGGCAGAGGCTGTGGGCTTGCGACTGGGTTCCTCACTTTGAGGAGTCCACGGCTTGACCAACGATTCCACTCCACTGCACGGCTTTCACCTGATCGCGACGCCAGGAGTGGAACAGACTCGGCTCTGAAACGGTGCAGAGAGGGCAAAGACTGATCTGTTGATCTGGAACCCCGCAGTGATGCAACTGTTCACGGGCGGCAAGACGAATATCGAGGCGACACTTGTTCAGGTCTGGATCGGGAAGAAGAATGCCCAGGGATTCCATTTCGTTGAGCTGCAGAGATCGATCGGAATGGAGAGCCTGTCCTACCTGTTCTGCCACGTTGATCTGTACCTGATAGAGAGCCCCACTGACCGCTGGACCAAGGGCCACAATCAGGTGCTCCGGCTTTGCTCCTCGCGTTGCTAATCGGTGGATTGCAGCAGGAAGAATCCCACTGGCGACCCCTCGCCAGCCTGCATGACAAGCAGCTACGTGGCCGCTGGTGGGGTCTGCAAGAAGAACAGGGGTGCAATCGGCGCCGCAAACCCAGAGGCTTTGCCCACCCCGGTCGCTGACGAGACCGTCGGCATCAGGCCATGGAGAACCGATGGCTTCTCCAGCATTGAGAACTCGGTTGCCGTGAACTTGTTGGGGGCGATGGACACTGACTCCGGCAGAGAGATAGGCCGCTAAGGAATCCGGCCCGCGGTTGTGCCAAAGACGGGTGAAAAACCCATGTTCGAACCCGGCGGCCTGTATCGCGTCTGAGGTGAGGTAATAACCGCCGTAGCAGCCCACCCATGTCCAATGCTCAATGGTGTTAAACAGGTTGTCGGGCTGGCGGAATGGATCGGCAGCAGATGTCATGGCTCTGCTTGATCCCGCAGCATCCAAAAACCTTCAAAACGCTCGGCTTCGGGAGAGGTTTGAACAGCGATGAACTGCAAACCGTTTGCGTGCTCAGAAGCCTGTGTCATGACAGCTGAAACGTGCGTGGCTTCCTCTGAACTGAGATCGCTCACGAGCCAGCAGTCATCCTGACCAGCGTCCAGGAGAAGTTGGGTGCCGATCACCTTGAGCCGAACTGGTTCAATCCCACCGAGGAGACCAGCAAGGGCTAATCCCCTGGTTTGGCTGAACAGGCGTAAGCCTGGGATGACTTGGTCATCCTTAATCGAGGTGGGAACTGGGAGCAGGCCGCGGAATCCGATCGGCCATTCGGCGGCTTCACGCAAGGCTGAAGCGGGAAGTTCGGCCCAATTCCAGGCATCACCGCGCACGGACTCAGGTAAGGGACGAGGAGGCGTGCTGACCGGTGCTGGAGGGGGAGCAAGAGGCCCTGCCATATACCCCTCTTCATTGGGGTAGAGATCCTGTTCGCGCTCAGCGATCCAATCCAACAGGGCGTAGGTTCGACGGCTTGGCACCATTTCGAGACCCAGTTCAGATGCAGCCCTCTGAACCATGGTGCGCATGGAGCTTCGCCACGAACGCAGCTTTCGAGGGACCGACCAACCTTGCTGTTCGGCGGCTGCAATGGCTTCTGTGAGAGCGCTGGTTAACCAGGTGGAATTCACACTGCCGGCTGGACAGCGTTTTTCAAAGCGAAAACTGCTGGTCGTTCCCTCGCTGGGAGAACTGATGATCAGCAACTCCCAACGTTTTTTGCCATCAGGCTCGAGGATGGGTCTGGAATAAAAATCGAGTTCCCAGTCACTTGAAAGGATCGCGCTTGAATGATCACTCGCATCGTTAGGGATCTGTTCGGCGGAGATCATCCAGCTGATTGTTCCTGTTGCTTCAGGACGTTACGAGCCCTGTTGGCTCGATCGGCTGCTTCTGCCATCACTTTGTCTTTCTCAACAAGTAATTCCCCGGGCTGTCCTTCCAGCATTGCGGTATTTAATGCGATCCGTCCGCGACCTGGATCCAACTCCGTGATCAACGCTTTCACAGCGTCGCCTTGATCGAAAATTTCACGCATCGACCGCATGCTCCCTCCGGTAATGGCGGATTGATGCAAAAGGCCGCTGATCCCTCCGAGATCCACGAACAGTCCATAGGGCTTGATGGCGGCGACATGGCCTTCCACCAGTTGTCCAATTTCTAGCTCTGAGAAACGAGCGGCAGTGGCTGCTTTCTTCTCAGAAAGGACCAATTTCCGTGTTTCAGAGTTGACCTCGAGGAAGGCCACACCCAAGGTTTTCCCCACCAAGGTTTCATGGTTTTCGCCGTCTTGCAGTTGGGAACGGGGGATGAAGCCTCGTAGTCCTTCTAGATCGCAGGTCACACCACCACGGTTGAAACCAGTGACTTTGACCTGAGAAACTCTGCCGTCTTTTTCAAGCTGCTTCACCTTGTCCCAGCTCTGACGAAGAGCGAGCGCGCGGCAGCTGATGGTGACCATGCCATCAGCATTTTGTTCGCGAGTCACCAAGACTTCAATTTCGAGCCCCTTGGGGAATCTCTCCTTCAGGTTGGTGATCACTCCGAGACCACATTCGTTCTTGGGCATAAAGCCTGGGGCCTTGCCGCCGATGTCGACGTAAACACCATCGCTTTCCATCCCGATCACGGTTCCAGTCGCCACTTCACCTGTTGTGCCAACAGGTTCATTGGCATCGAGGGCGGCTAGGAAAGCACCTTCGTCAAAATCAAAGTCGTCGACACTTCGATTGGAGGTTTTGGCAGGACTTGGACTGGACTTGGAGGACTTTCCATTCGAATCGGATGGGCCGAGAAGATCGGCCATGCTCATGCCACTGAACTCATCAGTCCCAAAGCGAACATCGTCGTCGTCAACAGCCGAAGGGTTAGCCGTCGACGTTGGAGCCATGGGAGGCCTAGCCGTTGTGTTCTGAGCTCTTTGTGCAGCTTTCTCCAACTCCACAGCCCGTGCCATCGCCGCATCTGCGGCTGCTCGCGCTTCTTCGGCCTCACGATGGAGGCGGTCCTGTTCGTCTTTGCGGCTGATATGCATGACCTGCAATGGCTTGCGTGGGGGCTGCGCTGCCGGGCTTTGCCCCTTGCTGTCTATGGAATGTTGGCCTTCTGATCCCGCCATGGGTCTCAATATCCTCGATCAGCCAGTCTGGCAGGAAATGGGAGGCCTGTCGGCTCATGACTGCACAAGCTCACTTGGGTGTTTCAACGACACGACGCTTGGACAGGTTGAGTTGGCCAGAAGCGGAAAAGGCCCTGCAGCAATCCCGTTCCACCGTGGTTTGGCCGATGGGCGCTTTTGAACAACATGGCCCCCATCTTCCACTTGCTACTGACGCTTTATTTTCCGAGCGGATCCTCGCTTCTGTCTTGTCAGAGCTTGCGCCAAACGCCCCGATTTGGAGCCTTCCTTCGCAGTCGATTGGGTTCTCGCCAGAGCATTCAGGCTTTCCTGGAACCTTGAGCTTGTCCTCGGGATTGTTGACCCAGCTGATCATCGAGGTGGGCACGCAATTGTGCACCCAAGGGGCTAAGCGCTTGGTGTTGTTCAACGCCCATGGGGGGCAGATCGGATTGTTGCAGTCTGCGGCGAGGGAACTGCGTGTTCAATCGCCATCCATGGCGATTCTTCCTTGCTTCCTGTGGAGTGGTGTTCCAGGTTTAGATGCGTTAATTCCTGAAGATGAGCTACGGGGCGGACTGCATGCTGCTCAGGCCGAGACAAGTTTGATGCTTGCTCTCGAGCCGGAGTTGGTGGGGGAGGCACGGCCTGTAGATGGTGACCATCGCCAGCCCTCCTCTCTCGCGACCCCCCCGCCCGGCTGGAGTCTTGAAGGGGCCGCTCCTACGGCTTGGTTAACAACTGACTTAAGTCGTAGTGGGGTGATCGGTGATTCACGCGCCGCCAGCGTTGAATGTGGTGAAGCCTTGGAATCCTGTCTAGTGCAGCATTGGGTGCACCTTTTTCAGAGTTTATTGGCGAGTGATTGGCCCCCTTCTCAACGTGTTGCGGTTGTCAACTGACCCTTTGAGCACGTCTGTTGTGGTGAACACTGGTTACAGTCGTGGACATTGCTGATAACCGGAAGAGACTCATGCCAACCCTTGACTCCACAGCAGTCGCTGTGCTCGACGATCAGCAGGGTTTGGCAGAGCTACCTGATTTCACAACCGATGCGTACAAAGATGCTTACAGCCGCATCAACGCCATCGTGATCGAAGGCGAGAAAGAAGCGCATGACAATTACCTTTCATTGGGCACGCTGATCCCTGAGCAGGCAGAGGAACTCGCCAAATTAGCGAAGATGGAAATGAAGCACATGAAGGGCTTCACCGCCTGTGCAAAAAACCTGGACGTTGTGGCTGACATGCCCTTTGCCCAAGAGTTTTTTGCTCCTTTGCATGGCAACTTCCAATCTGCTCTGAAAGAGGGGAAGGTGGTGACTTGTCTGCTCATCCAGGCCCTATTGATCGAGGCTTTCGCGATCTCGGCTTATCACATCTATATCCCTGTTGCTGACCCCTTCGCCCGCAAAATCACGGAGGGTGTTGTTAAGGATGAGTACACCCACCTGAACTATGGGCAAGAGTGGCTGAAGGCCAACTTTGAAGCAAGCCGCGACGAGTTGATGGAAGCCAATAAGGTGAATCTTCCGCTCATTCGTTCCATGCTCGAGCAGGTGGCTGCTGATGCTTCTGTTCTTCACATGGAAAAGGAAGATCTGATCGAAGATTTTTTGATTGCCTATCAGGAAGCTTTGAACGAGATCGGGTTTAGCTCCCGCGATATCGCTCGCATGGCGGCAGCAGCACTGTCTGTCTAACGACGTTTTAACCCCAAGGGTGTCGCGGATGGTGGGCTTCAATTTCGCCCCTTTCCGTTCACCCTGAACCCTGCCCGTGCTTAGGTGGATGCGAAATCCATCACCTGATCGGTTGATGCGGTTCAGATTCCTGCTTTTAAGTACGACCGTCGGCAGCACATGTTTGGTCTGATCGGACATTCCACCAGTTTTGAAGCTGCTAGGCGTAAGGCTTTAGAGCTGGGTTACGATCACATTGCTGAGGGTGATCTTGAAGTTTGGTGCAGTGCACCCCCTCAATTGGTAGAGCATCTTGAAGTCACGAGCCTGACTGGAAAAACAATTGAAGGTGCTTATATCGATTCCTGCTTTGTCCCAGAGATGCTGAGTCGCTTCAAAACGGCAAGGCGCAAAGTGCTGAATGCCATGGAGCTAGCTCAGAAGAAAGGGATCAACATCACGGCTCTGGGTGGTTTTACTTCGATTATTTTCGAGAATTTCAACCTTCTGAAGCATCAAACCATTCGCAGTACAACGCTGGAATGGGAGCGATTCACGACTGGAAACACCCATACGGCATGGGTCATCAGTCGACAGGTTGAAATCAATGCTCCTTTACTTGGTATCGACCTCAGGAAGGCTCGGGTTGCGGTGGTGGGAGCAACTGGAGATATCGGGAGTGCCGTTTGTCGCTGGCTAACACAGCGCACTGGAATTAAAGAGCTGCTCATGGTCGCTCGTCAGCAACAGCCCCTGAAAGACCTGCAACAGGAATTGGGGGGCGGCCGCATTCTCAGCCTGGATGAAGCGCTCCCCGAGGCTGATGTTGTGGTCTGGGTAGCGAGCATGCCCCGCACGTTGGAAATTGATGCGGATCGCCTGCAGAAACCCTGCCTAATGATCGATGGTGGCTATCCCAAAAACCTCGATTCGCGGGTGGCTGGACAAGGGGTTCATGTCCTCAAAGGAGGCATCGTTGAATTTGTATCCGATATCGGCTGGACCATGATGGAGAATGCTGAATGGCAGATGGAGAAGCCTCAGCGGCAAATGTTTGCTTGCTTTGCAGAAGCCATTCTTCTCGAATTTGAGGCTTGTCACACCAACTTCAGCTGGGGCAGGAACAACATCACCCTTGAGAAGATGGATTTCATTGGCGCTGCTTCGGTCCGTCACGGTTTCTCAACTCTCAACCTCCAGGGGCAGCTTCAGGCTGCCGCTGCCTGACGTTCACAGATCCGGTTTTCATGGCACGTCGCCCCCTGCTCGAGTTTGAAAAGCCCCTGATTGAGCTTGAACAGCAGATTGAGCAAATTCGCCAGTTGGCAAGGGACTCAGAAGTTGATGTGAGCCAGCAGTTGCTTCAGCTTGAAACCCTTGCTGCTCGCAGACGCGAAGAGATTTTTCAAAACCTGACTCCATCGCAGAAAATTCAGGTTGCTCGCCATCCCCATCGTCCGAGCACTCTGGATTTTATTCAGATGTTCTGCGATGACTGGGTTGAGCTCCATGGTGATCGACGCGGTAGCGACGATCAGGCTTTGGTGGGTGGCCTTGGTCGCATAGGTGATCGCTCGGTGGTGCTATTGGGGCATCAAAAGGGGCGTGACACGAAGGAAAACGTGGCGCGTAACTTCGGGATGGCGACCCCAGGTGGATATCGCAAGGCCCTGCGATTAATGGAGCATGCCGATCGTTTTGGTCTGCCGATTCTTGCCTTTATCGATACTCCTGGTGCTTATGCGGGCTTACTGGCCGAAGAGCAGGGGCAGGGTGAAGCAATCGCCGTCAACCTCCGTGAGATGTTCCGCCTGAGAGTGCCAATTATTGCCACGGTGATTGGGGAAGGCGGATCTGGTGGTGCTCTTGGAATTGGTGTTGCTGACCGGCTTCTGATGTTTGAGCACAGCGTTTATACGGTGGCGAGTCCTGAGGCCTGCGCCTCGATTCTCTGGCGTGATGCAGCCAAAGCACCCGAAGCGGCGGCAGCGTTGCGCATAACCGGCAAAGACTTACTCAGTCTTGGTGTGGTTGATGAGGTGCTTGCGGAACCGTCTGGGGGAAACAATTGGGCCCCCCTTGAGGCGGGCGCAACACTGCGGGAAGCTCTCGAGCGCAATCTTTCAGAGCTTTTGGCACTACCGCCTCAAGAATTGCGGGATCAGCGTTACCGAAAGTTTCGGGCGATGGGCCGATACCTCGATCCAGCCTCGTCAAATGCTGACTCAGCTTCTTAGGATTGCCAGGATCGCTGAGGCTCATTGCCCTCTGTACTAATTACCGGAGCATCTCGCGGTATTGGCCGTAGTGCTGCTCTTGCTTTCGCTGAAGCTGGGTGGGATCTCATCCTTTTATCCCGCAGCGAAGCCTCTCTTCAATCCCTTGCAACTGAATTAGCTTCGACTGGTCAGCGCATCGTGTGCGGAGCTGTTGATCTAACAAAGCCTGATGAAATTGCTCCAAGGGTGGAAGCGTTGCTCAGTCAGGGGCTTACGCCTGCTGTCTTGATCAACAACGCGGGAGCTGCGTGGACAGGAGGGCTACTTGAGATGCCCTTGGATCGCTGGAATTGGTTGATGCAGCTCAATCTCACCAGTGTGTTTCAAATGTGTGCTGCCGTGGTTCCTGCCATGCGCCCTGCGGGTGGACTGGTCATCAACATCAGTAGTCATGCTTCTCGAAATGCTTTCCCGAATTGGGGTGCGTATTGCACTGTGAAGGCAGCCTTGGCCAGCTTCACGCGTTGTCTTGCTGAAGAGGAAAGGACTCACGGGATCCGCGCCTGCACGCTCACCCTGGGTGCTGTTGATACGTCTCTTTGGGACTCGCCAACAGTCCAGAGCACCTTCGACCGGCGTGCCATGCTCCCAGCCGATCAAGTTGCTGTTACGCTTCTTCATCTTGCGCAACAACCGTCCTCGCAAATCGTTGAAGACCTCACTTTGATGCCAGCTACTGGTGCCTTCTGATAACACCCTGACATGACTTCTACTATTCCTGCTATCTCCAACGGAACATTGGCTCAACTCAACACTGGAGTCCAACCCGTTTCTCAGAGAATTCGCCAACGTCTTATTGATCAGGGTATTTCTTTCCTGGCAAATGACAACGTGGCGGCATTTATCCAAACTGGTGAGCTTGATGAACTCGAGCATGAGGTTGCTGATCGTGTCAGGGATCTTCTGCGCAGCTTGGTCATAGATATCGAAAATGATCACAACACTGCTGAGACGGCAGAACGTGTGGCTCGGATGTATCTCCGTGAGGTGTTCAAGGGTCGTTATCACCATCAACCGAAGGTTGCGAGTTTCCCAAACGTCAAGCAATTAGACGAGATTTATACCGTTGGTCCCATCAGTATTCGTTCTGCCTGCTCTCACCACCTTGTTCCGATCATGGGGAATTGCTGGATCGGAATCAAGCCTGGTGAGCGAGTCATCGGCCTCTCCAAGTTCACCCGTGTGGCTGATTGGGTGTTCTCAAGGCCTCATATTCAAGAGGAAGCGGTCATGATCCTCGCCGACGAAATTGAGCGGTTATGCGCTCCCCAAGGTTTGGGCATCATCATCAAAGCTCAGCACTACTGCATGAAATGGAGAGGTGTGCGTGAACCGCAAACCAGCATGATGAATTCAGTGGTTCGTGGAGATTTCCGTCATGACCCCAGCCTTAAGCAAGAATTCTTTGAGCTAGTGCGGCACCAGGAAGCGATGCTCAGCTCCTGATTTTCTGGTCTGAGCTGAAGTGGGATCAGCGGGATTGAATGGGTCCAATCACGTTGCTGCTCACTCGCTGGACCTCTCCATCACTGGTTGCAACAACAATCACAGCCATAACTTCACCACCTCGATTGGCTTCGCTGATTCGATAGGTTTCCTCGCTCCGATCAGACACAAGTTTCCAATGACCATTCCCTTGGCGTTGGTACCAGTGAATATGAACGCTGTTGATCTGATCTCCCTGGAGATCAAACTCAGCTTTAAGGAGTTGTCCTTCTTTTGCTTCTCCGATCAGGACGAATTTTTTAAGTCCTTGGATGGTTTGTGTGATCCGCCCCTCCATCTGGACGTCTGATGAGATTTCTTGATTGAGAACGTTGATTTGTTTTTCAGGGTCTGCCGTTAACCCAGGCACGCATTGCAAACTGCCGTTTTCGAGGCGACAACCTGGAAGCATTCCTTGCGCTTGCGCTGCTGCAGGGAAAAGATTGATCCATGAGAGAAGCAATACAGATGCTGCAGCCCGATAGGCCATGGAAATCGCTTGAATTGATTGCAACTTATTGCCGAAGTGGTCCGTTGTCATGAACGGCTTGAACAAGGGCGCGAACTTTGTTGAGGTCTTTCACTCCCGGTTCCGCTTCAAGACGGCTTGAGGCGTCGAGTCCATAGGGTGAAACCACTCTGAGAAGTTCAGGGACCCATTCGGCGCTGATTCCTCCAGCCAACCACCAGACGGTGTTTGGTTTCAGCTGGTCATGCAAGTGGGTGAACCAGCTTGGGTTCAGGCGATGGCCGGTTCCACCAAGTTGATCAGGGCTCCAGGCATCGAGCAAAAGAGCGTCGAGAGGGGATTCAAAAGAGCTCAGTGAACTCAGATCTTGTTCAGTCCGGAGTCTCAGGGCTTTCCACCAGCGCACCTTGGGATGGCGCTGCTTCAGCTGGATGCAGCGCTCTGGCGTCTCCGATCCATGGAGTTGAACAATGGTTGGCGTCCCCTCTCCGTGAAGTGCGCTTGCTACGGCGTGATCGGAGGGATTGGCGACCACCCAGACCCGCTCAACGGTTGGATGCAGCTGTTCCAAATCCATAAAAATGGATCGTCGACGCGGCTCCTCGACGAAACGGGGTGTTTTGTCCACGCCGATCACTCCGATCGCCTGCACTCCCATGGCCGCGATCGAACAGGCTTGAACAGGATCGGTGAGCCCACAGATCTTCAGCGCGATCGCCGCGTCGGACATTCGATCCAGGTGTTCGAGTGGTTCCTTTCTAGGATTGGACCACGGGCCACGGCAGTGCCCAACGGAGGAGCCCATGGGCGATGGCTGGCAGCTGATGCGGATTTGCGGCATTCCGCTTCGGATCCAACCGAGCTGGTTCATCATTTTGGGGTTGTTAACCCTTGCTTTTCAGCAACAGGCAGCGGTTCTCCCAGAAGCATCTAGTGCGCCAGTCTTGAGCTGGTTGTTGGGTTTGGCCACTGCACTCCTCCTGTTTGTTTCGCTGCTCTTGCATGAACTGGGGCATTCCCTTGTCGCGATAAGGGAAGGAGTCAAGGTGAGCAGTATCACGCTTCACTTGATTGGTGGCGTTGCGCGTATGGAACGGGAATGCTCTACCGCGATGGGTTCGTTCCGAGTGGCCGCGGCTGGTCCAGCGGTCAGCTTTATTTTGGCTGGCTTGCTTTTGGCCAGTCAGCACGCGGCAAACCATGCCAATCCTTTGCTGGGCAATCTTGTTGGTCAGCTTGGTGTTCTGAATTTGGTCCTGGCGATGTTCAACCTTTTGCCGGGACTGCCTCTCGATGGCGGCTTAATTCTTAAAGCGCTGGTGTGGCAATTCACAGGGAGCCAGCGCCGCGGTATTCAGGTGGCGACAGCCACGGGGCGATTTCTCTCACTCACAGGGATCATGCTCGGCTCCTACATCTTTCTTCGTGGTGGTGGATTGTTGGGCCTTTGGCTTGTGATGTTGGGTTGGTTCGGCATGGGAGCCTCGCGTTCCCAGTCTCAGACTCTGGCTCTGCAGCAGCTCCTGATCAACTTGCTTGTCGGACCTGCTTCCTCCAAGCGTTTCAGGGTGTTGGAAGCCGATCAAACCTTGCGCAGCCTCAGCCAAATGCGCCTGAGAGGAGCTGAGTCTGAGAGTGATCTCATGCCCGACTGGGTGCTCGTTTGTCGCTCTGGGCGCTGGATTGGATATGTCACTGATCAGCCCCTGAAGGAACTCTCCGTTCAGTACTGGGATCAACAGACCGTCGGGGAGCACATGCGACCGCTGGCTGAACTCCCTTCTCTTCAAGAGTCAGATCCACTCTGGAAAGCCGTTCTCGCACTCGAGCAAAGTGAACATGGCCGCTTACTGGTAACCGGTGCTGCTGGTCTTCCCTCCGGAACTCTCGATCGAAGTGATGTAGGCGAAGCCGTTTTGAAGGGATTGTCCCTCAAATTGCCGGCACCCCTTCTCGAAGCCTCTAGGCGCCGAAATGACTACCCCTTTGGCCTACCGCTTCTCCAGGCGGTGACCTCCATGCGGGCCTCCGGATTGTTGGATGAGACCTCACAATCATTGACTTCATAATCGGAGGCCCGTTCCGCTACAAGCTGCTGTTCCCGACCGCTCATTGGAGTCACGCCCCAGCGGAGTCCTGGCCAAAGCTCCGCAATCGCCTCGGTCAGAGCCGCTTCAACCCTTGCCGCCGACGGTGTGGCGGACTGCCAGCAAGGTGGATCGGTTCCAAAGACCTCATGCCAAAGCTGTGGGGACGGAGCCAAGGGGATTTCACCGTGCTGAAGAAGGTGCCCCCTTTGCCAAAACTGAGCGCTGCCGATGCGTTTATGCCCGGAAGGATCCACGAGATCCGCCGTTGTGGCGCTGGCGAAGCAGTTTTGGCTTCCAGTCAGGGCAGGATCATCTCCTGGATAAAGCTCAAGGTCGAGTCGCGCTAATCCAGCGGTGATCCAAGCGTTGACCCGGCGATATGCTTCGCGTCGCTGTCGGGGTGGATCCGGCCAGATCAGGGCGTAGGTCAGGCCACCGCCATGCAGAACAGCCCCTCCACCGCTGGGGCGTCGGACCACGTTTAAGCGTCCGTTTCGTACCAATTTGAGCCAATGATTGGACCGTGGTGTCTGATGCCGCCCGAGTGACAACCAGGATCCTTCCCAGAGATAGAAGCGGAGCACGGGGCCAGGATTGTTTGTGCTTTGGCAATGCTCCAACAACAGGGCATCAAAGGCCATATGTTCTGGTCCTTGGCCGGCGAGAGCTGGGATCAGTCGGCCGAGGCGTCCGAACTCAGACCGGCAGGATGCAGGAATCGACATGGGCGCAATGGAGATTTTGGAGTGGCTGCTGGTGGTGCCTCTGGGACTACTTGCCGGGGGATTGGCCGGTCTGCTGGGGATTGGAGGTGGTTTGATATTTGCCCCTTTGTTGCTCTGGATGGGGTTGACACCGCATCAGGCTTTGGCGACAAGCACCTTTGCCATTGTGCCGACGGCGATCAGCGGCACGGTCACACACATTCGGGCGCGAACTGTGCCTGCTCAGGCTGGATTGGCCATTGGTATCGCCGCATTTGTGACGGCGTTGATCTTCAGTCGCTTGGGACGCTTGGCCGCTGGATGGCATTTATTAGCGCTTCAATCGCTTCTTTATTTGTTTTTGGCTTGCACAATTCGCTCACGTCCCCATGATTCGGGCTCTGATTTG
>MDSV01076900.1_pt1 | contig 14009 bp, 12 predicted proteins | sample 810851 | NCBI WGS metagenome assembly MDSV01 (sample SAMN05326640, study PRJNA326480) | marine metagenome | isolation source: seawater | place: Atlantic Ocean: North East | collected 2012 | reverse complement strand
ATTAGAATTGAAAATTTAGTTTATATTAAAAAAAGTAATAATAATCTATTTTTTGAAAACTTAACTTTGGCACCAATTGAAAAAGATCTAATAAACTACAATTTACTTAATAAAAATGAAAAAAATTATTTATCTAAATACCATTTAGATATTTATTCTAAATATTCAAAATTTTTAAACCAAAGCCAAAGAAATTGGTTGGCAAGTCTTATTTAAGCATTCTCATTAAATCATCTTGATTAATTACAAATATATTTAGATCTTTTGCATTATTAACTTTTTTAGATGTAGGTTTTTCTCCTACAACAAGATAATCTAATTTTTTATTGACATTGCTTATTATTTTTCCTGAATTTTGTTCAATAAGTGATTTGGCTTCAGCCCTGCTAATTCCATTTAATTTTCCAGTAAACATAAAAGTTTTATTTTTTAAAGGTCCATTTTGATTAATTTGAAAAACACTTGAAAACTTAAGTATTTTTTTTAATTCAGAAAGAACTTTTAAATTGGTTTTATTTAAAAAAAAATTTTTTATAGATTTGATTTGTGTTTCTCCAATTCCATCAATATTTAATAAGTCATTCATATCTTTAGTTGTCGATAATTTAAAAAATTTTTCTGGTGATTTTAAATGTCTAGCTAAAAGTTTAGCATTCTCTTGTCCTATATGCCTTATTCCAAGAGAATAAATAAACCTATCAAGTGAAATTTTCCTTTTATAATCTATGGAATATTTTAGATTAGATACAGATAATTTTCCCCATCCTTCTAATTCTTTTATCTTTTCATAATTTAATCTAAAAATGTCTTGGGGCAATTTTATCAATTTAAGTTGCCAAAAATTTTCAACAATTTTTTTTCCAAATCCATCTATATTAAAGGCTTCTTTTGATACAAAGTGCTTTATTTTTTCTATAGCAATTTTTTCACAATCATACCCTTCACTAGTACACCTTCTGACTGCATCATTTTTTTTTGTTATTTCATTAAAATCTTTAATGGTTGGTGCATCACATGAAGGACAATTTTTTGGAAAAATAAATTTTTTAGAATTACTTCTCCTTTTTTGTAAATTAATTGAAATTACATGAGGTATTACATCTCCTGCTCTTTCAATGGTCGCAGTATCTCCAACTCTAATATCTTTTCTTATGATCTCATCCTCATTATGAAGTGTAGCGTTAGAAACTACAACACCACCAATATTTACCGGCTTAATTTTAGCAACTGGAGTTAGAGCTCCAGTTCTACCAACTTGAATTTCAATATTCAATATTTCAGAAATAGAACTATTAGCAGAAAATTTATGTGCAATAGCCCATCTAGGAGCATTTGCTGCATAACCTAGTCTTTTTTGAAAATCAAAATCATTTATCTTGTAAACTATACCATCTATATCAAACTTAATTTCTTTTCTTTTTTCTTCTAATTTCTTATGATTTGATATTAAATTTGGTACACCTTTAATTATTTTATTAAACTGATTTATTTGAAAACCCCAAGAATTTAAATTATATAAAAAATCTGATTGAGAATTAATTTTTAGTTTTTTTGAATAACCATATGTATAAGCAATAAACTTTAATGGTATCTTGCTTGTAAGTTTTGGATTTTTTTGTCTTAAGGATCCAGATGCTGCATTCCTTGGATTTGCAAATTTATCATTTATCTTTTTAAAATCATCATTTTGAATAAAAACTTCTCCACGTATATCTATCTCTTCTGGAAAGTTTGTGGCTTCAATTTTCTTGGGTATATCTTTAATAGTTTTTAAATTTTCAGTTATATCTTCACCTTCCTTTCCATCTCCTCTTGATAAGCCTTGTATAAATTTACCATTTTTATAAATTAAGGAAGCTGAAATGCCATCTATTTTTGGTTCCGCACTATATTCAATTTCATAAGAATTATTTAAACTTAAAAAATTTAATATTTTTTTTTGAAAATTATTTAAATCTTCTTCATTAAAAGCATTTCCCAAAGATAACATTGGGATTTTATGTTTCACCTTTTTAAAATTTTTTGATGGCTTAAAACCAATCGATAATGAAGGAGAATTTTTATGCCTTAAAAAACTATATTCTTTTTCCAGTTTAAATATTTGTAATTTAAGCTTATCAAATTCTTGATCGGAAACTAATGGACTATCTTTTTCATAATAGTATTTATTTAATTTATTTAATTTTTTAACTTTATTTAAGTAATTTTTTTTAATTTTGACACTTTCCATCAATCATTCAAATAATTTCTTAATCTTTTCTTTTAGAAAAGATTTTTTTTCTTTTTTTATGCTTTTCTTTCTATATTTCTTATTAAATACCACATATGATTTTTTATACCATTCACCACTTCCATAATTATAACCTAAAACTGAAGCTATTTTTTTGGCATCATCCTCTAATCCAATTTTATAATAAATTTCAACTAATCTGTGCAGAGCCTCTTCAATATATGGAGTTTCATCATAATCCTTAACAACATTTTGAAATCTATTAATTGCGGCGATCCATTTTTCAGTCTTCATGTAATATCGCCCTATATACATTTCTTTTGCCGCAAGTATATCTAGTATTAACTCCAATTTATATTTAGAATCTAATGCAAAATCTGTATTTGGATATTCTTTTATTATTTTTTCAAAAAATTCTTTTGACTTGAGTAGTGTTTGTAAATCTGTTTTTTCATCATCTGTTTGTTCAAAGTAACAAATTGCCATTAAATAATAAACATAATCTTTATTATTATCTATTGGATAATTTATTAAATGTCTTTCAAGATTATAAATTGCTTCTCCATAATAATCATATAGATAGAGTGAGTATGCTGACATTAAGGAAGATTTTGGTGCCCACTCTGACTGGGGAAATAAAAGTTCAGCTTCATCAAATTTTTTTGAAGCAAATAAAACATCACCTTCCTCTAAAGCTTTTAACCCATCTTTGTATGCTACAATCATTTGATCTTCTATTTTTGTTTCATCTAAAATATTATCGATTTTTTTTTCATCTTTTGAACATGACAAAACAAAAATAAATAACAAAACAATAAAATAAAAATTTTTAAACATTTGTGAATTGTATCAAAAATAATAGATAATTTAAATTAACAGTTTTATGCTGTGGCAGCCAAAGATTTGTTATAAATTGATGTATTGGGTATTTTGCTTTCTTTAAACTCAACTAGGGTATAATTATTTTTATCTAAAAAGAATTTTCTTAAAAACTCATTAGTAAGTTTATGACCTCCTTGACTACAAATTATTTTTCCAAATATTCCATAATTTGAAAGCATTAAATCTCCCATACAATCTAAAATTTTATGTTTAACAAATTCATTAGTATATCTTAGACCATCTTTGTTTAAAATTTTGGTATCCTGGATTACTACTGCATTATCAAGATTTCCACCTTTTGCTAATCCCATTTTTTTAATTTTGTCAATATCTTCAAACAAACAAAATGTTCTAGAATTATATATTTCTTCAAGATTATCTTTAGATAAATTAACTTTTTTTCTTTGTTTTTTAATTAAAGCATTCTCATACACTATTTCAAAATCAATTATTAATTCATTATCACTTGGTTCTATTGTAATAAATTTTTCTCCCTCTCTATACTCAAACTTTTTTTGAACTTTAATATACTTTTTTGGAGTATCATAATTTTTAATTCCAATTTTTTTAATATTATCAACAAACTCTTTAGCTGAACCATCCATAATTGGAAGTTCAGAAGAATCTATCTCTACAAGCAAATTATCAATCCCTTCTCCATATAAAGCACCCAACAAATGTTCGATAGTAGAAACACTTATACCAAATTCATTTTCTATAGTTGTGCAAAGCAATGCTTGTTTTACATTTAAAAAAGTTGCATCTATTAAGTTATTATTTTTTAAATCAGTTCTTTTAAATATTATTCCGTGATTTGGAGGTGCTGGAATTAATGTCATTTTAGTCTTAATTCCACTATGAAGTCCAACACCGTTAAAATGTGTTTTACTATTTAATGTTTTTTGATTTATACTTGGCACAAAAGCAATATAGGTGTTTTTAATATAATTTTTAAAACAAGATATGTTTCAAAAAAATACAAAAATTTTAATTAAAAATTTCAAAAAACCTAGTAAAAATGCCTTTTTTTTGACTACTGTAATTAGTTGCAATAGCTTCTTTAGACCATCCCTTAACTAAAAGGTTTTGTCCTGAATAACAGGCTAATTGATTTATACTAACATTTTTTTCACTATTTTTATAAATTTTTTCAGGTGTCATATCTAAATCCATATCCAAAGTCTTGCCAAGTTCAATAATTTTAGATCCCTCACCAATATAAATAAGGTTTCTATTGATCGTATCATAATTATCGATATCTTTTAATTCTTTAAATACGATCTGACTAATTTCATGAATTCTTGAGATAATTATGTCTTCAATAAACTTAATCGATATTTTTCTAAATTTACTTTTTGTGAAAAAATTTTTTGGTATCAACTTATTTAAATCATTTTGAATATTTTCTGAATTTAAAAATAATGATTTATCTAATTTAATTGACTCCGAATCTAATTTACTTAAATAACAAATTTTAGATATATCCTTAGTAATATGATTTGAACCAATGGGAATTACAGCCAATTTATAAAATGAAAAATTTTTAAATAAAGCTATTGAAGTTTTTTCATATCCAATATCAATAATTCCACAACTTTGTTCTAATTTATATCTATCAAATAAATTTAATCCATTTGCATAACTCGTAGAAATAAATCTATCAATTTCTAATTCACAATTTTGGAGAACTTCAGAAATATTTTTTAATATATTTTTGGGAATACTTATAAATGTATTTTCCAGACTTAATTTATCACAAAAAATATTTATAGGAATATCATGAAATACTTTATTATCCACAATATATTTGGAGTTAAACATGTGTATCTGAGTCATATTTTTATCATTTTTTTCAATCTCTTTTTTTGCCTCTCTTAAAAGAAAGTTTATATCTTCTTTTTCAATTTTCGTACCTTCCATATTTTTAAATTTAGTTAGATGAGTTACAATAGTTTCAATTGGTTCAAACAAAATAGAAATCTTACTCAAGTTTAATCCAGATTGTTTTTCAATATCTGATACGACAGATCTAATTGTATTTGCGGCATCATTAAAATTAACTATAATTGAATTATGAATTCCTTTTGTTTCTTTTTCCGAAAAGGCTATCAAGTTTGGTTGGTCTCCTTCCTGGCTAAAAAGAGCACATTTTATTTTGTTTGAACCTAAATCAATTAAACAATTCAAATTTTCATTTTTCATGATGTTGTTATTACTCTATTATTTATTCTGAGATCAATTATTTTTAAATTTTTAAAACTTGGGTCTTTAAGCAATTTATTTATTAATTTAATTGCTTCATTCATATTAGTTATAGGAAACTTAATAATCAAGTCGTTATTAAGAATTAAATCCCATCTATTACTTTGAAAAAAATAATAATTTTTAATTAAATTTATGTCAAATTTATTTTTTTTGAGGGATATATTAAATGCCTTAAAGTATTTTTGAGCATTTTTACCATAAATTATAGGTAAACCTTTTTCATTTAAATCTTCATTAAATAAATATATTTTTTCATTATCAGTAAGAAAGTATTTTTTTTTATTTTTGATTAAAATACCAATGAATTTTGATTCATTAATAATAAATTTTATTTTATTTGGATAATTTCTTTTAACTTCAAAATTTTTAATTAATACAAAATCTGCTAGTATTTTACCAATCTCTTTTTCATTTACATCAAAAATACTTTGGCCATAAAAGATACTTAATGTATCAAAAATTTTATCTTTATTAATTTTTTTTATCCCTACAATTTCAATATTATTAATTGGAAAAAAAACCTTTTTTTTTTTATCTTTAGGGTCATAAAAATTTATCGTTGAAACAAATAAGAAAATAATAAAATAGAAAAATAATCTTTTTCTTTTATCTTTTACAGCTAGCATCATTAACCATCCATTCTACTAGATCATTAAATTTTATACCATTGTATGCTGCTATTTCTGGTACCAAGGATAATTCTGTCATACCAGGCTGAGTATTAAGCTCCAACAAATAGAATTTGTTTTTATAAAATCTAAAGTCACATCTTGTTACTCCTTTGCAGCCTAAAATTGTGTGCGCTTTTTTAGCTATATTTAATACTTGATCATATTTTTTTTTTGTCAATGGTGCTGGCATTATGTGCTCTGTTTTGGCACTCTTAGAATATTTGGCAAAATAATCATAAAATTTTCTTCTTGGCTTCAATTCTATTGCACCTAATTTTTTTTTACCCATTATAGCCACTTGAATTTCTTTTCCTGGTATATAATTTTCGATTAAAATCGATTTATAATTTTTTAATAATTTTACCTTTTTAAAAATATTTTTTTTATTACAAATATGAACACCTAAACTTGAACCTTCATTTATTGGTTTTATAACAACAGGAAAATTAATTTTTTTATTTTTAAGTTTTTGTAATAAATTTTTATCTTTATTAAATTCATAAATAATAAATTGAGGAGTAAGTATCTTATTTTCTATAAATTTTTTTTTTGAAATTTCTTTATCAATAGCAATACTTGATGAATAAACTCCTGAATGAGTATATTTAATTTTAGAAAATTCTAAAATGCTTTGAACAAATCCATCTTCTCCAAATTTTCCATGTAAAGCATTAAAAACAATATCTGGTTTTATCTTATTTAAATAATCAATTAAATTTCCCTTATAATCAAGTTTTAATACATTATATGCTTTATTTTTTTTTAAAGCTTCATAACACGCATTTCCAGATAATAAGCTTATCTTTCTCTCTCCAGAAATACCTCCCATTAAAACTATTATTTTTTTTTTCATTTTTTTTTACCTATAATTTCTAATTCTAAATCCAATAAAATACCTGAAGTTTTTAATACTTTTTCCTTAACTTTAGTTATTAAATTTTCCATATCTTCAGAAGTGGCATCGCCAGCATTTACAAAAAAATTACAGTGTTGTTCTGAGATAAAAGCGCCACCAATTTTTAATTTATCACAACCAGCTTCTTTTATTAATTGCCATGATTTTTTTTTTGTTTGATTAATTGGATTTTTGAAAGTACTGCCACATGTTTTAATTTTTGAAGGTTGTGATTTTTTTTTTTTAAAAGTTAAGTCTTCAATTCTTTTTTTAATGAAATCTGTCTCTTCTTTTTTTCCTTTTAAAGTTGCACTTAAAAAAATTAAATCTCTTGGCAGATCTGAGCCTCTATAATGAAACTTAATTTTATTTGAATTAATTAATTTTACTCTACCCTCTGTATCTAATGCTTGAATTGAAACCAGGCAGTTAGATATATTATAACCATAACAACCAGAATTCATACGGATAGCTCCTCCTATTGTGCCTGGAATACAAGATAAAAATTCAAAACCAGAAATATTATTTGCTAATGCAAAATCAGATAATTTTTTGTCAAGAATAGATGTACCCGAAATAATCGTGTTTTCATTAAGTTTTGTAATATGAGAAAAACTTTTATTTAATTTAATAATAATTCCATCAAATCCTCCGTCTCTAACTAAAATATTTGAGCCAACCCCAATCGTTTTAATTGGCATTGTATTTTTAAAATTATTAATAAATTGAACTAATTCACTTAAACTATTTGGATTAAAAAAAACTTTAGCTGGGCCACCTAGATTAAACCAATTCGATTTATTCAAGCTGTAATTAATAAATATCTTACCAGATATATTTTTAGAAAAATCTTCAAATTCTCTTAAGTTATTCATATTTTCTTTGAAATATTTCTGATCCAGTTTGATATACTTCCAGCTCCCATACAGACTACCAATTCATTACTAAATAAATTCTTTTTAAAATATTTTAACAAATCTTGCTCATTTTTAATCATTATAAGTTTAACTTTAGAATTTTTAATTATAGAGTTTCCAAATAAATGATAATTAAAATTTTTATCTACTTTTTCTCCAGCAGCATAAACTGGACATAATATAATTTCATCAGCTAAATTAAATGCTCTAGAAAATTCAGTTTTAAGTAATTTTAGTCTAGAAAATCTATGGGGTTGAAAAACAACAATAATTTTTCTATTTTTATTAACTATTCTTATTCCTTTTAAAACTTCCTGTATCTCTGTTGGATGGTGAGCATAGTCATCATAAAATTCATTTTTTTTATAAGAAAAAATTTTATTAAAACGTCTCTGAACACCTTTAAAATTTTTTAAAGCTTTTTTAATATTTACAATATTTATTCCTAGACTTAAACAGATGGCTATTGCTGCTGATGCATTTTGAATATTATGTTGGCCTAACAATGGTATTTGAAAATTTCGATAAGACTTATTTTTTTTTCCTGTCAGTTTTACACTAATATCAAATTTTGAAAAATTAATTTTTTGTTCTTTAATTTTTATTTTAAAGTTAGAATTTCTATTAAATCCATAAGTATGAAAATTTTTAATTCTTATTTTTTTAATTAAATTTTGATTATTAATATTATCTAAACATATAAACGATTTTCCAAAAATAGGAGTTTTTTCAACAAAATCTTGAAAACTTTTTTTTAAATTATCAAAACTTTTATAAAAATCTAAATGTTCTTTATCAATATTTGTAACCACAGAGTAAGTTACTGGTATTTTTAAAAAACTCCCATCTGACTCGTCAGATTCTAAGACGCTCCATTCACTTTTCCCTAATCTTGCTGAGTTTTTAATTTGATTAATTATTCCGCCATTAATTACAGTAGCATCCAATTTTGAATTATGTAAAACAGAAGAAATTAGAGAGGTGGTTGTTGTTTTTCCATGAGAGCCGGTTACAACTATATTTTTTTTTAATGAAACAATATTAGCCAACATATCTCCACGTTTATAAATAGGTAGCTTATTCCTTTTTGCATACTTTAATTCTGGATTTTTTTTTTTGATTGCAGAAGAAATAACCACTAAAGTTGAATTTTTTATATTTTCATATTTATGCCCAATAAAAATTTTCAATTTTAATTTTTTTAATCGCTCTGTATTTTGATTTGCATTTAAATCACTCCCCTGAATCTTAAAGCCCATATTGTTCATAATAAGAGCCAATCCACTCATTCCTATACCTCCTATACCTATGAAATGTATTACTTCATTACTTGCAATCTTTATATTCATATTTTAATTTTTTAAATATTCATTTCTTTTCTTATTTTTTTAAATACATCAAAGTTAACTTTCTTGCTTATATTTTTTTCTGTTTTATTAATAAAATTACTATTAGTATTTAATATTTCTAATAACAAGTGGGATAAATTATTTGAATTAAAATTTTTTTCTTCCAAAATCCAACATGAACCTTTTTTTTTATAATATAAAGCATTTTCATACTGATGATTATCTGTCGCTCGCGCATAAGGAACTGCAATAAATGGAACCTGTAAAAATTCTAGTTCAGCTATAGTTGAAGCTCCACTTCTAGAAATTGCTAAATCTGCTTTAACTATAAGCTCAACTATATTTTCATTAAATGTAAATAAATGAGATTCAATATTATTTTTTTTATAGAAAAAATTAATTTTTTCTTTTTGCTCCGGCAATACTTGCTGTATAATTTTTAATTTGAATATGTCCTTAAGTTTCAATATTGATTCTGGCACAATTTCTCCAAAAATTTTAGTACCTTGACTACCTCCTAAAATTATAATTGTAATATTTTCTTCTTTAAAATTATTTTTATTAATTGAATAACTAATTATTTCTTCTCTAATAATATTCCCAACTTCAACAAATTTTGTATGATGTTTTCCTGGAATGTTAATTATATTGTTAGTTTGAGTAAAAATTTTTTCGCACATTGATAAAAAAAACCTATTGGTCCTTCCTAAAACTAAATTGGGCTCATAAAGATAAATTTTTTTATTTAAAATTTTTGCTGATAGTAGAATAGGAAAAGATACATATCCACCAAAACCTATTATAAAATCTACTTTTTCTTTTTTTAAAAAAAAAATAGATTTAAAAGTAGAGTAAAATAATTTTAATAATGAAATCAAATTATAAATTAATTTATTTTTTGTTAAAGACGATACATTTAAAATTTTTATTTTATATTTTTTTGTATCTATATATTTAACGGCCCTTTTATCTGTTACTAAAATTATCTCATTTTCAGAACTAAGATTATTAATAAGGCTTATTGCTGGAAATATATGGCCTCCTGTTCCACCACTACAAAAAACTATTTTTTTTTTCATACTAAGTTATTTATACTTCAATTCCTTTTAGTTAAATTAATAATTATTCCAGCTATTATTGATGTTCCTATAATTGAGGAACCTCCATAACTTAAGAAAGGTAAAGTCATCCCTGTTGTTGGAAACATTCTTATATTAACACCGATATGTATAAATGCTTGAATCAAAATCAAAGAAACCAAACCAACTAATGTGAGTTCTATAAAGCTATCTGACTCATTTGATATCTTTTTTAAAACAATGAATGCTAATAATAAAAATAAAAATATTAAAAATAATATTAATATCGCTCCATATTCTTCTGAAATAACAGCTACAATATAATCTGTATGTGCTTCTGGGACTCTTTCCTTAAGAATACCTTCTCCAATACCCCTTCCAAAAAAACTACCGTTTATAATTGACTCTAATGCTTTTTCAGATTGATAATTATTACCTTGGGTAGGATCAATGAAGTTTTTTAATCTTAATATTATATATCCGAATTTATTTGGAAAAATAAATAATAATAAAAAAATTGAAAATAAAGCTACAATAAAAAAAGCTACCAAAAAAAATAAATGAATACCTGAAGAAAATATCATTATCAACCAAGTTGAAAAAATAAGAATAGATTGTCCTAAATCTGGTTGAACAATTAGCAAAGAAAGCACTAAAAATAAAATAATTAACGTGCTTAAATATTTCTTATAAATATTATCAACTAAATTTGAAGTAAGGATTTTAGCTATAATTATTACAAAAAAGGGTTTAACAAATTCAATTGGCTGAAATCTTGGTAAAAAAAGTAATTCTAACCATCTTTTAGATCCTTTAACCTCAGAACCAAAAAAGGGAACAAGTAAAAGTGAAAATAAAAATATAAAGAAAATAAAAGGAAAAGTATTTTTTATTAACTCTTTATTTTGCATAGAAATATAAAAAATTAAAAAGAAAGCTAAAAGAACAAAAATAAGATGTTTTGTAAAAAAAAAATAACTTTGTGTATTTAGTTTTTCTGCAACTATTGATGATGTGGAAGAAAATGAAAAAAATAAACCTAAAAAAAATAGAAGTAAAATCATTATTAGCAATGTTTTATCAATATTCCTAAACCAGCTAGCAAAATTACTCTTATTTTCTTTAGTAAAGTTAAACATTCGAATTTATTTAAATTTTTTTATTATTAAATTTTTAAAGTATTTGCCTCTTTCCTCAAAATTTTTAAACTGGTCATAAGATGCACTGGCGGGACTTAATAAAACTGTAATGTTTTTATTAGTTATATTTTTTGTATTTTTAAAAATTGATATAACTGCATTTTTTAATGTATTACATAATTCAAAATCAACTTTTCCTTCTAAATGTATTTTAAAATTTTTCATATGCTTTCCAATAATATATGCTTTAACAATATTTTGTTTAAGTCCTTTTAATTTGAATTTATCTCCTTTTTTTGGAAATCCACCTAAAATCCAAAAAATTTTTTTATTACTTTTCAAAGCAAATTTAGTTGCCTCAAAACTTGTTGCTTTAGAATCGTTAATAAAAACTATATTTTTTTTTTTATAAAAAATTTCTTGCCTATGAGGCAATCCTTTAAATGTATTTAAAGAATTTATTAAAGATTTTTCATTTATTTTTAAAATTTTTGATAAAATATAAACAAAGCTAATATTTTCTTTATTGATTTTCAAATTTAAATAATCGTTTTTTATTTTATTTTTTATTTTTTTATAATTTTCAATATTTACAAGTTTTAATTTACTTGCATATTTTTCTTTTTTAAATTTTTTTACAAAAATTTTATTATTGATAAAAGAAAAATTATTTTTTTTTTGATTTGAAAAAATTTTAAATTTTGAATTAATATAGTTCTTATAAGATCCATGCCAATCTAAATGATCTTTAGTAATATTTAATATTATGGCATAATCTGGTTTAATATGTTTGGAGTAAGACAATTGAAAAGAAGATGCTTCAATAATAACTATAGGTTTACTTCTTAAGTCTAAATCTAAAACTGGTTTACCTATATTTCCACCCAATCTGACATTGATATTATTTTTTTTTAATACATGTTCTAAAATTTTACATGTTGTGGATTTTCCATTTGTACCTGTTACAACAATTGTTTTTATTTTGGGATTTAAAATATAAAAAAGATCAAGATCTGTTATAATTTTATCTTTATTCTCTATAAGTTTTTTTTTTAATAATGCTTTTTTTAAACTTATGCCTGGACTCAATACTATATGGTCGAATGTATCTAAATATTTAGAAAAAATTTTTTTTTCATCTAGATCTGATTTTTTTATTTTAAAACCATTCAAGGTTCTTCTATAAGGATTATCATCCCAATAATGATATTTTGTAAATTTTTTTTTATTAAAATAATTAACTACAGATAATCCTGTTTTTCCAAGTCCGTATATACAAAATGATTGATTTTTTAGCATAATCCCTTTACTGTTTGGTGCCTTCTTTAAACATTTTTTTAAAATAAAGTTTATGTTGAAGAATCAATAAACTCATCAATCATCTAAGTTTTAACGTAGCCAATCCTATTAATGCTAAAATAATAGATATTATCCAAAACCTTATTACCACCGTTGACTCCGGCCATCCCTTTTTCTCAAAATGATGATGAATTGGTGCCATTTTAAATATTCTTTTTCCGGTTAATTTAAATGACACAACTTGAATTACTACTGATGCTGTTTCTAATACAAATAAACCTCCAATAATTGCTAATACTATCTCATGCTTAGTAACAACACTTACAGCTCCTAAAGACCCTCCTAATGATAAGGAGCCTGTGTCGCCCATAAAAATTTTTGCCGGTGGTGCGTTGTACCAAAGAAACCCCAAACATGATCCCATTATCGCTCCACAAAAAATTGCAACTTCTCCTACACCTTCGATATAAGGAATTTGCAAATAGTTTGAAAAAACCATATTGCCCACTACATAACTTATTAAAGCAAAACTTGTAGCCACCAATATAACAGGAACAGTGGCTAAACCATCTAAGCCATCTGTTAAGTTTACAGCATTTGATGATCCAATAATTATAAATATAGAAAATGGCACAAAAAATATTCCAAGATTTAATATTAAATTTTTAAAAAAAGGAAAATATAGATTTTTAATAATAGTATTATCGATATTTTGATTTAGATAAATAATGGCTATTAAAGCAAGAATAATTTGAATAATAAATTTTAATCGAGATGAAAGCCCTGCTGAACTTTTTTTTTTAATTTTTAAAAAATCATCAATTGCTCCCAATATCCCAAAACTAGTTAATACAAGAATTAAAAACCAAATATAATGGTTGTTTAAATCAGACCATAGCAATGTTCCTAATAAAATTCCAATTAAAATAATAATACCACCCATTGTCGGTGTGCCTATTTTTTTAATTAAATGATCATCTGGACCATCTTCTCGAATAGGACCAGTAATATTTTTATTTGAAAAATAATTAATTAACGGAGCACCTATTATAAAAACTATGATCATTGAGGTCATCATAGATAGACCAGTTCTAAAAGTTAGGTATCTAAAAACATTTAAAAAAGAAAATTGATCAATAAAAGATAATATTAAACTATACAGCATTAAATGTTCCTTTTTTTAAGTTTTGGCTTAATTTATAAAATCCAGTTGCATTGGATCCTTTTATCATAATAGTATCATTATTACTTATATCTTTTTTTAAAATTTCAAATACAGAATT
>MDSV01173557.1_pt1 | contig 14010 bp, 10 predicted proteins | sample 810851 | NCBI WGS metagenome assembly MDSV01 (sample SAMN05326640, study PRJNA326480) | marine metagenome | isolation source: seawater | place: Atlantic Ocean: North East | collected 2012 | reverse complement strand
TCTCTCATCCATTTAGAAATATTACCAGCTCCCATTCCAATTATTATTTCATTATCTATCAAATTTTTTTTGAAGTATTTTGATAATTCACTTTGACTTTTTACTAAAACGACCTGTGTTTTCGAGTTTTTTGCAATTAATTTTGAAAAATCTATCAAATTAAATTTTGAGTTTTTCTTTTCACCAGCTGAGTACATTGGACAAATTAAAACTAGATCTGTATTTATAAATGATCTAGCAAAAGCCTCTTTTAATGATAACACTCTTGTATAGCGATGAGGCTCAAAAACTGCAATAATTTTTCTTTTTTTATATACATCTTTAACACCTTGTAAAACAGAAATAATTTCTGTTGGATGATGGGCATAATCATCAAAAAATATATTTTTATTTTTTGTATAAACTTTGGTCATTCTTCTTTGAACACCTGAAAATTGTTTAAGTGCTTTTTTAATAGTTTCGATCTTTACCCCCAGATTTAAACAAACTGCTATGGCTGCAGATGCATTAAGAATATTATGCAACCCCATTAGTTTTAAATTAATATTTTTTATAGTTATTTTTTTTTTATTTAAATTTTTATAATGAAGATTAAAAATTGAGCAGTTTAATCTATATCTTGCGTTAGTAATTCTATAATTAGCATACTTGTTAAAACCATAAGTAAGTATATTTTTACTTTTAATCTTCTTTAAAATACTCCTGATATTTTTATCATCTATGCAAATCAAAGATTTGCCAATTGGTGGAGTTTTATTAATAAATTCAATAAATGCTTTTTCTAAATTTTTAAAACTTTTATAATAGTCAATATGTTCGAAGTCGATATTTGTTACTATTGAATAATTAATTGGCAATTTAAGAAAACTTCCATCTGATTCATCTGCTTCTAAAATTGCCCATTCACCCTTTCCCAATTTAGCATTACTTTTAAACGAATTAATGACACCACCATTTATAACAGTCGGATCAAGTTTTTGGTCTGATAAAATTTTAGCAACTAGAGACGTTGTAGTAGTTTTGCCATGAGATCCGGTAATGATAATATTTTTTTTTAATGAAACAACATTAGCTAAAACATCTGCTCTCGAATAAATAGGAATTTTCTTTTTTTTTGCTTCTAGTATTTCTTTATTACTGTCTTTAATAGCGAAAGATTTAACTATAATAGTTGCATTTTTAATATTTTTTTTATCATGTCCTATAAAAATTTTTATTCCTAATTTTTGACAGTTAGAGGTATTTCTATTTTTATATTGATCGCTACCTTGAATTTTAAAACCCATATTTGCCATAACTTGAGCTAACCCGCTCATACCTATTCCGCCTATTCCTATAAAATGAATAATTTCTTTTCGTCCAATATTAATTTTTTTCATTAAATATTTCTTTTAATTGATTATCTATATTTTTATACACTGATTTATCAGAAAATTGTCTTTGTTGATTTATCAATTTTTTTAACAAAGTTTCATCTTCATATATTTGTTTTATTAATTTAAATAGTTTTTCGGACAAATCTTTTTCTTCTATTAGGTAGCTATACTTATTTTTTTCATAAAAAATAGCATTTTTTAGCTGATGATTGTCTGCCGAAGAAGGTAAAGGAACTGAAATAAATGGAATTTTGCAGTTTATCAATTCTGCTAGCATAGACGAACCTGCTCTAGTAATTGCTAAATTAGTTTTCGAAAAATATTGTGTTAAATTTTCACTAAAATTAAAAATTTCAGAATCAATATTCAAATTTTTATAGAAAAGTTTAAGAGATTTATTTTGTTCTGGCAAACACTGTTGATAAATTTTTAATAAGATATTATTTTTTACACAATCGTTAAAAATTTCAGGAAGTCGTTCTCCAAATATTTTTGCTGCCTGGCTGCCACCTAAAACTAATATATTCAATTGTTTATTTTTTTGATTTTCTAAATAATTAGTTTGAAAATTAAGTATTTCTCTCCTTATAATATTTCCAATTTCACAAACTTTATCTTGGTGTTTTTTTGAAACTCCATCTAGTTCTTTTTGCGACACAAATATTTTAGTTGCTAAAGGCATCAAATATTTATTTGCTTTTCCTATAATTAAATTGTTTTCATAAATAATAAATGGAATCTTAAGTAATTTTGCAGCAATACAAACTGGAAATGAAGAATATCCTCCCATCCCGAAAACTAAATCTGGTTTATTGGTTTTCAGAAATTTTAAAGACTCTATTAAAGAACGAAAAATTTTAATTATTGAAAAGAATAATCTAATAATATTTTTATCAAAAATAGTTGACGAATTAATTTGAGTAATTTTTAGTTCGTCATACTTACTCAAATACTTTAATCCTCTTTGGTCTGAGGTAATTTGTACATCTATTTTTTTTTCTATAAAATACTTAGCTAAACTATATGCTGGAAAAATATGCCCTCCAGTTCCCCCTGTAGCTATTACTATCCTTTTTAAATTATCAATCATCTGTATCTAATTTGATTTTAGTATAGTTTAAAATGACTCCAGCTAAAAAAGCGCTGCCTACTAAAGATGAGCCACCGTAACTCAAAAATGGAAGTGTCATTCCTGTTGTGGGTAGTAAACTAGTATTTACTCCTACGTGAATGAAAGTTTGGAAGATAAGCAATGAGGACAAGCCTATCAATGAAAGTTTTAAAAAATCGTCACTTTGTAACACGCAACTTTTTATTATTTTAAAAGCAATGTATAAAAACACAAATATAATTAAAATTGATACTAGAGATCCGTACTCCTCAGATATTATCGCAATAATGTAATCAGTATGGGCCTCAGGAACTCGATCTTTTAATATTCCTTCTCCCATTCCTTGACCTTTAAGACCTCCTTGCTTAATAGCATCTAGAGCTTTTGTAGATTGAAAAGTATCTCCTTTAGTAGGATCTAAAAATGTTATTAATCGATTAATTATATAACCAAATTTTTCAGGAATAAAAAATAGAATACTTCCTAAAAAAATTATAAAGATAATAAAAAAACTAAGTAAGTATAAAACACTTGCGCCTGAAACAAATACTATAGAAATCCAGCTACCTAGAAGTAAAATTGACTGCCCAATATCTGGTTGATCTATTAACAAAATTAATACTGTGCTTAACAGTAAAAAACTTAAAAAATATTTAATTTTTGAGACTGGTAAATTATAATTGGTTAATATTTGTGCGGTTACTAATATAAAAAAAGGCTTTAATAGTTCGATAGGCTGAAGTCTAAAAATGTATAAATCTAACCATCTTTTAGAGCCTTTGACCTCAACGCCAATAATAGGAACTAAAATTAATAAGAAAAAAAATAATACAAAAGCCGGGAAAACTATTCTTTTAAGTAATTTAGTTTTTATTGTTGAAATAAAAAGCATGATGAATATTGATATAATAGTGAAAAGTAAGTGCTTTGAAAAAAAAAAATAATAAGTTTTGTTGAGTCTTTCACCTGCTAAAGATGAAGTGGATGAAAATGAAAAAAATAAGCCAAGTAAAAATAAAGTTAAAAAACAAAAAAGAATCTTTTTGTCAATATTTCTCCAATAATTATTAATTTCAAATTTAAATAAGTCTTTAAGCATATCTTCTACATAATCTTTTAAATTCTTTTCCCCTTTCCTCAAAATTTTTAAATTGATCAAATGATGCAGCTCCGGGACTAAATAAAATTGTATTTTTAATATTTTTAGAATAATTTACATCTTTTAAAATCTTTATTAGTGCATTTTTTATATTTTTCGACACTGTAAATTTTATCTTATTTTTTAATTGTTTCTTAAAAAAGTTTATTTTACTGCCAATTATATAAGACCTTATAATATTCTTTTTTATGCCTCTTAAGTCTATTTTATCTCTTTGTTTAGGCAAACCTCCAAGTATCCAATAAATATTTTTTTTACTAGATAAAGCAGATTTAGTAGCTTGAAAACTTGTTGCTTTTGAATCGTTTATAAAAGTGATATTTCTTTTTTTAAGGAATATCTCAAATCTATGTTGCAGACCAACAAATGAATTCATAGATTTAATGAAGGTTTTTTGATTTATCTTTAATAGACGAGCTAGAGTAAAAACGAATTTCATATTTTCATCATTAGCTTGAGACCTGAGATATTCATTAGTAATTTTTAATTTAATTTTCTTGAAATGATTTATTGAAGGACTAATCAATTTACTTGAATATTTTTTTTTTTTAAAAATACCGATTAATTTTTTATTTAATATGGCAAAATTTTTCTTTCTTTGTAAATTAAAAATTTTAAATTTTGATTGTACATAAGATTCGAAAGATCCATGCCAATCTAAGTGATCATTAGTAATATTTAATATTAAAGCATAGTCTGGTTTAATAAATTTTGAATGAGAAAGTTGATACGAAGAAGCTTCAATAATTAAAAAATGATTATTTGAAAATTTGATATCTAGTATAGGAGTGCCTATATTTCCACCCAATCCTACTTTAAATTTATTTTTTTTTAATAAATGATAAATTATTTCACAAGTCGTTGATTTTCCATTAGTTCCAGTCACGACAATTGAAGTAAATTTTTTATTAGTAATATATAGTAAGTCTATATCTGTAATAATTTTCTTTTTATACTTTATTAAAATTCTTTTATTTTTTGTATTTTTTAAACTTATGCCTGGGCTTAAAACAATATAATCTACTTTTCTTAGTAAATCTTTTAGTTTTGAATTCTTTTTCAATGCATATTTAGTTCTTAAGTTTTTATCATCATCCCAAACAGAGTAATTATGAATTCTATTCTTTTTAAAATACTTAATTACTGAAAGTCCTGTTGAACCCAAACCATATATTAAAAATGATCTCTTTTTTAAATTAAAACTATTTGCCATTTTCTAACGTAATTTTAAAGTCGCTAATCCAACTAAAGCTAGAATTATAGCTATAATCCAAAATCTAATTACTATAGTCGACTCGGCCCATCCCTTTTGCTCAAAATGATGGTGTATAGGAGCCATTTTAAAAATTCTTTTTCCTGTAAGTTTAAATGAAATGACTTGAATAATTACAGAAACAGTCTCCAACACAAATAACCCCCCAACTATAGCAAGTACAATTTCATGTTTAACGATTATAGCTACAGCTGCTAATGATCCACCTAAAGATAGTGAACCAGTGTCTCCCATAAAAATTTTAGCTGGAGGGGCATTATACCAAAGAAAACCAAGGCAAGACCCGACTATCGAACCACAAAATATTGAAAGTTCTCCTACATCGGGAATGTATTGTAACTTAAGATACTCAGAAAAAATTATGTTACCCACTACATATGAAATTAAAGTAAAAGACAGCGCTACTAGCATGACTGGTACTGTTGCTAAGCCGTCTAATCCATCAGTTAAATTTACAGCATTAGAGGATCCGATTATCACAAAAAGTCCAAATGGAATGAAGAAAAGCCCCATCTGCCAAATTAAATTCTTAAAAAAAGGAAAATAAAGATTAAACAAATATTCATGACTAGAATACTTTATTAAAATTATTATCGCTAAAGCACTAATTATAAGTTGTCCAAGAAATTTTAATTTTGAATTTAGCCCTATAGAGTTCTTATATTTTATTTTTAATAAATCATCCACAAATCCTAATAAACCTAAACTAAGTGAAACAAAAATAAGTGTCCAAATATAAATATTTTTTAAATCAGCCCACAACAAAGTACTCGAAAGCATACCAATAATAATAATAACACCTCCCATTGTAGGGGTGCCTGATTTTTTTATGATGTGATCTATAGGGCCATCTTGTCTTATTGGGCCTGAAATCATGTTCTCAGAAAAAATTCTGATTAGAGGCCCTCCAATTATAAACACTACAATTAAAGAGGTTACTACTGAGAGTCCGGTTCTAAAAGTAAGGTATTTAAAGACGTTTAGGAATGAGTATGTATCTATAAGAGATGTGAGTAAATTAAATAACATTAAAACCCTTTGATCATTGTTTTGCTTATTTCGTTTAATCCTGTTGCGTTAGATCCTTTTATCATTAAATAATCATTATTAGCGATTATATTTTCAAGAACTAAGTCAATATCTTTATTGTATTGGATAATATTTCCTCTTTTTTCTTTTTTTAAATTTTTGTATGTAATAAGGGTCTTTTCTCCCTTTACAAAAACCTTATCAATATCTGATCTGTTAATAAGTTTTGATAATTCTTTATGGTATTTATCTGATTTTACTCCAAGTTCAAGCATATCACCCAATACTAGATATTTTTTAAACTTATTTTTTTTTATCTTAAAAAAATTATCTAAAGCAATTTTAACTGACAATGGATTTGCGTTATAACTCTCATCGATTAAAGTAAAAATTTTCTTATATCTATTTATTTTGTGTAATCTTCCTCTTCCTTCTGAGGGATTAAAATCTTGAAATACTTTAGCTGCTTTATTAACTTTTAAATTAAGTTCTTTCAAAACAGCTAGTGAAGCAAGAACATTATATATATTTATATTCTTAATTTTTAATATTAAAGTGTCGCCTTTGAGATTTATCTTAATTTCTTTTATTTCATTTTTTTCTTTTATACTAATAATGCGAACATCAGACTTATAAGACCATCCAAAGGAAATTACTTTAATGTCTTTAGCAACAGCTTTTTTACTTAAAAAATTATAAAATTTATCATCTCTATTTAAAATAACTGTACCATTAGTTTGTATATTTTTAATAATTTCACTTTTTGCTTTTGCTATACCCTTAATATTATTGAAATTTTCTATATGAGCTTCGCCAATGTTAGTAATTACAGCAATGTTCGGTCTTATTATTTTGGAAAGTTCATTTATTTCACCAGATTTACTCATTCCGACTTCGAATACTCCAAATTTATGATAATGACACAAGTTAGATAAGCTTATTGGCACTCCATAATGATTATTAAAAGATTTTGGGGAAGCATAAGTATTTCCATATTGCTGAAGCAAAATACTAAGCATATTTTTTAAAGATGTTTTGCCAGCACTTCCGGTAATTGCTAAAATTTTTGCTAAACAATTATCTCTTTTTAATTTGGCAAATTGATATAAAAATTTGTTAGCATTTGAAACTTTTATTACTTTATTTGTATTTCTAAGATTATATTTGGTAGCGATAGCATAACTAGCTCCATTTTTTATTGCTTGAGAAATAAATTTATTACCATCTTTTTTTTTTCCTTTGATAGATAAAAATAAATTATCTTGTTTCAAATTTCTTGAGTCTATGGACAGCCCACTAAATTTATAAAACTTTTTATTTTTGAAAATTTTGTTTAATATTTTTGAATTAAATAGATAATTTATTCTTTTTTTATTTATAGCTTTTTTTTTAAATTTTATTCCTTTAATAATTTTTTTGTCTGAAATCTTTATTATTTTTTTTCCGTAATTTTGTTCATCTTCATGTCCTTTTCCCGCAACTAATACCACCTCATTAAACTCAGCTTTAATTATTGACTTTTTAATTGCCTTTGACCTTTGTCCAATTTCAAAATAATTACTACCTTTTAGATATTTTATAATCTCTTTTCTAATTTTTTTTGGATTTTCATTTCTAGGATTGTCATCAGTAACATATATCTTATCACAATTTTTTTTTGCAATTTTAGCCATAATTGGTCTTTTTTTAAAATCTCTTTCTCCGCCACAACCAAATACTAAAGAAATCTTACTCTTATATTTCTCCTTAATAGATTTTATAGCTTCAAACAGAGCATGTGGTGTATGAGCGTAATCAATAAAAACTCTTACATCATTGGAAAATTTTTTAACTAACTCTAGTCTTCCATCAACATTTGTAATTTTACTTAAAACTTTTTGAATTTCTTTATTCTTTAAGCTACATAAATTTGCTGCGACTACTGCCATACATAAATTTTTATTTTGGAATGGTCCAATTAAAGAGCTATTCAAATGATTAAACTTTTCGAGTTTATCATTAAACTTTAGTAATTTTAATTTTCTTTTTTTTGAAATTTTTTTAATACGAGGGTATTCTTTAATAAATTTATCAACAATTACTCTGCTTTTTGGATAAAGTAATTTTGAAAATAAAATTAATTTTGCATTTAAATAAGACTTCATATTTTTATGGTAGTCCAGATGATCTTGGCTAAAATTAGTAAAGATGCCTGCTTTAAATTTTAGACCATCTAATCTTCCCTGCTCAAGTCCATGACTAGAGGCTTCGATAATAACATTGTCAATTTTTTGTTTTTTTAATTCATACAATATTTTGTGAAGTGAAATTATATCAGGAGAAGTAAGATCATTTTTTAATACTTTATTTCTAGTCTTTATCCCCAGCGTTCCAACAGATGCAACTGGAATTCTATTTAAGTATAGGATCTGATAAAAAAAATCAGCTACAGATGTTTTTCCGTTAGTGCCAGTTACGGCTATAATATTTTTTGGTTTTTTATTATAAAATTTTGATACCACCTCACTTAAAAATTTTCTAATTTGTGCAGTCTTTATAATAGCTACTTTTTTACTTTGAAATTTACAGTTTTTTGAACAAATTATTACTGTTGCTCCTTTTTGAATAGCATTATCAATATAGTTTTCTCCATTAAGTTTATTTCCTTTCAAAGCAAAAAATAGATAACCTTTTTTAACTTTTTTACTATTTAGAGCTAATCCTCTAATATTTAACTTTTGAAAGTTTTTGTTTGAGACTTTAATTAAGTTTTTTAGCAACATGATCGTTGTAAAACTCTTTGTTTTTTATGGCTAAAATAGGTCCAATTTTTTTTATAATTTTGCCAGCAACATAAACAGAATTCCACCCTGCCTCATTTCTAGATCCTTTTATCTTCATGCCTCGATAATTATAGACTAAATTTGAAGCAACTTGAGGATTCTCTAACATTACTAATAAAGCATACTTGGGGCTTTTAGCGGGAAAAACTGAAATGAATGTATTAAGATTTTTTTTATTATCATTATATTTTTGAGATGTTCCTGTTTTTCCTCCTACATCATATCCATAAACATCAGCAAAATGTGCTGTACCTTCTTTTTCAGTAACTACTTTTCTCAAGATATTATTAATTTTTTTACTGGTATTTTTAGAAAAAATTTTTTTTTTATTTAGATATTTTTCTTGTTTAATAATAGTAGGACTAACTATATCTCCACCGTTTGTGATGGCAGCGTAGGTAGCAACTGCTTGTAAAGGGGTGACTGCAATACCATGGCCGTAAGAAATAGTCTCTAATTTACACTTATTCCATCTAAATTTTAATGGTGTGCCGCGTTCTTCTAATTCAATTTTTGGAGTTTTTAATAAATCAGTATCGTTAATAAATTTTTTATAATCTTGCTCGCCCACTTTTTTAGCTAGCATCAAGGTTCCTACGTTTGAGGACCTAATAAGAATGTCTTCAACAGATAAATCTTTTGGGAATTGCTTAATATCAGATATTTCGTGTATTGAGCACTTAATTTTTTTTGGTATATCTCTTATAATTGTTTTTGTTTCAACCAAATTTTTTTCTAAAGCTAAAGCTATTGTAAAAGTTTTAAAAATTGAGCCTAATTCGTAAACTCCTTTCGTTATCTTATTAATATATTTTTTATCAGTAATATTTTGCCTAATATTTATATCAAAATTAGGAAGGGATACTAATGAGATAACTTCTCCATTACGAACATCCATTAATAGGGCTCCTCCACCACTAGAACTAAAAGTGTTTAGTGCAATATTTAATTCTTCACTTACTATATGTTGAATATTTGTATCCAAACTTAATTGTAATGGAGTATTTATTAATTTTTTGTCTTTTAATTCTTTATCGAAATATTTTTCAATTCCAGAAATTCCATAATTGTCGTAATCAACTTGGCCAAGAACATGGCTATACAAGTTTGAATGAACATAAACTCTTGATTGAAACGGTTCAAAAATTATCCCTTTTTCGCCTAAAGACCATAATTTTTTTTTAAAATCATTATTAATTCTTTTCTTAAGGTAAAAGTATTTTCCACTAAAGACTTTATTTTTAATATCTCTTACAGGAAGTTCTGGAAAATTTAATCTTATTTTAAGTAAAAAATTATCTTTATTCTTTATTAATTTTGGATCAACTGCTGCGTGAAATGATTCTATATTTCTTGAAACTAGCTCTCCGTTTCTATCAATGATATCTCGTCTGAGAGTCTCTTGATAAAAAGTCTCATTTTTTTGACTATTAATCTCTATATTTTTTAAAGATACAAAAATAATTTTAATTGAAAAAATTGTAATTAAAGAAAAAAATAGAAAAAAAAGTAAATAAATTCTATCTTGAGATATGCCAAAATTATTTTGTTTATCAATTTTTTGATTAGTTTCTATATAATCTTCAAAATAAAAACTTTTTTGATTAGGATTTATATTTTTATTTTTTTTGTACCTTTTTTTCATTAGATCTAAATATTGTTAACTTATTGTGTGACTCTTCAAACTGGCTATAACTAAAATAAATTTCAGAAAAGTCTATATAAGTGTAATCTATATTGCTTAATTCCTTAACTTTTTTAGATAGAGAACTTGGAGAAGAAAGGTAATAATAATCTAATTCAGTTTCATGAAAATCTTTTTTTAATTTAGAAATTTTTTTATAAATTTTAGAGATATCTTTTTCAATTATTCTTGTCTTATTCTTGATCATAGAAGTAAAAATTAACAAGCTTGAAAAAATTAAAATTGAAAAAATTAATCTAAATTTTGACATATGTGTTTTCAAGTTCAAGATATTTATAAAATTTATTAATAAATTCTGTAGGATAAAAGAAATTATTTTTACTTCTGGTTGCTACTCTAAGCTTTGCTGAACGGGAAGGTGAATTTTTAATAATCTCTGACTCTGAAGGTCGAAGAATCTTGTTTTTATACTGGTCAAATAAAAAAGTTTTTGACTCTTTATTTTCAGGTAAATATCTTGACGGTCTTGACTTGCCAGACGAAAAATTACTAAAAAAATATTTCACAATTTTATCTTCTAATGAATGAAAGCTAACAATAATAATTTTCCCTCCAGGTTTTAAGATTTTTGTTGCATTTATGATGCCTTTAATAAGTTCGAAAATTTCTTCATTAACAAATATCCTCAGAGCTTGGAAAGTTTGTGTACTAGGGTTTATTTTTTTTTTATAATTTTTTTTTTTACTTTTTTCAATTATTTCTACTAATTGATCAACTTTAGTAATTTTTTTTATTAATCGACTTTTAATTATATTTTTTACAATTCTAGACGCATCCTTTTCCCCTCCAAAAATCTTTAAAATAGATTTTAGTTTTTTTTCACTAAATTTATTAATTACTTCTTGAACTGATCTTGTAGAAAGGCCCATAGACATATCTAGCATATCTTTAGATTTAAAAGAAAAACCTCTATTAAGGTTGTTAATTTGCATCGAAGACAAACCTAGATCAAATATTACCGCATCGGCCGAAGAGTTTTCACCCAACATATTAATTTCACTAAATTTTTTAAGATGAAAAGAAAATCTATTTGGATATTCCTTTTTTAACTCTTTAGTATAATTAAGTACGAATTTGTCACGATCTACTGCTATAACTTTTGTTTTTGGAAACTTAAGTAATCTTTTTGAATATCCACCTGCTCCAAAAGTGCAGTCAATGTAAGTGCCTCCTTTAGCTGGTGAACAAATATTAATTACTTCATCCAACATCACTGGAAAGTGATAAGACTCCCGTGATATTTTTGGATTGATCATGATAATTTAAATTCATTATTAAAACTTTTGTTTTCTCAAGAATGCAGGAATTTCAAAGTCTTCTTCTTCATTTGACTCTTGATCAAAAAGTTTTTCAGTCTGAACATCGACACCTTTATCAATATCTTCATTTGTTTCAGCATCATTATCAGCTTCACTTGAGAAAAGCTGAGGCGTAAATTCCTCTTGTGAACTATCATTTACTTTGTCTAATTCTTTTATGTCTGTTGCCGGAGAATTATTAGTATTACTCTCAATATAAGATGCATTTTCAATTGAAACACCAGTTGGAATATTATCTGTATCAATCTCTGTATTGATTAAATTTTCTTCAGAATTCAGTTCAGGTATTTTTTGCTCAAAACTATCTATGATTGGAGATTTTTCTGTCTCATTATTTATCTCTACTCTCTCATCTAACTTTAAGGCATTTGCTCCTTGAATGGAATTAAAAGTATTATTTTCAACTTGAGAGTTTTGATTAAATAATCCCTCTGAATAACCTTCGTTTCTATTTTGTATTCTCGAAACCATATTCAGAATAGTATTTGACTGAGTCTTGTGTCCGTCCAATGCAGTAGCAACTATAGATACTCTCATTTTACCATTCATTTCATCATCTTTAATAGCTCCAAAAATTAATTCTGCTTCAGGATCAACTTCTGCTCTTACCTTTTGAACTGTTTGATCAACTTCGAATAAAGTTAGGTCTTTTCCTCCTGTGATATTAATTAAAAGTCCTTTTGCACCTTTTAAAGAATACTCATCAATTAAAGGGTTGTTTAAAGCCATCTCAGTAGCTTCTGAAGCTCTATTTTCTCCTTCTGACTCACCTGTTCCCATCATTGCTTTACCCATTGAACTCATTACTGTCTCAACGTCAGCAAAATCTAAATTAATCATGCCAGGCCTTACCATCAAATCAGTTATACTTTGAACTCCGTGTTTAAGAACATTGTTAGAAAGATTAAATGACTCTTCGAAGGTTGTTGTCTCGCTTGCAATTTTAAAAAGATTTTGATTTGGAACAACTATTGTTGTATCTAAATGTTTTTTTAGTGCTTCAAGTCCTTCAAGCGCTCTCCTCATTCTTTTCGGGCCTTCATAGGAAAATGGTAAAGTAGTTACTCCAACTGTTAAAATATTTAGTTCTTTGGCAGCTTTTGCTATTACATGTGAAGCTCCTGTCCCAGTACCCCCACCCATACCTGCTGCAATAAAAACCATATTGCTTCCTTGAATATAATTAACTATTTCACCTAAAGATTCATCAGCTGCAGCTTGCCCAATATTATGTTTAGCACCTGCTCCTAATCCTTTTGTTAAATTCATTCCAATTTGAATTTTAGCATCTGCTTTACTCATTTTAAGGTCCTGGGCATCAGTATTTACCGCTACAAATTCAATACCTTGCATTCCAGACTCTATCATAGCATTTATTGCATTTCCGCCAGCTCCACCAACGCCTAAAACTAATATCCTAGGTTTTAATTCTTTCAATTCTCCTCCACCAACATTTATGCTCATACTATCTCTCCTTTTTGTTTATTTTCCCATTTAAGACTGTCTCTATTTTTATAGGCTTTTTTTCTTGCTTCTATTTTAAATTTTTCGAATATTTTTGGCTCCCATATTTGAAAAGTTTTGCCAAGACCAACAAATAAAATACTATTTTTAATTTTTGCATGAGTTAATAATTTTTCCGTAAACGACACTCTTCCTTCTGTATCGAATTGTAAATTCACGCTTTCAGATAATATTGAGGTAGCAAAATAATCTCTTTTTTCTTCAAAAGGATTAAGTGAGTCAATTGTATTAGACAGTTTTTCAATTCGATCTTGTGAACAAGCTTCTAGTGCTGAGTGATTAAATGAAGGATAGGTTATAAATCCGTTATAACCCACAGAACTTAGGTGAGATCTAAAAGTTGCAGGCACTGAAACCCTTCCTTTCTTGTCTAATTTGTTTTCGTAACTTGATAAAAACATATTTTTTAAAATTCTTAATTTTTCTCATTATTTTAAATCACCCTCCATAATGGGATTAATTGGGATAGTATGGGTTTTGTCTAAATAGTCAATATAATAGTTTTTCGATATTAAGTACAAATAGTGAACATTAAAGAAAGGTTTTTTTTGCCAGATAGTCTATAAGCCGGGTTCTGTCATCAAAGATGTCATTTCTCTAGGCTTAAATTTGCACCTAAGCTCAAGCGGTTAACCCAGAAGACTAACTAAAGACTGTTTTTAGCAATTAATGCAATGTCTTCTCTATTTAAC
>MDSV01136593.1_pt1 | contig 14010 bp, 8 predicted proteins | sample 810851 | NCBI WGS metagenome assembly MDSV01 (sample SAMN05326640, study PRJNA326480) | marine metagenome | isolation source: seawater | place: Atlantic Ocean: North East | collected 2012 | reverse complement strand
CCCGAGGTGAAGCCCGACCCCGAGGTGAAGCCCGACCCCGAGGTGAAGCCCGACCCCGAGGTGAAGCCCGACCCCGAGGTCAAACAGGAGCCGTTCACCATCCGCGGCTACTTTGGGATCAGCGACTAGCGAGGTATAAGGTCGAGGCGATTGAAACAAACCGTCCGAAAGGGTCGCTTTTTGTCGCGACGTTCAGATCGCCCCTCTCGCGATTCATCAACGACGTCGTTCCAACACCTATTCGCCTCACCGACAAAAACGTCGCTCACGCGGCGTTTCCGCCGAGAGGCGCGCGCGAACAAAAGGCTGTCACTGCCACTCTCGCTACTCGAGCCTGATGTCCTTCGTTTCGGGCGCGAAGCGCGCCCCCGCGGCGAGCGCGGCGACGCACGCGGCGAGGTAGACGAGCCAGACGCGCGTCGGTCCCAGGTTCGAAACCAGCGGGAGAAACGTCCCGCTGACGAGCGCGTTACACGCCCACTGCGTCGCCGTGGCGAGCGCGACGCCCGTGGCGCGCGTCGCCGACGACGCGTACACCTCCGCCGCAACGACGTACGGAAGCGGCCCCAAACTCGCCGCGAAGGCGAGGCGGAACGCGCACACGCCGGCGACGGCGAGCGGCGCGTTTTGACCGCGGACGCCCGCCGCGAGGCACGCCAAACCAACGACGAGCCCCGCGATGCCGCACAGCGCCGTCGGTTTGCGCCCGAACCTGTCCACGACGCGCGCCCGCGCGAGGACCGCGCCGAACGCCACCTGCGCCGCGGAGACCGCGGCGGCGAACGCCATCGCCGTCGCGCGCTTCCACCCGAAGTCGCCGGCGAGCACGAGCGGGAAAAAATAAACAACAGCGTTGATCCCGCAAAACTGTTGCGCGGCGTTGATCGCCACCGCGACCCGCGTCGCCGCGCGCGTCTCCGGGGTGGCGAACAAATCGCGGTAGCGCGTCTCGGTCAGCCGCCACGACGCGTTCGCTGACAAGGACGACCGCCTCGACCGAACAGAGGCTCGTTCGTCGCGATCGTCTCGATCGTCTCGTTCGCCGAAGAGCTCCGCCTCGAGCCCCCCCCCGAGCCGTCCGGCGGCGGCGCGCGCCTCGCGCTCTCGGTTCGCCGCCGCGAGCCACCGCGGCGACTCGACCAGGCAGTCGCGCAGCGCCACCTGCGCGAGCACCGGCACGGCGCACGACCCGAGCGCGCACCGCCACGCCAGTTCCGGTGTCATGTGACGGGCGTCCACGAGCGCGGCGACGCACGCGCCGATCAGGTACGACGCGACGATCCCGGCGGTTCCGAAAAGAGGACACAGCGACGCGGCGCTTCCCCGCGACGCCGTCGGCGCGCACTCCGAGACGTACATCGTGGTCACGCCCGTGCTCACGCCCGCGCCCACGCCTTGCATCGCTCTTCCCACGAGCAAACAGAGATGGAACGCGGTCGCGCCGCGGTCGGTCAGCGCGAAGGCGCACAGAAACGCGCCGAGCGCGTACGGCGCGGCGGCGCCGCGGAGGAGCGTTTTTTTCCGGCCGCTCGCGTTCGCCGCCCGGGGCGCGGCGAGCGCGCCCGCCACCGCCCCCAGCGGGGTCATGGCCACCAGCGCCGCCTTGGCGTTCGTCGTGAGCGCGGGTACGATAGGACCCGTACCAGACGCGGCGGACGCGGCGGAGGCGGTGTCCAGAAACACGAGCGCGCTCGCGACGGAACCCGTGGCGACGCCGAAGGCGAACATGCTCAACGCGGCGGTGAAGACGAAGCGCGCGAACGCGCGATTCGGGTGGGAGGGAGCGCGGGCGTCCGCGAGCGCGCCGGAGGGACCGGACGCGTCCAGGACGTCGCCTTCTCTCCCGGGGAGGCTCGTTTTCGGTCGGGCGTCGTCCGCGCTGGACGCGCGCGTCCAGCGCGTCGGTTTCGAGGACCGCCGGCCTGTGCGGCCGGCGCAACGCAGAGCGGCGAGCGCAGATCTCGCCTTCGCGACCCCCACCGCGACGGAGGGCGACGCGCGGGCTGGAGCGCCCAGGGACCGACGCGATGCCGGCCTCGGGAGCGAGGCCCGCGGCGCGTGCACCGCGAACATCGCCCCACCGTGGGAGACGGCGCCGACGTGTCGGCCGCCGCCGCTCGAGTGCGAGGAGACAAAGCGTTATTACCCGCGGCGACGCGGAAGGGCGTTGTCCACGAGAAAGGCATCATTCACTGCAGTCAGTATTCCATTCCATCGTGTGCCGTCTAGCTAGTACAAGCACCTCTTCTATCCATCCTACCTATCGTTCCCCGCCTCCTCCCAGCCTCCGGCGTTCGACGAGCTCGGCGAGCGCGCTCGCGAGCCCGCGCGCGCCGGCGGCGCCCTCACGCGCGAGTGTCTCTGCGATCGTTCGAGCGACGACGACGCCGCGACTGAGCGTCCGCGCCGCGATGGCGAGCGCCGCCCTCGCCGGCGGCGCAAACAGAATCCCGCACCCGCACGCCGCGCAGAGCGCAGCCACCGACAGCGCGCCAATCCCGGCGGCGATCCGAACGTTCCGCGCGTCCTCCGCGGACGCGCCGAGCGCGGCGAACGCAGAGCGCGTCGATCGGAGCGCGCGGCGTAGGGTCAAAAAGTCACCCCCACCCGGTCTCCCTCCGAATCGAACGCGGTCCAGCCCGTCGACGCCGACGCCCGCGGGGACGTCGCGCGACGGTTCGTCTTCGTCTGCTTTTCCCTTTGTCGTCGCCGGCGCCACGCGCAACGCGGCGGCGTCGACGAGCGCCACCGCGGCGAAGAGCGTCGTCGCCGTCGCGAAGACGAGCAACGCCGCGCCGAGGACGACTCGACGCGTCGTCGCGTCGCGTCGCTGCGTCTGTTCCACGATCGCGAGTCGGCGCTCGAGCTCGTTCGCTCGGCGTTCGGCGGCGACGCGGCGCGTCCGCGCCTCGTCTTCCCACGCCGCCGCGCGCGCCGCGGCGGCGGCGAGCGCGCTTTGCGCGGCGCCTTCGGCGGCGGCGGCGGCGGCGGCGGCGGTCTCCTCGGCGCTCTCCGCGGCGGCGGACAGCTCGTCCAGGCGGTCCGCCACGCGCGCGTTGGACGCCTCGACGTACCGGTCGAACATGCTCTGGTTCAGCTCCAGGGCTTTGATCTTCTTGGCCATGATGCTGAAGACGTTCTCGGACGAGGACGACGGGACGCTCGGCTTCTCTTTGCTCGACGCGGCGGCGGCGGCGGAGGCGTCCGGAGCCCCCGGCTCGGCGCGTCCGGCGCCGACGGCGAGCGACGACGACGACGACGCCTCCTTCTCGTCTCGAGAAGGATCCGAGACGGAGGAAAGCTCCGACGACGACGCGCTCGTCTCCCGAGCCCTCGGGCTGGATGGATCGTCCTCGGAAGTCTTCGGAAGTCGTCGACTCTCGGCGGCGTCGTCCGTCTCCGACGGCGTCGCCGCGACGGCGTCCGCGACGCGCGTCTCTTCGCGCGCCGCGCTCTCATCGTTTTCAATCACGGATTCCTTCGCGGCACGCGGCGGGCCCGCCGCGGATCCCTCCTCCGCGCGTATCTCCCGTTCCGTTCCCGAACCAGTCGCGCGTTCCTCCCCCGCCGCCACCGGCGCGCGCGCGCCGTCCCTGCGGTCCGCCTCGCGGGCGCCCGTCGACCCTCCTCCGAGTCGCTCCGAAGCGGAGGACGCGTCGTCGCCGGCGCCGCGCTCGCGCGATCCGTCCTTCTCGCCGTTCGGCGCACTCGGCTCCGGCTCGCTCGGAACGCCGTCCCGGATCGCCTCCGCCTCGCCGCCTCCGGCGCCTCCGCCGCGAACCGTCTCCAGCACGCGCGCGGCGGCGGCTTGCGAGTGCGCTCGCCTCGCCGCCGCTTCCGCCTCCTCGCGCGCGATTTCCCTCGCCTCCGCCTCCTCCTTCTCCTTCTCGCGCGAGAGCGTCTTCTCGTCGTTCTCGCGCAAAATCTCCTCCACCTCGCGCGCCTCGGCGTCGATCGCCTCCATCTCCTCCTTGAGCGTCTGCGTCGCGTCTTTGCCGTGCACGCGCAGCAGCGACAGCGTGCAGAAGTGGAAAGACCCGTAGTGCGACGTGAAGTGGAACCGCACGTGCTTGCTCCAGGAGTTGGCGACGGACGAGCCGCCGGAAGAGACGGTCTCGAACGTCTGCGGCTCCTTCCCGGGGTCCGCCACGGCGCGCAGGATGAGCCGGTACCCGTCCTCCCGCTCCGCCGGCCCCGCCGTGCCCCACACCTCGAACGCGCGCGGCGCGGACGAGTGGAACTCGTAGTTGGCGATCGTGACGGCGGTGACAGACACCGTCTCCGAGAGTTCGACGGTGATCCACTTGCCTCCCGGGCCGCTCGCGGCGCACGGGCTGAGGTAGTACGAATCTTTGTTCTCCGCGAGCACGGCGGCGGCGGTCGACTTGGACTCGGGGTTCGCGGAAACCACCTTGGCGCCGACGGAAGCCGCCGCGTAGTTCACCTCGGCGGCGTACGCGTCGCGCGCCACGGGCGAGACGCGGGGCGACGGCGCGACGAGATCCGATTCCGGCGCGTCGGAGTGGGGGGCCGACGCGGCGGCGGCGTCGTGTTCGACGCGCGCCGCGGAGTCGACCGAGCCGGCCGAATCCGCCGAGTCGTCTCCCGCCGCCGTCTCGTCGATCGCGTCCTCGCGCGGCGGCGTCTCCCGCCCCGCTCCGCGCGCCGAACCTCCCCCCCCCGGGGGCTCCGAGCCCGCGTCTCGCGTCGTGCGCGGTCCGTCGAGGTCCGTCGGCGAAGGCGGCCCGTCCCCGTCGCGCGCGTCGTCGCCGCCGCCGGCGCGCGCGCGCGGCGATTCAGTCACCGGTTTCCGAGCCTCAGTGAAGACGGGGGTCGCGTCCGAGACGAACGCCGCGCCGGCGGCGTCCTCTCCGTCGGCGTCCGATTCCGGCCACGACGCCGTCCGAGACGCGGGCGTCGGCTCGACGGAGGGCTCGTCGTCAAAGTCGCTCGCCGCGGTCCCGCGCTCGCCGCGAGGCGCCGATCGCGACGTCGCGGCGAGGCTCTCGTCGGAGAAATCGGTGGTGGGCGTCGGTTTCGGGACGGGCGACGCGAAGGCGTCGTCTCCGCCGGCGGCGCGACGCTCCTCCGCGGCGCGTTTCCCGTCCGGGCGCGCGCCTCCGTCGTCGCCGCTCTGCGAAGCCTCGGCCGCGTCAGCGAGCGCCTCCGGCCCTCGGCCGAGCTCGTTCGCGGCGTGGGCGTCCGCGGCGAGCGTCGGCGGCGTGGGCACGGGCTCGGCCGGGTCCGCGAGCGTCGCGCGATCGCGATCCTTCGCGTCAACCGGAGGGTCGGCGTCGTCTCCGTCCGCCCTTTCGCGTCGCGTCGGGTCCCGACTGCGCTCCGCCTCCGCCTCTTTGGTCACGATAAAAGGAGGCTCCTTTTCCCTCTGCTGCTCCGCCTCCTTTTTGCCCTTCTTGGCGTCGCGCGCGTCCGCCACCTTGGCCTCCAGGTCGGACTTGAAGTCGCGCAGCGACGGGATCTTCTTCTCCTTCTCCTTCTCCTTCTTCTTGGCGAGCGCCTCGCGCTTCGCCGCCGCGGCAGCCTCCGCCGCGGCGGCCGCCGCCGCGGACGCGCCCTCCTCCGCATCCGTCACGCAGACGCGCGACTCGCTGTGCGACGCGTTTGTCTGGCGAAGCACCTCGTTGTCGAACGCCTCCCAGGCGCCTTTCGCGGCGCACACCGTCGCCGGCGACGCGTCAAACAGCGGCGCGCTCGAGCTGAGATCCGGCGCGCCGCTCGCGTCCGTCGCGCCGGCGCGGGGGGGCGCGTCCGCGACGAACGCCGCGTCCGAGTCGGACGTGCCCTGCGACGCCGTCGAGGGAGGATCCGCCGCGGGCGCGGGCGCGGTCCCGCCGTCCGCCCCCGAGTGGCCCCCGTCGAACCCGCGTGCCGTCTCCACCGCGAGCGCGGCGCACGTCGCGATGTGCACCGCCGCGAGCGCGAACGCGACCCGCCGCGCGACGCCCGAGAACCCAGGCGGCCGCCGCCGCCGCCGCACGCGCGCGCCGTCCCCACCCATCTCGGAACGCCCGAGGCTCCCTCAACGAGCGACGAGGTCCGGGGGGCGCGGGCCCAGCGCTGGCGCAATTGTGAATCACCGCGAATCGAAGCTGCTGGCGGGTGCTGTCGAAGCCCGGCGAAGCGGCGACGCGAGTGTGGCCACTGTGGGTCTGTGGCGGCGACTGCGAGTTTTCCGAGAAAATGCCGTTATGTGGCGTAGCAGAGTCAACGGAGCGCGCAGTCTTTCCCCGACCACGCGCGGCGTCCGAGGTGGTCCGGCTCGCGCTCCCGACGCACGTGTCTCCGTGCCGACATGCCACTTCCGAGCGACGCGGCTCGGGTCTCGCTCCTGGCCGAGTCCTCCGAAGATGAGGCCTCGTCGAACGAAATCTCGGCACCTCCCGTCCCCGGAAGGATGGCGAACCCTTTGGCGCACGCGCCCGACGCGGAGCTCGACGCGCTCGTGCGCGCGCTGAGGTCGAAGAAACCCAGCGACCGAAAGAGGCTCGAAGCCGAGGAGCGCGAGGCGGCACGCGCGCGCGTGCGTGTCGAGCTCATGTCGCACGTGCACCGGCTGAAGAGAGATGGCGTCGTGGCGTTTCCCGCCGGCTTCGACGCCGACGCGAAGGCTCGAGCGGAGGCGCGGAGGGCGCGCGTCGGCGGAGAGGGAACGGAGCAGACGCGGACGGACGACACGCCTCGCGGGGCGCGCGCGCGGCGCGAACCGCGCGAGACGGGGACCGTCTCGGCGGCGGCGGCGGCGGCGGCGGCGGATCCTCCGCGCGACGACGCGACGAGTCGAGACGCGTCCGACGCCGACGCAAGATCCGACGCATCAGGCGACCTCCGCGACTTGGATGGAAGCTTCGAGCGGTTCAGAGTGGACGTTGACGAGATCGCGCGTCCGCGAAGCGTTTCCGAGCCCGGGCCCGCGCCCGAGCCCGAGCCTGAAAGAGAAAACGCCCCCGCGAAACGTTCCTCCGTCGCCGGCGAAGACGACGGAAACGCCGAGACGTTTCGCGAACCCCCGTCTTCGCTCGCGCTCCGCCCGGACGCGGAACAGCTCGCGGCGCTCGCGGCGATCGACGACGCGCTCGCGACAGTGGCGCTCGTTTCGAATCGAGACGTTTCCTTGGATCGAGACGTCTCATCACCGCCGGAAAAACCTCTCGAGCCGTTCGAGCCGTTTGGCGGTGCCGACGCCGACGCGAGGCTGACGAGCGTCGACGCGCGCCTCAAAACCTTCGCTGCGGGCCGGGGATAGCGCGCGATCCGACGCGCGAGACGCGGGCGCGACGTGTAGTGTTCGTAGTGTGCATACGATACATCGGTCGTGTCGTGACGCGCGGGGTAGTTATTAGCATGAACGGGACGCGCGTCGCGCCGCTTCTCGAAACGCCGTTGCGTCGTCATCCACATCGCCGTCTCGTCAAAAGGATTTGCCCATCCCGCGCCCCGTCTCCTCGCCAGCCTTTTCGTTGTTTGCGAGCCCGCGGTCCAGCACGTACCCGACCTGGTGCGGCTTGAGCGTCATGTACTTCCCGATGGGTAGCTCGCCGGGCATGCGCAGCCCTCCCACGCGCACGCGCTTCAGCTTCTTGACGCTCACGCCCGCGGCGGCGGCGAGCTCGCGCACCTCGCGGTTGCGCCCGTCCACCACGTCGACGAGCACGCGGTTCGCCGGGCCACCGTCCCTCGCGTTTTCCAGACTCTCGACGTTTCGCGGGATCACCTTGCGGCCGTCCACCACCGCGCCCTCCGCCATGCGCTTTATCTGCGCCTTCGTCGGCCGCGCGCCGGCGGTCAGCACGTAGCTCTTGACGATCTCGGCGCTGGGGTGCGCGACGCGCTGGCACCACTGCCCGTCCGTGGTCACGAGGAGCAAGCCCGTGGTGTTCACGTCCAAGCGACCGACGGTGAAGAGACGGGGGGGGAGCTTCCCGGGGTGCTTTTTACGCCACGCCGCGCGGTAATCCTCGAACAGATCCAGCACTAACTTGTTGTCTCCCCCCTTCCCACCCGAAGCGTTCCCGGAAGACGACGCTTTGTTGCTGCAGAGGTACCCTTTGGGTTTGTTGAGCGCGAAATAGTGATGCGCCGAATCCGCGGCGAGCCCGCCGTCCACCGCGCGACCGTCGACAGCGACGACGTCGCGGCTCGGCGACACTAAATGTTGCGGCCGCTCCACCAGCGCGCCGTTCACGGTCACGCGACCGGCGAAGATGATCTCCTCCGCACCCCGGCGAGACGCCACGCCCAACATCGCCAGCGCTTTGCTCAGACGCACGCCCTCGTCCCGTTTGTTTCGCAAATCGCGCGGCGTCAAAGCGTCCTCGCCGTTGAAGCGCTTCTTCGTCGGTCTCGGGCCCGACCGCTTGGGAGTGGGGGGCGGGACGTGCCGCGGCGCGTCGGGCAGGAACCCGCCGCCCCCGCCGCCGCCCCCGGCGTGCGACGCCGCGCGCGCGGGGACCGCCACGGCGCGGCCGGCCTGGCGCGACCAGGGCGCGCTCGCGTCCCACCCTCGCGCGCGGACGCGCGACGAAAAGACGGGAATCGCCGCGACTCGGCCATCGCGCGTTCGCGTGCTCGCGCGTCTTCCGACGACCGCGGAGAGCCTCGACGCGAACGACGACGCGCGCGCGAGCGCGACACCGTTCATCAGCGTCGTCGCCGTCGTCCCACGACCGAACCCGACCCTTCGCTCGTGCGGTGGGGTGTGGAGGCGTGGAGCGGCGACGGAGATAAAATCGTCACGTCCGACGCGCGCGTCCGCCGCCGCCGCCCCGCGCGAGTCATCAACTGCGACGTTCTCGCTCCGCTCCACGCACTCGCGTCGGCGCGGTCGCGATGACGAAGCTGGTGAACCGCGGCGCCGCCGCCTCGGGCCGCGGCCGTGACGGCGAGGGCGACCGCCGGGGCGGCCGTGGGGGCGGCCGAGGCGGCCGTGGCGGCGGCAGACCGGGCGGCCCGCCGCCCGGCGTCGGCAAGAAATCGCAGCCCGAGCGTAAGGCGACCGCGGGCGGATGGAAAGAGGCGTTCCGCGAGGCGTTCAAGTGGAAGGCCCGCGCGGGCAAAGCCGTTCGCGCGCGGACGCAGCCGACGCACCCCGCCATGCGACCGCTCGCGAAGGGCCGCGAGCTGACGCCGGACGAGGTGCGGAAGCTCATCGCGCCGGTGCTGCAGCCCGTGCGCGCCAAGTACGGGGGCCAGGGATTCGCCAAGCCGTCGGCGTTTGTGGACATGGCGTCGGACGGCGTCGCCGCGCGCATCCGCGCGCTGTACGACGAGCACGTCGACGGGTTCAGTGGGAAGTCGTACAAGAAGATGGGCAACGCGCAGGACGTGATGGAATGGCGCGTTCGGTTGAAAGCGAAAGCCGAACGCGAGGGAACCGCCGTGGCGCGAGGGAAGCGAGCCGCCGCGCCGAGCGGATGCGAATCGCGCGCGGCGGCGACGGCGGGCGACGGCGCGGGCGGCGGCGCTCGCGGCGGCGTCTCCGTCGAGGGCGGCGGAAATCTGAGCCGCAAGCAGAAAAAGAAAGCCGCGCAGATGGGCCTAAGCGCAGAGGCGATGCTGGCGCTGCAGACGAGCAAGGTGCGCGTGCGGGTGGACGACGGGCTTCGGAACGACGCCATCGAGGCGTACCGCGCGATGCGACGCGCCGAGCTGAGCGCGAACCGAAAAAAAAGTTAGTCACGTGAGTAGTAATTTACAGCGTACCGTAGGCGCTCCGTCGTCTATACGAGATAGATACACGACGCGCGCATAGTCACACACGTCTCATCACCGCGTAGACGATGCCTTGCTGTTGCTCCACGCTTTCGCCCCCACTTTCACGCCCGTCGCGACGACGTTGAAGAAGACGCCGAACAGGAAAAACGCCCCGAAGAGCTCGGCGTCAATCACCGGAACGCCCGTCTCGGTGTTGAGCTGCTCGAGCGGCCCGAGGCCCCCGGTGGCGCGGTCGCCGGCGACCGCCAACGCGAACCCCACCATCGCCAAACGCCCGTTGAACAGTTCGTACGGGGCCTGTTCTTTCACGACATCGCTCAACGCTTCCTTCAAGCCGTCGATGGCGCCGTCCACGCGGTCGGACGCCCGCGAGGCGGCTCGCGCGTTTCCCCTCGCGCTGCTTTTGCTGGAGTACGTCTTGGCGGGGTTCGCGAGGCCGTTTTGCACAGCGAGCAGAAAGCACGCCGCTAAACACAGCCAGGCGATGAAAACCGTCTCGACGTAAAACCCCGCGAGTCCCAGCGCGTCCTGTATCAAGCTCACGGGGTTTATGTGGTTCAAAACGTACGTCTCCTCGTCGCGAAGCTGCTCTAAAGGGCCCTCGCCGCGCGTCACGACGTCGCCGACGGTGGTGAAGAAAAAACCAAGCATGGCTGCGCGGCCGAGGCGCGTCTCCAGCGCGCGCGAATCCTCGGAGACGTCGTCGTGGGAGAACAGGGACATCACGTCGAACCCGCCGGAAGAGTCCTCGCCGCCGGAAGCGGGGGGGAGCGCGCGCGCGCGCGTCGCGGCGTCGCCGCGCGCCGAGAAGCGCCGGTTGGCGCGGACGTCGATGCGGCTCGACGTGGTGGCGCGCGCCGACGCGGAGGCGCGCGCGGCGGTCGCGCGGCAAGGCAGGGGCGAGACTCCGCCGAGAGCGCGCATGCCCATGCCCACGGGGTTGGTGACGAACGCCATCTCGCGCGTGCTGCGTCGGGGACGAGCCGGGGACGCGCGGAAGGAGTGTCTTCCGAGGCTCGCGGGCTCGCTTTTCACAAGTGGCGACGATTCCGCGTGGAAAAAGCCGGACCACACCACACGTGACCCGAAAACGCCGGCTCCTCAGCCGGCCACGTCGGCGCCGTCGGCGACCCGAGTTTAACTCGAGAACGGGGATTTGTTTCCCCCGAATGCCCGTTTCGCGCTCGACAGGCCAGGTGGCGTCCACACGGCGTTTGGGGGATAAAAAAAGCGCCGACCGCGCCGCGCGCGCCACTACGCACGACGCACGACCCGCCGGTTGTGAGTCCGCACTTCGACCTCGCATCGCCACAAAGATGTCTGTCACCATCATGACCTCCGCCGCGCCGCCCCGCGCCGCCGTGCGCCGCGGCGCGCGCGCCGCGCGCGCGCCCGCGCGCGCCACGTTCGCGATGGCGGTCCCCTCGTCGAAGGCCGCGCGCGGCGTCGGCTTCGCCGCGCGCCGCGGCGAGCGCCTCGCCGCGCGCGCGGCGGACGAGACCGCGGAAGCACCCGCGGAGGCGCCCCCGGCGCCCGCGGCCCTCGCGCCCGCGCCCGAGGGCTTCAGCAAGATCTGCGCGTTCGAGGACCTGCCCCGCGGCGACCGCAAGAAGGTGGATGCGCTGGGCAAGAGCATCCTCATCTTCTGGTATAAGGACACCGTGGTGTGCATCGAGGGCCGCTCGCCCGCGGAGGGCGCGTTCAGCGAGGGCTTCGCGAACGCGCGCCTGACGCAGGACGGGTGCATCGTGTGCCCCGGCACGGCTTCCACATTCGACCTTAAAACCGGCGAGATCAAAGCCTGGTACCCCGAGAACCCGGTGCTTCGCCGTCTGACGCCGATCGAGACGTGCCGCCCCATGGAGGTGTTCCCCGTGCTCGTGCGCCCCGACGGAATCTTCGTGGATGTCAAAAACGGCTCGCTCGGCCCGAACTTCCGCGCGGCGACCACCTCGGGCGGCTCGGACACGAGCCTCGAAAACAACAACGTCTACGCGGTGGAGCCGCAGATGTACGTGCAGGGCGCGGATGGCGAGGAGATCGCGGTGGTGGACGGCGTCGACTCCAAATCCGCCGACAAGATGGACCCGGGCACGCTCGCCATCTCCATCGCGGGGGTGGCGGCGCTGGCGCTGGGGGGGTCCGCGACGTGCGTCTTCTACGAGAACTACGTCGCGCTCGGTCTGTTCTGGCTCGTCGGGTTCGGGCTCGCCGCGCAGAAGAGCCTCGAGGTGACCGGCGCGCTCGAGGAGGATGAGTGATTTCGCGGCGACGAGGGACGAAAAGCGCGTTTTTCTCGTCTGTGTGCGCGGGCGGCGCGCGGAAGCGCGCGAACCGCCCCACAGGGAGAACCAGAGAGAGGGAGAGACGTAGACGGCGCACGCGGGAAGGAGACATCTGCGCGTGCCTGACTAAAATCTAACACTCGCGCGGCGGCCGCGCGGCCGTCGGGCGTCCGGGTTGTAACGACGCGAGGCGCTTGGAAAAACACGAACGCCCCTCGCGCGTGCGTGCGTGTGGAATCGATCGAAGACGTCTCCGACGGTCGAGCGCGCGAAGAAAATCGCCCTTGACCGTGTCCACCGGCGCCGAATATTCTTGAGGAAAGTTTTTCAGTTTTTTTTGGCTCGGCGACATGGAAAAAAATCGACGGTCTGTGACTCAAGATTTCGAGATCGATGACGATGAAACACTCGTTCGCGGCGATCGTAACCTCCTTTTTTTCCTTTCACATCGCCGTCAACACCCTCGACGGATCCGCAGGCTTCAACAGAAGCATGGCGCGCGAGATGCAGGGCGAGCGCGTGCCCCTCCTCGCTCGCGAGCGGGAGGCACCGCGCCTGCGAGTCAGAGATGACGGTGTGACGAAGGCGTCGCGCTGGTCGCGCGTGGCGATGATGGCTTCCGGCGCGGTGGCTCTCGGGGTGGTCGCGACGCACGCCCGCACCGGCGTGTTCAGCGGTCCCGCCGAGGCGTCGCTAGGCCAGCCGGTCAAGGTGGAGGAGGTCGAGCCGTACGCGGACCAGTACAAGGGCCCGGTGTTCATCCACATCCCCAAGAACGGGGGAACCTCCATCGAGCTGCTCGCCGCGTACAACGGCGTGAGGTGCGTCGCGCGCGCGCGCGCGCCGACGCGAGCGCGACCACGGCGTCATCCGAGGATTCTCGCTCGGCCGCCCTCTCGGGGCGTACCGAAGGAGACTCGCCGCGGGCGTTCTCGCGGTTCTTCGAGCAGCGCCGGACCCGATCGCGCGCGTCGCGCGAAAGGGCTCCCTCGCGCGCTCGTTTGTCGCGCCCCGAGATCGCCCCATCGCGTCGTTTCGATCCCGGAACGCGCGTTCCGGATGCTGACCGTCTTCTCCCCTTCTTCTCCGCGCGAATGAAGACTCGGAATGTGCGCGGCCGCGGACCCCGCGAACTTCGAGTTCGAGTTCGGGTACAAGACCGTCCCTGGGTTCAACTGCAACGTGTGGCACCGGCCGCCGCTTCCTCCCGCGTTCAGATCCCCCGAAGGGAAGGAGGAGTTCGGCGTCATCGCCGATTCCTTTTGCATGTCGCGCAACCCGTTCGACCGGCTGGCGAGTCAGTACCGACACAGATCCGCCCTGGATCCGCGCGAGGCGCCGCCCACGTGCGACGCCTTCGCCGACTTCTTGGACGAGCACCTGGAGAAGCTGGAGTCCAACGCGCTGCTGGCGTGCCTCAAGCGAGGCGTCGTGAGCCCCGCGGAGTGCCAGTACCACATCCGCGCGCGGCTGACGCGCGAAAACAAGCTCTCGCTGGACGAGATTGACGACGCCTCCACGTACGGCGCGGAGGATTGCCACTTCCTGCCGCAGACCATGTACACGCGCGCGTGCGAGACGGTGTTCGCGCTCGAGGAGTACGACGCGGCCGTGGCACCGTTCCTGGAGAAGGCGCTGTCGCTGCCGCCGGGCACGGCGGCGAGCGCGGAGGCGGAGTCGCGGAAGTCGCGCCATTCGCGCAAGCGCGCCGCCGCGCTTGGCGTCGACGCCGAGGAGGACGTCGACGGCGACGAACGCGCGGCTTCCGACGCGCGAAGCGCGCTGGAGTACCTGACCACGGGCGACCCGGGGGCGCGCGCCGCGCGCGCCAAGGCAGACGAGGCGAAGGCGAAGGCGGGGACCGACGGCGCGCTCTCGGCGGCGTGGGCGCAGAACCTCGACGCCAAGGACAGAGCCGCGGAGGAACCAAAACGCCACGCGAGCGCCTCGAACGGCGGTCACCGCTCGAGCGCCTCGAGCGGCGGTCACCGCT
>MDSV01058729.1_pt1 | contig 14011 bp, 12 predicted proteins | sample 810851 | NCBI WGS metagenome assembly MDSV01 (sample SAMN05326640, study PRJNA326480) | marine metagenome | isolation source: seawater | place: Atlantic Ocean: North East | collected 2012 | reverse complement strand
GCAGGCTTACGCTCGAAGCGTAAAGTCGGGGATCCCGTCGAGTATTTTTCTAACGTACGCACACAGCATTCACTCGAGCGCTCCGATGTCGTCTTCTTAGTTATCGATGCTGCTGATGGAGTCACAAAGCAGGATCAAGCGCTTGCCGGAGACATCATGGATGCAGGTAAGGCCATCGTTATCGTGGTGAATAAGTATGATAAGATTAAAGAGCGTTGGGATGAAGAGCCTGTGAATGGATTTAAAAATTTGAAACATTTCCTGACGCATTATGAGACGTCTTTACGCAAACAACTCTTTTTCTTACCAGATCCGCCCGTTCTTTTTGTATCCGCTTTAAAAGGATTTAAAGTCGAGTCATTACTCGAGGCAGCAGCTGGAATTGAGGCGAGCTTGGATCTGCAATTGCCTACCGGCCGACTCAACCGCTTGGTGCAGGACCTTTTTACTGCGCGCGCGCCGAAAATGGTAGGTATTAAGCGCTTCAAAGTGTTTTACGCTGTACAAACGGGCAGTCGTCCCCTGCGTTTGCGCTTTTACTGTAACCGCATAGAGCGACTGGATCCGACTTACCGCCGTTATTTAGAGAAGGGACTGCTGCATGAGTTTCAACTGAAGGGATGCCCGATACGTTTTGATCTTGTTGGAAAGCAGAAGCGCTATGCAGAGGGTGAAGATAATGAAGTTGGTCAGAGTGGCCTTGGTGGCAAAGGCGCGCCACGGCAAAGTCGTGAGATTCAAGATAAGCACCGACGCAAAAAGCAAGGTGATAAAGCGTTTGAGAAAAAACATCCCGAACAACGTAAGCGTATCTCTCAGGTTAAGGCTGCCCACAATAAAGGCACCAGAAAGTAGGAAGTAGTAACCAAAGAAGCCACCTCCTTTTAGGAAATGGCTTCTTAAAAAACGAAACAGCTTGTAAAACTTAGAAGTTTCTACGCCTTTGCTTGCGTGTAATTTTGCTCAGCTGCACTCCAATCAACTAAATTCCAGAAAGCTTCAATATACTTTGGTCGTAGATTTTGGTATTTTAGGTAGTATGCGTGTTCCCATACATCGAGCCCTAAAATGGGTGTTCCTTCGACGTCAACATGTCCTCGCATTTTGGGATTGTCTTGATTCGGTGTTGAGGTGACGGCAAGAGTGCCATCAGCTTGTACGATAAGCCATGCCCAGCCTGAGCCGAAGCGAGTGGCGCCAGCTTTAGCGAAGGCTGCCTTGAAGGTATCGAATCCACCTAGTTCTGCTTCGATTGCTCCTGCAAGTTCCCCGATGGGAGCACCTCCGCCATCAGCGCTTAGTAAGGTCCAGAAAAAACTATGGTTGGCATGGCCGCCACCGTTGTTGCGGACAGCTGCGCGTTTTTCGCTAGGTACTGCATCTAAGTTACCTAATAATTCACAAAGGCTTTTGCTTTCGAGCCCAGTACCGTCAATGGCTGCGTTTAGGTTCGTTACGTATGCATTGTGATGCTTACTATGGTGAATCTCCATGGTGCGCGCATCAAAACTAGGTTCGAGTGCATCGTAAGCGTAAGAAAGGGCCGGTAATTCGTGTGGCATTATAATATATTTATTGGAGTTAAATTGAATAGAATTTAAATTTCATTAAGTAACACGCGAAATGCTTCTGTCAAATGAGGATATCAATATAATTATTCAGAAAATTCAAATGTGCGGCTGCTGCCAGATGTTTTTTTAGCAGTATTTAATTCACGTTTCCCTTTAAAAAATTCTTTGAGAATCGCGTGGTTGAACTCTTCCATTACCCCGCCAATAGATTCAAAGTGATGATTACTATTAGGCAGGGCGCCCAAATTAACTGCACCGCCAACTCCTCCCATCTTTTCGTCTCGAAGGCCGTAATAAACTTTGCCGATGCGGGCTATTAGTAAAGCGCCAGAACACATGGGGCAGGGTTCTTTTGTAACATACAAAGAACACTCATTTAATCGCCAGTCACCAAGCGCATGAGATGCCTGCGATATTGCTAGAATCTCTGCATGTGCAGTTGGATCGTTGGTGGAGCGAGATTGATTATGAGCACTTGCTATAATACTTCCTTTGTGCTCGATCACAGCTCCAACAGGAACTTCATCTTTTTTGTAGGCTTCAATCGCTTCATTGTAAGCATGCGTCATAAAGTAGTTCACGTCCCTTGCTAACTGCGAAGGATACACTTTTTCAAAAGGGCAATCGATAGTTTCCATTAGGATTATTTCGTTAAAGATTTAGGAAAATATAGTATAATTAGCTGAACTCCTTCTAGGAGTCCATCCTTGACATTCACTTACGAAACTTTTCTCTGCATCGTTTCTTATCCATTTATGGCAAAAGCACAAAGCGAAGACTATGTAGAGGTTGAGGGTAAAATCGTTGCGGTATTACCGGGTACGATGTTTCGAGTTGAACTGGCCAATGGGCACCGTGTCTTGGCACATATTTCTGGTAAGTTACGCAAGCACTTTATCAAAATCACTGTCGGTGACACTGTGAAGATGGAAATGAGTCCGCAAGATTTGGAAAAAGCCCGCATTATTTATCGCTTACGTAATGCTGCAGTAAATCGCAACGCACCACGCCGTAGTTTCGGACCGCGCCGGCGCTAGTTCCCTTCAGTTACTACGTAAAGTGAAATTAGCTACACTTTACCTAAATCGAGATTACCTCTAGTTCTCAGCATTCTTATTTAGGGTAATTTTTCGATACATGCTTGCCTTAGCCAATTAATTGACTGTCGTATATATTAGTATTTAAAAATTAAAATGAGCAAAATATACAACTCCATTGTCGACACAGTAGGCAACACGCCACTGGTGAAAATTAATCAAATAACCGAAGGCCTTTCCGCAGATATTTATCTAAAGTGTGAGTTCTTTAATCCACTCGCTAGTGTCAAAGACCGTATTGGTAGGGCAATGATTGAAGCTGCTGAAGCCGCTGGCCGGCTCAGCGCAGATAGTGTAGTCGTTGAGCCTACTTCAGGTAACACTGGTATTGCCTTAGCTTTTGTTTGCGCCGCAAAAGGTTACAAATTAGTGCTCACGATGCCAGAGACGATGTCGTTGGAGCGCAGAGTTTTGCTGCGCATGTTAGGCGCCGAGATTGTTTTAACTCCAGGACCCAAGGGAATGCCAGGAGCGATTGCAAAAGCGACGGAGCTAGTTGCGGAATATGGCGATAAGGGCTATATGCCCCAGCAATTTGAGAATCCTGCTAATCCACAGGTACATCGCCTCACTACAGCTGAAGAAATCTGGTCGGCAACAGAGGGTACTATCGATGCTTTTGTTTCAGGGGTGGGTACAGGTGGTACCATAACAGGTGTGTCAGAAGTAATTAAATCACGTAAGGAGCTCTTCACCGTAGCCGTTGAGCCGGAGAATAGCCCGGTTATTTCGGGAGGGCAACCAGGGCCTCACAAGATACAAGGTATTGGTGCAGGCTTTATACCCAAGAACTGTAATACTGACATTATTGACGATATAATTAAGGTATCTAACGAAGACGCTTTTGCTACTGCCCAAGCATTGGCAGAAAAAGACGGCTTACTTGGAGGTATTTCAACTGGAGCTAATGTATGGGCTGCAATGCAACTGGCAAAGCGCCCCGAGATGGCTGGTAAAAAGATTGTTACGATCGGTTGTAGTTTTGGAGAACGATACCTATCGACTCCACTTGCAGAAAAAGCTCGTGAAGAGATGATGGGAGCCACAGCTAGCTAGTTATTAAAAAGAAGTATTCCTTTTCCAAGTTCTAGTTCTTTGGCTAGAGCTTTTTCACAGGGTATTTATCATCCTCTCAGTGGAGCGAGTCTTGACTTGCTGTGCGCGAATCGTTTTCTACCCTTTCTTATATGAAATAGACGCCAATGTAGCTCAGTGGTAGAGCAGAGGACTCATAAGCCTTTGGTCGGCAGTTCAAATCTGCCCATTGGCACCATTCGTGAATTAATTGTACCGCACTTATGAGCTTGTAGATTGGCAGATGATAGCGCAATTGGTGGTCGCTAACATTTTGTGGGTTGAGCGAGCAGTCTCTCTATGCTACTGTAGTCTATTATGTTTACTGGAATCATTGAAGAAGTTGGAACTGTAATTACTTTTGAAGAGCGCGCGCATGCATGGCGTCTAATTGTTGAGGCGCATCGTATCACTGAAGAAATGCAGCTAGGCGATAGTGTCGCGGTCAATGGTTGTTGCTTAACAGTAGTGGCTTTTTCGGATGACCGTATTGAATTCGATCTTCTTGCCGAAAGTGTACGACTAACGTCCATCGGAGAAGTCGGGTCTGGGGGAGTTATAAATCTAGAGCGCGCAATGCTTCCCACGACCCGAATGGGAGGGCACTTTGTGTCTGGTCATGTAGATTGCACAGGAATCATTCAATCAATCCAGCCGCGAGGTAAGGATTTTTATCTACGAATTGATACAGAGATTACTTCTTTAAAATATGTCGTGCACAAGGGCTGTATTGCAATCGATGGTATATCATTAACCGTGGCCGAGGTAGATGAAACCGGATTTGTTATCTGGTTAATTCCTCACACTATGGAAGCTACACATTTACACAGCAAAAAAGCTGGGGACTGCGTAAACCTCGAATTTGATTTAATTGCTAAGTATGTAGAGAAGCTTACAGCCATTAAAAACTAAACTTCCAACTGCGGTAACGAGTTTTTCTTATAGTTAATTCGCTAGTTTATTTTTCGGAAATTCTTCCGGATTTGTTATATGCATCGATTTAAATAGTAAGCCTGCAACAGCCGCTGCCAAGACTTGTACAATTATATAAATAGGCAATACGCTCCACGGTAAGAATCCATTGACACACAGTGCTAGTGTAACTGCGGGGTTGAAAGCTGCATAAGAGATTGGGCCTACTGCATAAGCGCCAGCTCCAACTATAAAGCCTATCGCTATTCCATAAAATTGATTATTTTTTGTACCCTTTGCAATGGCTACATTAAGAATAACCCACATTAATGCGAAGGTGAATAAAGCTTCTGAAATCCACATTGCAGGTTGCTGCATAGCAGCGGATTGGATTTGAAGCATACCTTCTGGATTCAGGATTGGTATAGTTAAGGCAGCAGTAATTGCCCCAATTGTAATAACGATCAGATAGGGTACTACATCTTTAAGTCGATGGGTGCCTGCGCATAAATAAGCGACCGTCGTAGCTGGATTAAAATGTGCTTTTGAGATATGGCCACAGCTATAGACTAAGGCGGTTAGTCCGATGGCTACGGCGAGCGGAGTCATCGTACCTGCTCCCGGAGGGGTTAGGCAAATGCCGATAATTAGGTATAGAAAGTAGGTACCTACAAATTCTGCTATTAGTTTACTCTTCATATTCACGGCCTTGATTCATTGCTTCCCTATAGCCTGAAGCATAGGCCTCAAAGACTAGTTTGATTGCATCGCGAATTCTGTAAAATGCATCCCTCTCGGTTTCCCCGCTGCGGATAGCATGTGGTGGATCTTCAAAGCCCCAATGGTAGCGCTTAATTATGCCAGGGAATGTTGGGCACGCTTGATCTGCATTTCCACAAACTGTGATGACCGTAGTGATTCCAGCATTTAAATAGTTCTCTAAGTGTTCGGATGTGTGACCTTCCGCGCTAATGCCAAGAGCTTCAATGGCTTCAATCGCAAGTGGGTGAACCTCTCCTTTTGGATTGGATCCAGCGCTGTAGACTTCCATTAAATCACTTGCGGCAGAGCGGAGGATGGCTTCTGCCATATGACTTCGACAGGAGTTTCCAGTACATAAAATGAGGACTTTGGGCTTTTTCATAATAAAGTAGATGAATCAACAAGAGCAATGAAGCCAGTCACAGACTTTATCTGGGCAGTTGTCTAATGTTTGACTGACCCGCTCTAAGAGTTGAGTGCGCGCATGCAGATCACTATGAAGCTGCGCGCTAAGAGAAGATTTCGATTCTCTCAGGTAGTTGATATTACTAAAAAGCAAGCCTGGAACAGGGGTCTTAATGTGATAAATCATCCATGTGCCTTCACGTTTTGCGCCGACTAAGCCAAGTTGTTTAATAGATGCGAGTTGTTTCGAAATTTTAACCTGTGCTTCACCCAGAATTTCTTGAAAGTGACAGACACATAAAGGTCCGCATTCGAGCAGATTGAGTATACGCAGTCGCTGCGTATCACTGATGCAGCGGTATAGATTGGATTCTTTGATCCTCGATATATTCTAATAATTGTATATACTGTCAATAGTATATATTATATAGAATATATTTGCCTGGGTGTTCTATTATTTGTCCAGTTGCGCTTGGATGAATCTTTGTACTAATCTACACATAAATAATGCTTATATTCTTATTACTTTTATCTGCTTTATTGCTGATCATAGCGTACCGCTTTTATGGGCGCTTTTTAGAGCGCCGCTGTGGAGTAGACTCTTCGCGCACTACTCCAGCTTGCGAGTTTGAAGATGGTGTCGATTTTGTGCCGACACGTCCTTCGGTTTTATTTGGGCATCATTTCTCTTCGATCGCTGGAGCTGGACCTATTGTGGGTCCAATTATTGCAGCTTCTGTATTTGGTTGGTTGCCAACTTGGATATGGATTATCGCAGGGTCTATTTTTGTAGGTGGCGTACATGATTTTGGAAGTACCCTGATGTCCCTTCGTTATAAAGGACGGTCGATTACCTCAACATCTCGTCAGTTAGTAGGCGAGCGCACCGGAAGTTTATTTCTCCTATTTGTGCTTATTGCGCTAATTTACGTTATTATTGTGTTTTTAGACTTAACTGTGACCGGCTTTGTCAATCAGCCAGCAGTCGCCACTTCTTCAGGATGGTTTATTTTAGTTGCTTTGGCATTTGGGTGGTTTGTAAGGCGCTCTTTGTTGCCCTTTAAATTACTTATCCCAATTTTTATTGTACTCACCTATGTCGGACTTTGGGTTGGTTTTAATTGGCCCGCGCCATTAATGAGCAAGAATCTATGGATGCTCGTAGTGTTAGCCTACTGCTACTGTGCTGCTATTTTACCAGTGAGTACTTTGATGCAACCTCGTGATTTTCTTAGCGCTACTTTCTTATATGCGATCATGCTTCTCGGGCTGATTGGCATTTGCGCGCACGGGGGTGGTTTGGAGCTTCCGATGTATACAAGTTTTGCTCCTAAAGATTGGAGTTATTTAGTGCCATTTTTGTTTATCACTGTGGCATGTGGCGCTTGCAGCGGTTTTCATAGTATAGTAAGCAGCGGTACAACATCTAAACAAATACGCTCAGAGCGTGATATAAGGAAGGTTTCGTATGGAGCGATGCTAGTAGAGGGAATGCTAGCTGTGTTTGCTTTGGCGTGCATTGGTGTATCCGGTGGATTTGAAGGTGGACCTGTGGCTGCATTTGCAAATGGCACAGCGTTATTTTTAAATGCTTTATCGATTTCGCTAGAAATTGGATATATATTTGCTACACTTGCGGTGAGCACTTTTTTACTGACTTCCTTAGACACTTGCTCGCGACTTGCGCGTTTTTTGTTAGAGGAACTCTTTGATTGGAGTGGTGCAAAAAGCCGATATCTAGGAACTTTATTGGTTTTAGTGCTTCCGGCCATTGCTGCTTTGAGCACTTATACCGCTCCTGATGGAACTCATTTGCCTGTATGGAAAGCAATATGGCCATTGTTTGGTTCGACCAATCAGTTGCTTGCTGCTTTGGCGCTGATGACCTTTGTTGCTTTCCTTAAGTCGAATCGTATTGCATTTGGTTTTGCCTTAATTCCAGCGCTTTTAATGGCAGGCATGCCGATTGCCGCATTAGCGATGTTGGTTTTACAATATGGCCCGCTATCTATGCTTGGGGCGATCGCCGTATTCATGCTTCTACTCGGCCTTTATGTAACTGTAATGTCACTACGATTTGCGCTACGTAGGAATTTTAATTAAATAAATGTTTTTTAAAGTAATTCGGCTATCGATCCGAAGTCTGCGTCAAACAAACGCTTGTAAGTACGCACTGCCTGGCCATCGGTGAGTCCTGCGGTGTAGTCACAAAGCCTGCGTAGGCGCCCCTCTTCATTTTGCTCTCCGTCTATTAGTGTCTGTACGCTTTGTGGTAGGATATCGAGTCCATTGGATGATTGGATACAATGCTCATAAAATGCGCCGTAGAGACGATCTAAAATGTGACCGCCTTTAAATTCTATTTGTTGTAGTTGCGTAGAGCGAAAAATCAGATCAAGCGCTATGCGTTTATATAGCTGACTTTCGGCTACAACACTGGATTCAATATTCAAGGTGAAGGCATGTCGATTCGTACAATCACTAAGAAATCCGTCGCGCTTTGTTAGTGTGCAACCATGTACAAAACGACCTATACGGCTGCCAAAGTAGGGCTCATAAGAACCTTGTTTAATTTTTTCGCAAAGAGTGTCGACTAATGCAGTTTCTTCTGAATGCAGGGATTGCCCAGCAGCCCATTCAGAAACCGATCCTGCGGAGATGTAGCGTGCATGGATGCCATCTACAATGTCATGTAGTGAGTATGCCGTGTCATCGGCCCAATCCATAATCTGGCACTCGATGCTTTTAAATGCATTAAGGTTATCCGGTATTAATAGTGATCCTGGTATCGTTCTGCCACCAAAGATTGCATCACGCCACTCATTTTGAGCATCATAGATAAAGTGGTTTTTAGGCGCCGTACCATCTTGAAAAATCCACTCTTTATGAAGCGCTTTGTATTTCATAACACCATCAAGGAAGGCGCGCGTTGGTGCAATGCCTTTAGTGCTACCAGGGCGCTCATAAATAAGTTCTGTTAAGATGCGTAGCGTTTGAGCGTTACCCTCGAATCCACCATTTAATTGCATCAGGGCATTGAGCTTGCGCTCACCAATGTGGCCGAAGGGTGGGTGCCCAAGGTCATGCGCAAGGCCGATTGCTTCGGTTAGGTCTGCGTCAATAAAGAACGAGTTATTTAGTTCGGATGAACTGGCTTTTAGGTATTCGCAAATTGAGCGTCCTATTTTGGCTACTTCGATGGAATGCGTTAAACGAGTGCGATAGAAATCGTATTCTCCAGATTGAAAAACCTGGGTCTTTGATTGGAGTTTCCTAAAAGGGTAAGAGAATGTAATGCGGTCGCGTTCGATTTGAAAAGCGTTGCGGTATTCGTCCTCTTGAACCGGAGCCCCGGGGAGGCGTTCTAAATCAAATGAATTATAAAACTCGTTGTTCATGCGATTCTGGCTTGTTTGCAGAACTTAGTCAGCGTATATATCTATCGTATCACAAGATGAATCGTTTTATTTTTTATAGCCGTGCTTATATAGTCTCGGTTTTTTTATTTACTGTCTCTCAATTTTTTTTCGTGTCTGAGTCAAATGCACGAATTGGAGAAAGTCGTATGGTTATTGAGCGTCGCCTCACTCAAGCAGGTGGTATCGTCTACCGTGATGAGGCTATCAAGCAAAGCCGTCGTCGGGGCATGCCATACATGCGTTTCTACGATTATTATCCAGAAATGGCAGAAGTGCGTATTTATTTTAAAACCGACGATGGTCGTAAGCCTAAGTCATCACAGATGTCCGAAAAACAGAGTGCACCCGGTTGGGATATGCATGTATTATATATAGAGGGTAAGTCTGTCTTAGAGGTGTATGCTCGAAGTCGTCAAGCAATGACGGAGTATGAATTAAATCATATCTTACAACTGCAAGCGGGTAGTGGATATTGGAATCGTGTTTCACAGGCCAATCCAAAAGCTTCGAAAGATTCAGTCGAAAGTGAATTGCCAAGTGCTTTTGGCCATGAGATGGAGCGTAGTGATGGACAAGTGCGAGCAAAGAAAATTAAGGGTAATGCCATAATGCTCTTCGATTTGGATCTCGATGTGCGTATCGCCCGCGAACAACAAGCCGATTTACAGCAACAGGCTCCAATCAGCGTTAATGGATTTTAAGCTTTAGAAATACCTGTTTTTGCGAATTGATACATTTGCATTTTCAAGCTCATTTGTAACAGTACACTATTTATTATGGCAAAAGATTGGCTCGAAGGATTAAAGGACTCTTATGATGTAGTTGTGGTTGGTTCCGGCCTCGGCGGGTTGACATCTGCTAACTACCTAGCAAAAAACGGTCATAAAGTACTCCTGCTCGAACACCATTATCAATTTGGTGGACTTGCTACATGGTTTAAGCGCCCTGGGGGGCATATCTTTGATATATCTTTGCATGGATTCCCTTATGGAATGGTCAAAAGTTGTCGTAAGTATTGGACGAAAGAAATTGCTGACTCTATCCACCAACTTAAGGACGTGCGCTTTATCAATCCTCAGATGAATGTATGGACTACATTTGATCGGGAGGACTTTACCCGAATTTTAGTCGAGGATTTTAAGGTAAATCGTGAAAAGGTTGAAGCATTCTACGCGCATTTACGCCAAATGAATTTTTATGATGATAATACACAGACGACTGGCGAGATGTTTGAGGAATTTTTCCCAGGCCGTAGTGACGTGCATCGATTACTTATGGAGCCGATATCCTATGCAAATGGATCGCACGTAGATGATCCAGCAATTACCTATGGTATCGTCTTCTCTAATTTCATGAGCAAGGGTGTTTTTACCTTCCAAGGGGGTACGGATAAGCTCATTGTGAAAATGGTAGCCGAGCTTAAAAAGAATGGTTGCGAGGTGCGCAAATGCGCTCTTGTTGAAGGCATCGAAGTCGAGAATGGCAGAGTAACTGGAATCCGTGCGCGTAGCCAAAATACAGGCGAAGAAACGTTCCCCGAGCGACGGATTCAGTGTAAAGCGGTTCTCTCGAATGCAAATATTCGAAGTACGATACAGCATTTAATCGGGGAAAATAATTTCTCCTCTGCATTTATCGATTCTGTTCATGCAGTACGTAATAATACTAGTTCATGCCAGGTATATATGGGAATAAAAAAAGGAGAAACGATTCCTAATATAGGAGACCTAGTATTTACCTCAAAGGCGCCTGAATACTCCATAGATGAATTAACATCGATACAGACAAGCAGTCATACTTTTTCTGTATATTATCCGGAAACACGCCCGCATTTAAAAGAGCCTCGATACACTGTGGTAGCTTCTTTAAATGCGCGCTGGGATGAGTGGAATGACTTATCAGAAGCCGAGTATGAAGTGCAAAAGCAGCGCATGTGCGAAGAATGTATTGCCAGCTTGGAAACTTTTATTCCGGATGTACGCAGCAAAATTGACCACGTTGAGGCAGCAACTCCGCGTACGGTTAATTACTATACTAAATCAATGCAAGGTACTTCATTTGGAACAAAATTTGAGGGACTCAAAGTGTCGATGGATTTACCTGATCAAGTGGCTGGCTTGTACCATGCTGGATCGGTTGGTATTATTATGTCTGGATGGCTTGGCTCGATGAATTATGGAGTAATCGTAGCTAATAAGCTAGATAAGTGGCTTTATGAAGAGGCGAAGACACTCGCAGTGTGAGCGAATCTTTAATCAAATCACTCATAGAATAAGCATCGCGTCGCCGTAGCTGTAAAATCGATACTGCTGCTCGATCGCTTCAGCATAAAGCTGCTTTAGCCAATCAATTCCAGCTTTGCTTCCCGGAGTTAAGAAAGCCGAAACCAAGCATAGCAATGTCGATTTAGGTAGATGAAAATTTGTGATTAAGTGATCGACACCGGCAAATGTAGCTCGTGGATAAATGAATATATCTGCTTCGGCTTGAATGGATCCACTTGGAGTGCGACAAGCTTCCACTTGCTGCGTACTTCTGCGCATTATATCTTCGATAGATCGTACAGATGTAGTACCAACCGCTACACGCGGACCACCTTTTTCTTTTAGAAGCGAGTCATGCACAGCTCTCGGCATTTCATACGATTCGTGGTGGATGGCGTGTTGCGTAATATCGTCAACTAAAATCGGGTGAAAGGTGCCGATGCCGACTTGCAAGGTTAGATCATAGAAATGCGCTCCATTGTTTTTAAGCTCATCAATTAAGGTATCAGTAAAGTGCAGTCCTGCTGTTGGCGCAGCGACGGCGACTCGTTTACCAGGATCGGCATATACAGTCTGGTAGCGAACCGCGTCTTGCGCATAGCGTGGATCATCTTCTGTGCGTGAAATATAGGGTGGTAGTGGCATGATGCCGAGTCGCTCGGCAAGATCAGTTACTGATTCTTTACGTAGTAAATGAAAGCGAACACGGTAACGACCGTTACTACCAACCTCTATGACATCGGCTCTAAATTCTCCCTCAAGACCAAATCCTCCTCGAGTTACTTTTTTACCGGGGCGCAAGAGGCACCACCATGTGAGCGGATCTTCTGCCGGCTGTAGGAGCAAGCATTCAACTTTTCCACCACTGGATCGATATCCATAAATACGCGCTTTTAACACAGCCGCGTTATTGCGGTAGAAGCGTGCATTACTTGGTAAATACTGTCCGAGCTTAGCAAAATAGGTATGTTTTACAGAATGGTTGTTTCGATCCACAACCATTAGACGAGAAGCATCACGGGAGCTCGCTGGTTCTTGCGCGATGCATTTACGAGGTAGGGGATAGTCAAATAGTGCTGCGTCCATGAATAAAAGTCGTTGTGCTTATCGCTGTCTTAATTTCTATGGTGTTGTCAACGCCAACTAAAAATGTCAAAAAATGAAAAAAGTTTAAATTGGTCCAATTGGGCACTAAAAATTGGGAAATGTTTTCCACTCGAGCAACTGCATCCAGATACGCTAGTTTGGTTACAGCGCCCAGAGACAAAGTCGGTCTTAGTCGCTTGTTCTGGAGGGCCTGACTCGGTGGCGGTACTTTGCGCATTATGGGCACATGCTAAAAAACTTCATATTAAACTGATTGTTGGTCATTATAATCATCGCTGGCGAGCTAGCAAATCGGATGAAGACGCTCATTTTGTAGCTACGATGGCGGATGATCTAGGTTGCGAATTTATTGGTGGGGTACGACCAGAAGATCAGCCTGCATGCACCGAAACGAGCGCACGAGTCTTGCGCATGGAATTCCTTCGTACAGAGGCGCGTTTACATAACTGTCAGTGTATTATTTTCGGGCATCAACTCGATGATATTTTAGAGCTTCAATTACAGCGCCTCGTTCGCGGAGTCGGTAGCGAAGGCTTGGCTGCTCCCCGTTCGGTGCATATCTTTACTGTTGGGCCAGCACATTTGCGACCATTGTTGAATCTTCGCGCAGCTTTGATTCGAGACTCTTTAAATGCGATTGATGTACCAACTTGCGAGGATGCAACGAATCTAGATACTACAATTGCGCGTAATGGTTTACGCCATACTATCATCCCTCAATTATCACAGACAGTGGATCGAGATGCATCTGTTGGTGCAGCAAGATCGCGTCAATTACTCGAGGAAGAATCTTCCGCATTAGATACTTTAGCTCGTGAGCAATTCGCTACCGCTTACAGTGGTGCAGATTATTTAGACCGAGTAGGTTTACGTAGCGCTCCTCGAGCCTTAACGAGGCGAGCGCTCGTTGCATGGCTAGCGTCGCACGATCTTGTAGAGTGTTTGTCTGCTTCTGGATTAGAGCAATTACTGGACGTGGTCGTTAGCTCCAAGACGAAGCATAGTATGAGCGCTGGTTGTGCATTTATAAAAATTAGTGCCGAGCAGATACGTATCGCCTCTGCATTAGTTTGTGACTCTACAAATCCAATCAAGAACTCTGCATTGACCGCTGAGGATTCGGTCCATTTGCCCAACCGAGCACGACTAAGTCGCTCGGCGGTCATTGTTGATTCGCAACTACGAGATTTAATTTTTAGTGGCGCTATTGACCCTAATTGTGAGGCTTACTTAGCGCTCGATCACGACACGTCTCTTCAGGTACGTGGGTGGTTGCCTGGGGATCGTTTTACTCCCATTGGTGCTCCAGGAAGCAAAAAGCTAAAGGATTGGTTTATAGATCGTCAAATCCCTAAAATGGAACGAAATCAACTGCCTGTTGTCACTACTGCGCACAAAGG
>MDSV01017799.1_pt1 | contig 14014 bp, 7 predicted proteins | sample 810851 | NCBI WGS metagenome assembly MDSV01 (sample SAMN05326640, study PRJNA326480) | marine metagenome | isolation source: seawater | place: Atlantic Ocean: North East | collected 2012 | reverse complement strand
TGATAAGAATTTCCTCCAGGATAGTGGTAGGAATTAAATTCAAAAGAAAAAACCATAATGTTTTTAGCATCAGCAAGAGGAATCCAAAAACTTAGATAATTAAAAGCATCTCTATTCATTCCAGGAAACACAAAAATTATTGGTGCATTGGACCTGTCAATATTTTCTGGAAAGTAATAATGGACATTAAAAGGTTTATTAGAAAGTGGTTCGTAAGAACTAAATTCAAAATTTCCTAAATTACTATTAAATATATTTCCAGTATTAGAATCACTATCATTTTCAAGTGGTTTCCTACAAGAGAAACAAAAAAGTGATAAAATTAAAATTTTATAAAATATTTTCACGAACTAAATTTAGTTAATAAATTTCAGAATAATTATCTTATATCAATGGTTACTATTTCAGCAACTTCTTGAAGTGTTTTATAAATATTTTTTTCAGTAATTATGTAATAAATTTTTTTACCATCGATATTTTTTCCTTGAAATCTTCTAGGTAAACCAACCGGTGATTTACCACTAATCATACTATAAAATACACATGCAGTTAAATAAGTGGCATTTGGAGATGGATGTTTATTGTCATCCATGAATAAATTTATGTGAGGATGGTTTTTTTCTACATACTCAAAAGCATTTCCTACTGGAACATATTTGGCATTATTTAATTTTGATAAAGAATCCAGAATTTGCATGGTGTTAGATGGCTTAAGAGAAGAAATCTTTTTTAAATAAGGATATTCCCAGGTTCCATAGACAAATGTCTGTCCATTATATTTATTTATATAATTGGTAAATAAATTTAAATATTTTGAACAAGTGTCTACATTATTTAAAGGATAAGTACTGTGATCGTTTAAAACTACAAATTCATAATCTTCAATATTATAGCTCTTATGTTTATTATATTCCCAGTGTTCTTTTAATTTACTTCCACCTATTGTTTTTTGGTCTACTTTAATGTTAATATTTGACGAATCAAACATGGTTTCTAAAACCTGTGGAAGGTTCCAATAAAATGTAAAACTATTTCCTATCATTAACATTTTCTTGAAAGTGATTTTTTCTACTTCTTTTATAGCTGTCCTATCAGCCTTCTTAGTATTTTGACAACTTAAAAGAAATAAGAAAATTATAGTATATAAAATTCTATTAAAACGATGTTCCATCTGTCTTGGTTCCTGGTGAAAACAATGTTCCGCTAACTCCATTGTGCTGAACAAAATCACCACTTAAGTCAGGATCTCTTGTATAGGATTCATTTGGGTTATCTGATAATGGCTCAACATCAAACTCCAAAACTATAATTCCAGAGCTATCAGTCATTGTCATCATGTCACCAGCATTATTTAAGTTGAGTACTTGATTGGATGCTGTAAATACTAGAGCGCCTCCAAAATTACCTACTGGTGATCCACCTCCAAATACCACAACTACTTGTCCAGGATTTAAGAACGTATTTTCAGGGAATTCATGATTGGGAGTTCCTGCTGCTAATCTAGTAGCGTCATAAATTTTATAGCCACTTAAATTAATAGTGGAATCTGAATCATTTACAAATTCAACAAATTCATCATCGTTAGGGTCTCTAACCCCGTCACCATTAGCATCACCGGCAGAACCACTTGGTGGATCATAAAGAACTTCATTTAAAACAAATCCATAATATACAGTATCTACATTATTTGTTGTCGTATCGTTAGTATCGTTAATTAACTCTACATCATTTGTTTTTGCACATTGATTATTGAATAATAGAAATGGAGTTAAAAAAATAAATAATAATATATATCTATAATTTTTCATGGTATATGTTTAAAATTTAATTTGGAAAAGAATTTCAATACTTAGTTGGTTTAACTCTGAATTTTCATAAAAGTTAAGATATCTTGCCATCAATTGAGTTTTTACAGCCCTATTTGAAAAGTATTTTGAAATTCCAAATGCCATGTTGTCGTAATTTTTTAAAATGGAGTTCTCATTAAATGAAAACTCTTTAAAAGACTGTCCCCAACGTATATCAATAGATAAATCATTTTCAAATAAATACCCTAATTGAATATTGTAAGCATTTCCTAAAACTAAATATTCACTGATTTGTGTAGTATCTAGTAACGTTCCTGAACTATTAATTGCTGTTCCTTGGAGGTTATAAGCAGCCGTATTTACATATTCTAATAAAAAATTAAACCCTTTATATTTTAATAGTACATCAATGTTATTTTTCAAATAATTAGGTAACTTACTTTCTAAAGTAGAATCTGCATTGTAAAACATAAAAGTTCCATCGGAAATTAAATCTTGGTTGTAATGACCTTCACCAACTTTATGACTAGCACCAATATTTAAACTTGATGCTGCTCCAATCATTAGCTTTAAATTATCTTCTTTTAAAAGATCATGTCCCGTGTATTCATTATTAGTTTTAAAGAAACCCATAGGATAAATATTTAATCTACCTCCATATTTAAATCCTCCCTGATCAGAATCCAAGGAGTTTTCCCCAAAGGAATTAATCCCATCACCACTAGTTAGAGCGAAAAATGGTTTAATTCCTAAGTTTCCAAGGGTAAATTTTGACTCAAAAAAGAAACCAAATTCTCTTCCAAAATTAGAAAAGTTTTGAGATAAATAATTTCTTGATGCAAATTGTAAATCATATTCCATTATCTGCATGGATAAATTATTTATTGGAGATAGTTTTTGCCCAAAAAAGAAACTGATATTATCATTTGGATGATAGCCAGCCCAAGCATCTAAAAGTGGAAAAGATTCACTAAAATTAGTTTGAATTAGAAATGTAAATAACCCATTATTTAATTTTCCGTTCATATTGAAATAAGATCTTTTAATGGACAGGTAATTGGTCGGATTTAGAGTAGAATCTGATGGATTAACATGTAAATATCTTGATTGGGCCATACCACCAATTCCAAAAACATGTTTATCATCATCGAAACTGAAATTAATTCCATTTCCAAGAACAAAATCATAATTATTATTTTTTTCATATACTGCATCATTTATAATTAATTCGTCTTGTGAGAAAGAAGTAAAAAATGAAAATATTAACATAATTAAAAAAAGCTTTTTCATAATTCTTTATTTAAGTTATATCTATGAATTTTAGATATTTCGTTGGGTTGAATGACATTAAATCTTAAAAAACCCGATAACATTTCAGGTTCAAGAGTTTCTACCGCTAGGTTTGATCTTCTTTGGTTCATAGGAACTAAAAATGTTCCTTTCTCAAATACTATCTCTTTTTTTACAAGTTTAGTTTTAACAATATTTTCGTGAAAACCCTGAAATAACTTTGGGGACTTTGATTGAGAAACTATTTCATAGGATTCTACATTCAAAAGTTCATCATATTTTAAAGTATCAATATTCAAACCTAAAATATTTAATTTACTTGCTACAATATTTAAATCCTTCTCTATTATATAATAATTAGGTCTTTTTCTTGTAATTTCTTTTTTACAATTTAGTCCATTATATAATAAGACATCTACTGGAATTATTTTATGATTATAAACATCTATCATATTTAACTTATAAGGGCTCTTTTCTTTTTTATATTTTATAGTGATATCATTAGGAAAAATATTACAATTTTTTAATTGATTTTTTATATACTCTTTTTCTTTTAATGCGGTATTTAAAAAGGAATTAGCTAAAAGATAGGTAGTGAAAATTCTTCTTTTGTAGGATGATCTATTTAATCCCACACCTCTTATTTCCATTAACATTGATATACAGTTACTTAAAGCAAAAGAAGTAGCGCTAGATCTTGGACTTACAGATCCAAGATTAAAATATACTTTGTTATTTTTATGTTTGGATGATAAGTAGTTATGATATTTCAGATCATAATAGTCAAGATTTTTAGAAGCATTGGGTAAGAATTTAGTTTCAATTGTTTCTTTTATTAACGGGCAGACATTTGGGTTTCCAGAATATAAAAACATACAATCAAACATAGATGTTGTTCCATATTCTCCAAAGTTTACAAAATCAACTCTGTAGGGTTTATACTCATGAAAATCCACCATTAAATCTGGAGAAAATTTATTAATAGCAATTTTAATAGAATTCATTTCAGGATTTGTCAATTTAGTGTGATCTCTATTTAAATCCTGACCATTCGTAGCATATCTACTTTGCTTTTCATATCCATCTATATTTGCCATAGGAATTATAGCCATTCCAATATCTTTATTTAAATATTTGATAGAATCTTCACTTAGTAAATTATGGATTAATAGAAGCATTCCCTCAGTACTAGCGGGCTCATTACCGTGTAACCCACCCATAAAACAAACTTTTAATTTAGATTTAGATTGTTCACCTAAAAACACCATTGGAATGTCTTTACCTTTCTGAGATTTTCCAATGAATTTTATTTGAATTTCTTTAGGATATTGAACTTTTAATTCATCTAAAAAACTCATCATTTCATGGTACTTGGTAAATCCTTTTTTCTTATCAAATGCTGGTGTTGAAATATTTAGTTCGAAGTCAGGAAAGAAAATTTGAGAAATTTTTTTAGAATCTTGACATAAGCAAACTTGAGAGTAAATTAAAAAATATAATATGCATAAAATAAGCCTCATTAAAATGCTATTTGAACCATTATAAAAAGAGTATTTTCATTTCCATTAAAGGACTCTGTTCCATAGTTAGGGTGTCTCAACAGAGCATCATCTGCAAATCTATAGGAAGCTTGAATTTTAAAAGAATAGTTTTTGGTAAAATATTTACTAAATCCAAATTCATAATATTTATTTCTACTGTAATAAAGAGTATTATTCATAAATGAAAGATTATCTGGGTTTAATATGGTAATTCTTCCATCAATTGAAATTAGATTTTTAAATAAATATCCTGCTTGAATATTAAGTCCTGATCCCAACATAAGTTGGGTTCTTACATAATCATAAGGAGTATACCCTCTAAAGTTAGTAATGATACTTTCAGGATTATCACCATATCTGTCATTTCTATGAGTTATTGAATCTGAAAAGTAAACCTTTGACTGTACAAATTCAGCAAGAAGTGAAAAACCTCTATACTTAAATAAGACATCCATTCCATACTTTAAATAATTTGGAAGACTGTAAGATGTGTCACTAGATTCAATCTTATAATATAAAAAATCGCCATTTCTTCTTCCTCTCCTACTACTCATTCCAACATTGTAGCTACCATTGAACCCTATTAAAAGTTTTGGAGTAAGCTCTCTTACCATATCTACCTGTCTAAACTGACCAAAATTTCTAAAAAGTCCAAATGGAAGAAAATTAATTCTTCCTCCGTATTTTAAACCTCCATAATCCTTGGAGATGGATTTAAATCCATAGCCATCTCCGCTTGTAATGCTTAAAGAAGGCTTTATAACCATTTTAGAACCAGGAATATTATTTCTACCATCCACAAAAAAACCTATTTCTCTAATATTTGAAAAAGCACTTGTTACACGACTTCTTTCTGTTAATTGTAAGGTATTAGAAGCCATAAGAAGTTCTATGTTGTCAGACGGAGAAGATTTTTGTCCAAAACTAATTCTATAATATTTGTTAATATTGTAACCTATCCATGCATCCCAAAGAATATTTGATAGTTGCTCATTATCAGCTTCAGATTCAGCTAAATTAAGTTGTAACCTATAACTAAAACCTGGGTAAATTTGTTTTCCAGATAATCTTAATCTTACCCGTCTAGCTCTAAATCTATTATAAGTGTTTTTATTAATAATTCCAGATGAGTCATAGTTCATTTGTCTTGACTCAAAAAGTGATTGTGTATATCCTCTTAAAACTACCTTATAATTATCATCACTACTGGCAAAAGTCAATCCATTTCCAGGGATGTAGTCACCTAAAATTAAATTTTGTGAGTAATAAGGTGAATAAATTGCAAAAAATAAAAATAGATAAATTAAATATTTAACCATAATTATTTATTAACTAAGAACTTTTTATATGAGGATGATTTTTGATTTTTAGTGTAAACAATATACGGTCCAGTTTTAAGAGAAGATAAATTAATTTTAAAATATTTTGAATTTATATTTCTATGTAAAATAACTTTTCCACACAAATCATATATAATAAAATTTGAAATTAAATCTTCAGAATTAATAATTAAAATATCAGTTGCTGGATTAGGTGAAATACTAAAATCATAAAATTTTTCAGGGTTTCCTGTAGAACATGGATTACAACTAGCCCAACAAACTTCAGAAAGAATAGTATCTGTTGAAGGAATTATTAAAACTCTATTAGTGAAATTAGGATCACCGTTTGTGCAAATTCCATTTGGGTCATTTGTTTCTTGAATAGACCAATTATCTGCAGAATATTTATACTCAATCGTATCTCCAGTTTGTAAAGAAACAGTAACGTCCCAAATATTATCACCATCAGAGTCTGACATTGCATTACAATTACCACACCAGCTATTAAATGTACCATTGAGCTCAGGAGCAATGAATGGATCCGAAACTTCAGACATATCCACCTTAAAGGTAATATTAGCTGAATCAATAATTTGATTCGTATTAGAAACTATCATTTGTTTCCAAAAAATAGTATCAAAATTAACTCCGCCCCAAGGAGCCCTGAGACCAAATCGTGCAATTGGACCAGTATATGCTGTACTAGAACCACCTGTTGGTATAGAGTCTAAGGAAATTGTGTAGGTTGAAAATCCAGTCATTGCAGTATCTACTTGGAAAGCATAATAACACGCAGCAGTGTTAGTTCCTGGAGGATATAAAAACAATCTAGCCATAGCAGATCCAGTAGTAGGATTTCTAATCATAACTTGAACTTGGTTATAATCTCCACCGTTAATACCAAGGTTTGATTGAAGATTACCACTTCTCATTACAGCATTAGAAGCAAATAATCTCATTGCCATTGCATCCGGTTGAGCTGTCAAATTACAATTACCTCCACTTACCCATCCCTCTGTTGAATTTTGCCAATTATAAGTTATTTGACCGTTAGTAAATGAAATATAAAATATGGAAATAAAAAATAAAATTATTTTTTTCATTTTAAAATTTTAAATTAAAATTAATAACAAAAAGAGCAAAGTTTAACCTGCTCTTTAAAATTAAAATATTATCTGTTTATTATTATCTTCTTTGACTTGGAAAATTTGCCATTTGAAGTATATCTTAAAATGTAAACCTCTTTATTTAAACCATTTACGTCTATAACAAAATTCTTTCGATTAGGTCTGAAGATTAAAACTTCTCTACCAACTAAATCTAAAACCTGAATTTCATCAATATTAACAACAGATTGAATATGTATTATGTTACTAGCTGGATTAGGGTAAATTTTAATATTACCCAAGTTGTTTTCAATTCCAGTAGGAGGAGTAGAATAATCACATAACGGATATGGACAACTAGAAGAATCAGAAGTTGAAAATCCAGATGTACATCCCACACCACCATAAATCCAATTACCAGAAGTATCTTTATACGCCCACGAATCTGTATATTCCCAAGGCTCTCCAGTACCATCTACATTAGGATCTCCGAAAGTTTCCAAAACACTACCATTCTTAAACAACTCAACTGCATCATCTCCATTTTGATTTACTGCCCCATCTTCAATAACTAAACTAAACTTTGCAAAACAATCCGCACTTAAATAATTGGAGAGTTGTAAAGAGTCTCTACATATTAAAATATGGTCGCCTGAATTTACAGAAACATTTGGGAATGTATATTCTTGACCGTCTGTACCACCTCCATTGTTGGCAATACCAAGACCATATATACTTAAATCATTTATTGGTTGATCAGCATATAAATGAATAGCCTTACCGCTAGAAGAAGGCAGATCAACAGCCAAGATTCCTTTTAATAAGAATTCATTTCCAGAAAGAACAACAGAGCTACAAGTTCCATCATAATCACATGTACCAAAACAATGTAGAATGGTTGTATCTGAATAAACTGGTGCTAAATTTCTATCATCGTATGGAGGTACAGCACACGGTAAACCAGAAATATTTTCTTTGGCTCCCCACCCTGAATTTCCATTAGTAAATGTGTAGTCACTTGTAAATCCGATAGGTTTATTTACTGTAAAACTCCATACTCCGTTTCCAAGGTCTGTCATTGGGTTATCACCAGGATTACCAAAGTTTCCTCCTCCTGCTATAAACATTCCTGTAGAATCTATACTACCACCTAGTTGAATTATTGAAGAAACATTTAGAGTAAATGTGATGTCTACAAAACTTGTTGGTGGTGGTGGGCATGAACCATCGGTTTCACAACTTCCAAAACAATGTTGTAGCGTAGTATCAGAAAAAATATTAGGCAATAATCTATCATTATAATTAGAAGGATCTCCACAGGGAAGACCTGCTAAATTTTCTTTTGCACCCCAATCCCCTCCGTTTGAAGGACTATTTAAAAAAGTATAATAATTAGGACTAGATCCTGCTATAACTGTTGCAACTCCAGACCATTTCAATGTATCAGTTGTATTTTGAGTCAGTTGCAAGCCCATTGCATCGCCCACAAACCCACCACCTGCATACATTCCATTTGGACCAACAGAACCTCCATTTTGATAGATCGAAGCTGTATTAACTTCTAATGTTACATTATAGGTTACTAATGGTGGAGCAGATCCACAAAGCGGAAATGGACAATTTGAAGTTTGTATAGTAGTCGATCCATCTGTACAATTATCACCTCCGAAAACCCAATTACCTACATTTGCAGCAGCTGTATCTTTCCAAGCCCAAGAATCTCTATACCCCCATGGAATAGATGGATAATTTGATCCATAAGTATGTGTTATATCTCCAAAAGTTTCAATAACTAATCCATTTTCGAATAACTCATAAGCATCGTTTCCATTACCAGTAGGCTCACTTGAGCTTTGGATAATTAGATTTGGATAAAGAGCTCCCGCAAACTGTTCTAAGCAACCGTTAAAATAATTGGATAAAACAGTGCTGTCTCTACAAACTATTATATGCTGTCCTGCATTTATAGAAATTGCAGGAAATGTATATTCTTGTCCGTCTGAACCTCCCCCATTAGTAGCAGATCCAAATCCGTAAATACTTAAATCTGAAATAGTTTGGTTAGCAGTTAGTAATATAGCTTTTCCAGTATTTCCTGCAGATGGTGTTGTAAGATCCATTATAGCTGTGAATGTTAAATCACTTGGGGTTAAAGAAACTGAATTTACTATCACGGTACCAACCATTCCCATTGCTGTGTGAGGATCGCATTGGTAGTCATAAGTTCCCGGTATGGTAAAGATATGCTGAAATGTCCAAGATGAAGAACTTACACTATTTCCAAACCCTTCTGGATTATTTGGGTAGGTAGTTTGTGTCGCATTAACATTATGGAATCCACCGCCATTGGTCCATGTTACGGTATCCCCTTGATTGATAGTAATATTTGCAGGACTAAATGTATTTCCCACTGTAGTTACGTTATGATTTGTAGCTAATAGTATGCAGCTTAATGTACATGATATAAATAGTAAAGTAATTTTTCTCATTTTTTATTTAATTATTACATAAATATAAAAAAAGGGAGCTAAAAAAGCTCCCTTTGTTTTTATAAATTGTTTTACTGTTTATTGTACAGTAATTGTTTTAGTGATTCTACCATCAACTGTTTTGATGTTAATCATATACATACCTCTTTCAAGTTCACTTAACTCCACATTGACTTTGTTCAAGTTAATGTTAGTGTTATTGTAAATCACTTTTCCTTGAAGGTCTGTAATAATCACTTCTGTCATTTCTTGACTATTAGTAATGGTGAACTGTCCATTGTTTGGATTTGGATAGATACTTAAATCTTTAAATGATAGTTCATTAATATTACTACAATCTTCTACAGTAACAACTGCTTCAGTTCTACTAGCCGAAGTACAAGCGTCCGCCTTTAATGCACCCCACTCAACGTTGTCAATGTAATAATCATCACCTGTGTTGGCATAAAGATTACATGAAGCAACTGGGTCAGGATTTACAAATGTACCTTGAGAGTTTCCATTTACAAATACTTCCCATACTCCGCTAGCGAAATCACAATCAAATTCAATGTTGAACCAAACTGGACCACCTGTTGGAGTGGTAGAGTAAGCACCTGTTAATACAGAAGCACCGTCCACTTGTATATCAATAACTCCTCCAGTAAAGAATACACTCATATTCCAAGCTGTTCCGATATTTACATCTTCTTGGAAGTTGAAGTAAGCACTAGTTACAATATACATGTCCATTCCGTAGTAGAATTTACCAGTACTGAATGCTTCACCAAATTCTAATACTGGATCGTGAGTACTAGCATTGTTTAACCAAAGAGAATTACTTCCACTACTAGCTTGCGCACTGGATACTGGGGCATCATAAAGACCACCTGGTGTTCCACCTGGCCATACAGCCCAGTTATCTGGATCCACAACTACAATAAAGTCTCCATCGTTATAAGAATCAAAGTCCTCAAAATAACCCTCTACCGCAACGGCTTCTGCATAGTAAGAAGTAGTAGCTGATGGACTTACATCTAATAAATCACCTTCACCTACTAAGTTACCACCCGTAGCAGCATCATACCAGTAAGTATAATCTGCATCAGAGTAAACCATGGCAGTATCTCCATTACAAATAGTATCACCATCTGTCATTGGCGCCATAGGAGTGTAATAATTTTCTCCATCTGAACTTAAAGCATTATCTGCTGGATCATTATCAGTAGCTAATATGGCAGCAAAATCTACATTATACATACCATCAGCACTCATGTCTGCTGTAGCAGCAAATATATATTTTAACGTGTCACCTGGATTCACCGTAAGTGTATTAGACTCAACTACTGGTGTTCCACCATTAACAGCATAAGAAACATCGAATTGGTTTTCAGCAACTAACCCTTGGTTAACCACCCATATTTCAATATTCTCAGCACTAGTTAAGTCACATCCTGAAGGAACCGCACCAGCAACAACAGCTATATCGTTAGCGGCAGCTTCTCTTACACCAAATTCATCAATAGCAATATCTCCAGGCCAAGCTTGACCAGCAGCATTAGTATCTAAAACAGCTGTAATAGAGAACTGAACATTAGTTGCCGTAGTAGATAACATAATTAGTTCCTCATTCCATACATCTCCTCTATCTCCAGAGTGCGTAAAGACAGTAGCTAAGTTGGTTCCTGTACTAGCATCCCATAAATCGACACTTAGTGTTCCAATAGCTGTACCGTACATGTGGTTTAAGAATCTTAATTCAGGATTGGTTAATCCACTTATATCAATTACTTCAGAGTACATAGTAGCCACATCTCCGTGAGCTCTTGGTAAAGAAGCTTCTGTATACATGTAGTTACCACCACCTGTAAAGTCATCAGACGGACCGGTACCACCAGAAGGGGTTCCAAGAGCGTCAACAGACCAATCAAAATCATCATTACCGTCCTGTGACCAACAAACAGAGAACCCTGCGTCAAAGTTTTCATTAGTTGGTGCTAAGGAAGCATTACAAGACGTTCCAAATGTAAATGGCCCTGCGTAAGAACTACTATCCGAACCGCATACTGCTTGTACCCAGTAATCATAAGACGTAGCAGCAGTTAGCCCCGTTAATGTATAAGGGTTAGTTGAAACGTTGACAATAGTTCCAGTACCTGGAGCAAAACCAGCAGCACCGTATTGGATATTCCACTGTGTTTCTGTTCCACCCGCAGTCCAAGCTAAATCAGCACTGTTAGTAGTAGTGTTACTAGCTGTTAAAGCAGTAGGTGGTAAACATGCAGGACAGTTTCCTGTTACTGAAGTATCTACGTTTACAACTCCTGCAGCAATGATTGCACCACCACCATCTAAAATCTCCCAACTAATTTCACCTGGCCATGAACCTGGTACCCAGTTAGAAGTTGAAATAATATCACCAGTTCCAGCAGTAAACGGTACAGCGTCGAACGACCCTGTACAAGCAGCACCTGCTAAAACAACTACTCCGTTAACTGACACATCAACAGATCCGCCATTCCATCCATCTCCATAACTATCAATTAAATTGATAGTATGAGGACATCCATAGCCTGCAGGGAATCCAGTTGAGAAGCTCAACGGACCTACCCAGTTACTTACTCCACTTGTACCACAATCTGATTGTACATAGAAATCATAATTAGAAGCCGGTGTAAGTCCACTTAATATTAAAGTAGTACTTGTCACTGAAACAGGAGTTCCTGTTAAAGGATCAAAGCCTGCAGCTCCTAATACATAGTTCCAAGTAGTTACTGATGGATCAGCTGACCAAGCAATAGTAGCTGAATCTGAACCAACACTTACTGTAGATACTCCCGTAGGATCGTAACAAGACGGTGCTTCTCTAACTTCAAAGTTGTCAAATGCAATATCTCCCCAGAAAGAAGTACCAGCTCCATTATCAGAAACTACACCTAGTACTGTGAAATGTACCACACCAGAGTACCCAGCTAAAGAAACATATTCTTCATTCCACTGATTTCCTTGATCTCCAGTTTTAATAAATACTTGTGTCATCGATCCAGATGCATCTGTAATCCAAACAGATAATTCTCCAGTAGAAGCCCCATACATATGAGAGAAGAATCTTAACTGCGGATTAGTTAACCCACTTAAGTCAATATCTCCGCTATGAATCAATGCTGAATCACCTGTTGTTCTTGGAGTGGATGTTTCTATATATAAATAATTACCTCCACCGGTCATATCGTCTGAAGGTCCAGTTGAAGCAGATGTTGTTCCATTAGCATCCAAGGTCCAGTCAAAGACATCATTTTGATCTTGTGTCCAACATGGAATACCAGCATCAAAATTATCTAAATAAGGTGCTGTAGAAGTTCCACATGCCGTAGCAAATGTATGTGGACCTGACCATGGACTCACATCACCATTTCCACAATCTGCTTGTACCCAGTAGTCATAAGAAGTCTGAGCTGTAAGACCAGTTAATGTATAAGGATTAGAAGTAATAGCAACTACTGTTCCTGTACCAGGTGCAAAACCAGCAGTATCGTATTGAATATTCCATGCAGTCTCCGTTCCACCTGCTGTCCAACCTAAATCAGCTGAAGCAGCTGTTATATTGCTTGATCCTAAAGCAGTAGGTTGTGTACAAGAAGGCATTTCTCTTACAATAAAATCATCTAATAATATATCGTTGTAGAAATCATTTGAAGCACCACCAGACTCGGCTCTAAATCTTAAACTTACTAGACCTGACACATCGTACCCAGTTATATCGTAAGAATAAGTATTCCAACCTGGTGTTGTAGCATCTTGAATAGAATCTACAGTAACCCAACCTGATCCATCATTTGCCTCAATATACACTATGTTAGCCGGTGTAACGGTATAAGTACCCTGATCACTAAAGTAATCAAACGCTAACTCTGGGGTAGTTAATCCAGAAATATCAACTGGTACTGCATGTAAAACAGCTCCAACATCAGTTCCAGAGAAATCTATCCATGCATAAGTACCTGAAGGTCTTCCGTTACCTCCAGCAGTATAACCAGGAGTTCCTGAGAAAACCCATCCAGATCCCGTAGTTTGGTTCTCATCCCAACAAGTTGGAAGTCCACTAGCAAAATCTTGAGTATACGGTGCAGTTACAGCAGCACACTGAGTAGTAAACGTATATGGACCAACATATGCACTAGTTGTTCCACCACCACAATCTGCCTGTACCCAGTAATCATAAGAAGTTTGAGCAGTAAGACCTGTTAATGTATAAGGATTTGTAGTCACATTAACCACTGTTCCTGAACCAGGCGTAAAACCAGCTGCTCCATATTGAATATTCCATGCAGTTTCTGTTCCTAATGCTGTCCAGCTTAAGTCAGCCGAAGAGGAAGTAACATTCCCAGCCATTAAAGCTATTGGATCTACACACGAAGGTGGCGCAGAACAAGTTACTGCAAATTGTAATGGTGTATAAGGACCACCACTACCATCTTG
>MDSV01218084.1_pt1 | contig 14016 bp, 4 predicted proteins | sample 810851 | NCBI WGS metagenome assembly MDSV01 (sample SAMN05326640, study PRJNA326480) | marine metagenome | isolation source: seawater | place: Atlantic Ocean: North East | collected 2012 | reverse complement strand
GTTTTTGCTCCATAAGTTTCATTAGGTACCCATTTTAAAATACCACTACCATCTTTTTTATATTTTACATAAGATAAACAACCGGTAAAGAAACATATAGCAATACTTTCGTCTGTACCTCCACACCCTAAACATCTTTTGGCGTTATTTTCTGAGTCGTTACCTCTTCTTAAAAATTCTAGTTCCTCTATAACTTTATATAATTCAAATGTAACTTCTTGTACTGGTTTACCAATATATTCTGCTACCTTTACAATTATTTCTCCTTCACCACCTACTAATGCTTGAAGGACATGGTCGTCATCATGAGGACCAATAACAATAGGTTCACATTTACAAGTATCGTAACTCCAACTGTATCCAGGAGCACAAGATACATTTTGGGTACACACACATCTACACTCTACCCAACTCCAGTGATATCCTTGTGCACATGATACATTTTGTACACATGGTTCGTGTGAGTCACATTCTACTTCAGTCCATCCAATAGGACACTTACATGGGTCTAACCAAGGAGCTAGTTGAATTAGAGCACCCGCGTCATCTCTACAACACTTATCACATGGTTTATCTTCTCCAGGACAATTTAATAAACATTGTTGGTAGGTAGTGTATGGCCCCCAAACACCATTAAGTAACCCAACACAATAACCTAAATCATCACAGTCATAGTAATGTTGAATTGGACATGCTGCTTGGCAATCTTGTAGTGCAGTTGGCCCAGTAAATGGACATCCAGCACCTATACAAGGGAAACATCCCATTCCTTGTTCACATTGATACCCATCTTCCACTTCACAACATGGTGGTATACATTGTGCTTGAGACGCATAGGTTCCTGTAGTACCTTGAATTTCATAACAATAACAGTCTGTTGTATAACATAAACAAGGTTTACCCACAAGAACAGCAATATAACTATTAGTATGTTGGTAGAATAAGTTATTAACTTGTAGGAAACTTGAGTTTTGTAAACCAGAAAGTGGTGCAGGTATAGCTCCCGAAAGTACCGCGGCAAATAAGAATGAATCCCAAGTATAGTATGGAACGTTTCCAAATACCTGAGGGTGTCTAATAAATGCTATACGGTGAAGGTATTCTCCTTGACTACCAGTACACACACTTAAAGTTGTTTGGTAAGGAGGCATTCCCCAAGTTATCGTATTAAAACTACTTTGTTGTAACCCATTTATAGAATTAGCTATATAATCCATAGCTGTTGTAGCATTATTAACTAAAGGATATGGTAATTGTTGTGTTGCACCACTACAATTATTTATGTAAGCTGCTGGTGAACATTCCCAAGTAGTTTGAGGTGGTAGACAATCTTGTTGACAATCTGCTAATGCTGTTGAGCCTGTATAAAATCCAGTACCGTTTCCTGGGTCAATACAAGCAAATGCTGGTACATCCACACAATCATATGTTGGTGGTGATTCTATTCTACAGTTACAATGCATGTCGGAACGAGTAGTAGCTCCTTTTATATAACTTATAAATTCTCCTGCTGTAGGAAGTACACTCTGAATAAATGGACTAATTTGTAAATAAGGTGTTTGTTGTATTTGATATATGTTACCCAGATTTGTAACCATATATATCCTACACGAATTAGGTCCGGGTATCCAACCATATATACCGTCTACCCATTCCTCTAAATCAAAACCTAATACGGTAGTGTTTATTTCTTTTTCATCTATTAAATTACCAGCCATTGTAAATACACCAAGAAATTGTTGTGTTGGTGGTTCTGATGGACTACCATACGCAATAAGAAGGTTATTGCTAACTGGGTCATGCATTATATCACCAAGACACTTCATCCCATTAGGTAATGGAAATAACTGTGTAACGTTAATAGTTGTTGTTGCGATTGCAGGATTTGCTACCGGTGGACCACCTGCTTGCGGTGGAAGTGGAAAGTCTATTAAAGCTAAATTAAATCCAGCAGAAAATAATTGTGTACTACCTAATAAAGCAGGTCCTTTAGCTCTTAAACCTTTACCCAAAGCAATACCACCAGTACTTAATGTCCTATTTAACACATAATTGGCTATGTTAGGGTTGGCCGCGTAATACTCCTCAATCACATTATTATTATAAATCCACAAATATTCCTCCATGGCTGCTATGTCATAATCAGTAGCTAGTGGTTGGGATGATTGTAATATGTTGTATGCCTGATTGGCTGCGTGGTCATAGTATTTAATTCCATAATCTTTATCCGCTAGATATATTGCACAATCTGGGACTCTAATATCTGGCCCACAACATGCTGACATACACAAAGTATATGCGGTATAATCAAAATAACCTGGGTTAATCCCACCAGCTGTACCAGTGTGTCCTGTTCCAAGTATAGGAAGACAATCACAATCGTCTGGTGGTATCTGACAAAACTTATTACAGTCTGTTTGGTTATTCCAAGTACCCATTGGGTCTATATAACATGGGTTTCCAGTAGGGTTACCTTGAGCATCAAGGTCACATTTCCACTTATATATACAAGAACCATCATCTATAGTTGCGGTAGCGTTGTAATTTGAAGCTAAAGTATCTGTACAACCTGATACATCCTGATTTACTACGGATGTTATACATGTATTACAATCATAAAAAATAACTGGGTTTCCTGCTCCGTAATAATGACCCGCCCCTAAATCACCATATATAACATTACAAGGACAACCATTAAAAGTACCATGAGCATTGGTAAAATCACTAGGACAATTCATAATGCCCAGTCCACTATTAAACTCTGCTTCGTCAATAATTTTTAATATCTCCAAACATTGCGTAGACTGGTTTGGGTAATATACACTTACAAATTGACCTACTTGTAGTGAACCATTTAAAAATTCAAAAGTTTCTCCTGGGTCGAAGTTTTGTCCTTGTATGAAAAAACAACCTGACCACAAAACACTTGGGTTACAATTAGGAGCGTATCGATTTCTAGCTATGTAAGCGTACCTTATTCCGTCATTCGGATTTACTCTGGAGATTGTGTTCCACATATTTGCGTTAATTCCTAAGTGTGACATATTTTTCTTTTATTTTTTTCTTAATTTATTTTTATAATCCATTGCATTCCCACATATAACAAACATCTTCACAATCAGATAATGCTGTAGGTCCTGTAAATAAACCACTACCATCTAATGGGTCTACACAACCGGTTATTGTACAGTCGTAACTTATTGTTGGTTGACAACAGAAATTTTGACACATAGCTTGTGACGTGTATTGTCCTGTTAAACCATAAACCTCCACACAAACACAATTAGAATCTAAAGTACACGTACAAGGTTCAAAATCCCATGTAAATCCAGCTGTTATTCCATAAGCTTGAGCAAATTCTATAGAATTTATTTGTGAAGCAGGACTAACTCCAAATCCAGAAGCTTGTGCTCCCGCTAGGAAATCAGACCAACTATAATATGGTGTGTTATTTTGTACAGATATATGGGATACAGATATTAATCTATATATCCCCCCACCATTTGGTCCTATACAAGGTTGTACCCCTGTAGGACTGATAGCGTTTAAGTCTATCTCAAAAGTTGTAGCTGAGAAGTTTATACCACTATCCCAATAATATTCAGTAGTCATAACCCTCTCAACTTGCCAAGTATATACTGATGATAAACCAGGTGTTATTGTTGACGATGTAAATGGGTAACTGAAACTTAAGTTACTAGTATTAGGTAAAGGATTATTTATAGGTATTCCACTTGCTCCTAAAGTTCCTGGTGAACTAGAATCTAATAAAGGTGCCTGAGTACCAGGTACGTCCCCTTCACAAGAATAAATTGTTGTACCAGTAACACAATTCCACGAAGTTGCTGAGTAACACGGACAAGCTGGGTCAATTGTACAATCAGTACAATCTGATAATGCATTAGGACCTGTAAATAAAGTACTTCCAGGTGCCGGTACTGCAGATGGGTAACAACCAATCATTGCCCCACTACCAACATCACAAGTATATGAACTATATGATGGACAACACGCTGATAAACAATCTGGTTCAGTATTGTATGTACCACCAGTAACAAATAATTCGTAACAATAACATTCTTCATCTCTACAACATGGAGATGTTATTATATTACAATCTAATGATTGTGTAAATGGACTAAGTGTTGATGATATAGTCATACAAGCTGAACTTAAACTTTGGTTATAATTTAAACTAACTCCAGCTGCTACAGCCTCCACAAAGAAATCATTATATCTAGTATACTGTTGACCACCATTCAATAGAGGGTGTGATATACTTTCTACATACATCATTGGCATGTACCAGGTTTGTGCTGGTGGATTCCAACCCATAATAGTTATACTAAAATACCAATCATCATAACAATCTTGCCATGGATTCTGTGTACCCATGTTTGCCTGAACTTGTGAGAAGTCTAAATGTGTAACCCCTAATACTGTACCACCTATAGGTGCAATAAACGTAGATTTTCTAGTTGCAAATGAATCTGTATTGGCAAATTGTCTAAACCAATCTACCGCAGCGTATTCATCAGCTAATACACCCATATAAGGTCTCGTATTACATATTGGTTCGTAAGACCATGTATTATTAACACAGTTCCAGGAAGTTCCACTTGGTCCAATACATGTACACGCGGATACACAATCACTTAGTTGTGTATATGTACCACCACTACCATCTATTTCAATACAATGACAAGGGGTGTACACACACGAACAATTTCCTGCACACATTGGTATTGTACTACCAGAAGATGTTAATAGTAAGTAATCTATATATGTTAAAGACATACCAGATTGAGCGTTATCCAGACCTTGACCTATAAGTCCTTGAATAAATCCGTTCCAAGTGTAATAATCAGTACCATTATTTAGTAAAGAATAAGACATTGGTTCAAAACTTAGAACTGTTCCTCCATTTGGTCCTGGGCATTGTGTTGGTCCTGGTGTGTTTTGAGTTTCAAAAGCTAAAGTAGACAAGTCTGTGTTTGGTAGATTAGTAGATACCCATTCTAAAGCGGTACTAACACCACTATATACACCACTAATTATTGTTCTTCCACTACATGAATTAGTTTCAGACTCTTCTATACAATCATAAGTAACAGCACAACATATGTTGTATGCGTGTCCTGATGTTGCGTGAGGTCCCGTAGCGTTAGGGTAAACATTAAATATATTTCCTGAACCATTATCACAAACTATATGACAAGGTTCTTCTACACATTCACAACGAGAGTGTGAAGGGTATAGATAATTCATACTCGAACCTTGAACTCCGTAGTGTGCATAAATTGCCGTTTTAACCGTGGTGTAACTATCCGCTAAAGTTAGTTGTGTACCATTATTAGTTATACCCATTCCGTTACAACCCGCGATTAGTTCTGCCCAACTATTATAAGGTCCCCCATATGGATTTCCACCCCCCAAACTAGGGATTAAACTACAGGTAATATGATTTATATACCATAATGGGTATCCTTGTGAATTAAGGCATGAATTCGGTGCTTGGTTTATGCTATATGCTTGGATAGGTAATTTCCATGTGGAAAGTAATAAACTACTATTAGCTGGGTCAGTTATAGTATCCCACATATCGTCAATCACCGTAAGACTATTCGTTAGTGGTGTTGTTGGTGTTATTTCTATTCTATTACTACAATTTAAATCTGTAAATCCTGATGGTACACAATACCATAAAGATTGACATGTTGCTGTACAAGCAGATTCCACCAAATGAGTTGCTCCCGTATTTGGGTATTGTGTACATCCTGTTAATACAGCACCTGTACCACCACTACAAGGACTTTCACATTCCCAAGATTGACATGCTGCTGTACACGTGACATAATTACTATAGGTACCACCAGTACCTTGTTGTGATAAACAACCATCCCAATTTAAATTCCCTACTGGCCAACTAGGATTTATGTTATACCATGAATTACTACTCACACAATTATGTGATGTACAAGCTGTAACACAATCAAAATTAGTACTAAATGTACCACCAGTACCATAATTAGGTACGTTATATAATGTACAACCTGTTGTGTTACACATATATGAAGTACATGGTGGTAGAGTTGCTGTACCCCCGGTACAATCCTCTAGTGAATCATATTTACCATAAGCTGTACTACCAGTAACAATAACACAACCAGTGTTAGTACAATCCCATCTTACACAAGCTGTACTTGCGGTTTGGCAGTCTATTAGTTGACTAAATGGATATGAAGTGTTTGTTAATGTTTCTGCTGACACACAACCAGTTGTACTAGTTATACCTCCATTTAAATATAATGTAAGGTCATTAGTAAATTGTGCTTGTGTTAATGGTAAGAAGTTAACATCATAACCCCATCCTCTTTTATCTAATTTACCATAACCTCCAGGTGAGAAATTATCCGATGTTAATACATAAGGATTGGTTTGTGTTTCTAATACAGTTAAATCTGTTATATCACATAGTCCTGGTACACCATTTAAAATACCACCCGATGATGCTCTTCTAGGAGCGGTATTAGGGTTCCATGTACCATCTTCTGCAGGTTTATTACCTTTAGATATAGCAGCTACTGCGTGTAAAGCAAAGTTTTCGTGTGTATCTAAAAGTTGTGTTGGTTGGGATGCGTATAAGAACGCATTTACATTACCGGCAGTTGTTGCGGTAATACTTTCCCAAATAGTAGTATACCCAGTATAATCTTGTTTATACGCAAATGTTGGTTGCCATACATAAGAGTTATTCCAATTACCCGTACACGCTGAATATTGTGGTGTGTTAGCGATAACTGGTGAATTACAATGATAAGCCGTTGTGTCAAATTGTCCTTCTGGACCATTTTCATCAATAAATGTAACAATTAATATATCATCATTACCATCCGCTTTTGGTGGTAATCCTTTAGTTGGAAAAGTTAGGAACGGAAATGCCCATTGTGTTGCTGCATTACAATTATCGTAGAAGTTTGCGTCAATCCCTTGAGAAATTGCCCACTGCATCGAATATCCACCTAATAAGTTATCAAAACATCCCGATGCTGAACCAACTAACCCACCAGCTGTAACACCACTATAAGCTATTCTAGGCCAACTTAACCACCTTTCATCTTGTATTAGGGTAATATATAAATTACCATTCCACCCAGGGAAATTATTGGTAAAGGCACTTAAACTAATAACACCATCTTGTACCTGATTGACATCCATAGAAGATGTGTCGAAGAAGGCATATACTGTTGTACCTGTTGTTAAATTTTGTTCATGACATCCCCAAGCAAAACATTCTACTTGACAACTAGTTAAGGATGTAAATCCGGAACCAACAAAAGATGGGTCCGTTGCTCCAGTACCGTAATAATTAACACCACTTACTGGACTTGCTGGTGGTGGATTATAAAAACCACATCCACTTGTATCTTCACAAACATATGAAATACAAACACCTGTACAAGCTGATAATTCTTGGTAGGTAAATCCTGTACCAACGTATGCTTCACAACCTTGACTTAAACATTCATAAGAAACACAACTTCCGGTACAAAGTGCTTCGGTAGTATATGTGCCACCACTTCCTCCTTGTTGGATACATCCAAAATTAGTACAATTAAAAGATATACATTCGTCTGAACACAATGAAGAGTCGGTGTAAGTACCACCAGAACCACCACCGCCATGAATATTGTAAGTTTCACAACCAGTAGTATCACAACTAAAAGAGTAACAATCTGCTTGACACGATACTAAGTCTGCATAATTACCTGTTGTACCAGTAACACAACCAGTGTTAGTACAATTCCACATTGTTGTTGCTGAAGTAGGTGTAGTACAACTTAACTCACACTCTACTAAAGTTTCATAAGTATCTGTTTGCCCAGTACCTACTAATTCAAAACACCCACCACTAAAATTAAGTGGTATACCTGGTGCGTTATTTAAAGTGGTACAACCTGTTGTTTCTACACATATTTGATTACATTGGTCCCAAACAGAATCTCCAGGACAATAGTTTATTTGAGTGTCAAAGAAACCAGGAGTAGAAGTACAGTTACAAGGCGTGTTCCCAAGATTACCTAAGGTAACGACCATGTAGTCATAACCAGAGTTATAAGTACTTTGATAAACACCGTTTGTCGCTTGTTTAAACTGAGAACCAGCTGGTTGTTGATTTGCGGGACTCCAATAAGTCATTACAGCTTGTTGAAGTGTAATCATTGGGGTGTCATAATTAATTAATGCTTGTGTACCAGTTGTTGGGTCTGTTATTGGACTAACTGTTAAACCTTCGTAGTTTAAGAAATCTACTACGTCTCTCATAGTTCTAAAGCTAAATCCATAGTGACTTATAGCAGTATTATTAACGGGGTCAACTGGACATCCATCACACACACCATTTGAAATAGTTGACGCTGCATAAGGTCTAACCATAACTCCACTTCCGTGCATGACTGGAGCTTGGCTTTGGTTAACCATCCCCGCGGGACCAAATCCACCGATTCTAAAATGCCAATCCATTGGGTTCTGTATTGCCCAAGGACCTACTGATGTTGTTCCACTTGGACAACTAGTTGTCCCGATATTACATTGATGCCAATTATTACCGTTTGCCCATTGATATGCATACGGTGTATTTGGAAAAGGAGAATTAAGACTACCGTCTGTGTTGTTTAGACCAGGTAGTGCTAAACCACCTGGACATCCCCACCAATTACCACCACCAAAAAATGTTGTTTTTATATTTAGTTCCTTTGGGTTAATTTCATTTCTAGGTTGTGATACCCCAGTATTTGGGTTAAAGTATGGGGTGGTAGTTGCGAACCATGCAAGAGCTTGGCTTTGGTTTCCTATACCTACTCTTGACAGATACATAAAGTCTGTAGTATTTGCCAATATATCACCCCACCCCGGTAAATGACCTGGTGGTAATCCCTGTGATAAAACAATTGAGGTATCGATATAACTTATTGGTCCGAGTCCAGCAGAAGCTGGTTTCATATAATTTGGGTACAAAGTAGGGTCTGTACCTACAATACCATCAGCACTTGGCCAAGGAAGGACTGGTTTATTAAAATCACAATTTGTTGGGGATGCAACACTTAATAAATCACAAGTAGACCAAATTAAATTGTCTTCATAAATTTGTCCTAGTTGTTGTGTTGTATATTGACTATAGTCGGTTGTTGCTGACCACTCATTGGTTTGGAATGGTCCTAATATATCGACTATTAATCCCGCAGCATTTGGAGTTGGTAACGCGGCTCCAATATCCCAACCTTCAAAAGTAAAACTGTGAGTTCCTGGTGATACGTCAACTGGGATTACATGAAGATTGTTAAAATTACCATTAGATGGTATAACACCCATACCTAAAGGTGCTGGATTATCTTTAGTATTAAACAGTTCTACACCATCAAGAGTTATTCTAAAATAGTTGTCCGCCGCAATACCAATTAAATACCTTGTATTACCACTTGCAGTTAAACATTTAGAAGTACCATACCAATGCTGCCAATAATTTGGGTCTGCTTGGAAAGAACTTCCCATCCATGCACCACATTTATTCATTCTTCCATTGTTCAAATAGTCTCCACCACCACCGAACATACCATCAAATGGACCACTTGTAGGCCCTGTGACTAAGTGTGTGTTTAAATTACTATCGTAAAAAAGAGTTCCGTTTATACCGTTATTAGGATTAACTGGTGTTAGAGGTACGACTGGTGTTCCGTTATTTATAGTAGGTAAAAACGTGTCTATGCAAATACCGTTAACTTGTGTATAACCAGATGGGCAAACACAAGGTAGAGTTTGACAAGAATAACTTATACAAGAAGCTGTACAAGCTGAAAGTGTTTCAAATGTTCCGCCACTACCTAATACAGAATCACAACCATTTATACCACAATCATATGTATATGCACTTGCGTTTGAACAATCACTTGCTTGTGCACCACCTCTAAAAGCAAACGCACGTCCGGGTGCAGACGAGTAAAGTAAGTCCCCTATTACTGGATTACCAAAAGAATCAAAAGCGCTGTACTGCATTTGGTCACCTGAACTTAAATATAGGTTACTTGCAGTTACCTCATATAGTTTACCTCTCGCTGAAGTATATAGTTGGTTTGTATAAACATCTTTAATAATCGCTACAGCTCCTGTTGGTACCTCCACACCACCACCATTGTGGTTATAGGTTACACTATCCGTAATCCATAATCCGTAGGTATCAATAATGGCTTGATTATTAAAGGTATATCCTGGTTTAGCAAGACCCCCTCTTTGTACGGTCCAATTACCTAGTGTAGTTTGTGTTATTGATGTTAGTGGAAATGTAAATCTTGAAATCGCTCTTAGTTGTTGTTGTATATTAGGATTTCTTTTACCCTCAGCCCATGTTATTATAATAGAATCAGTATAGGTACCCGCAGAATGTGGACCTAATTGTATACCAGTACTACCACTACTCGGTACAAACGGGTCATTCGGGGTAAATATTAAATCTCCCAAACAAGTACTAAAGTTATTATGATTACCTTCTATCCAATTCCATGAGCTTATATTAGAAGGAGTTGCTGGTGTATTGTCGACATCTAACCTACTACCTAAGTTTATTATTCTTCTCGCGATAATAGTTTTAACCAAACCACCACATTCATAAGAAGACTCGTACCAACAATCTGTTAATGTTTTGTGCCCACTTGTACTACTGGTTTCGTATATGTGATTACTTAGGTCTATACCCCAATGATTTCCATAATTTATATTAGGGTATGAGTATGGCCATACACCATTAGGAACTCCTGGTCCTGATGCCCAATTATAAGAAGAACTACTATTACCACTAAAACTATAAACAAAATCTCCTGTGTAGTAATCATCTATTTTTGCGATATATACACCTCCTAGACTATCTGTTAAAAGTAAGTGTTGGCTATCTATAGTAGCTAACCCAGCACCAATACCATTTCTTCCACGTCTTTGGTTATCGGTAGCACTTCCTGCTGATTCCCCAAGTAGTGATTTACCACCTTCTACTGTATTGTTAGGTACTAAAGCAAGTAATTGTCCTGATGGTGATACAAATCTATAAAAAGCTGTAGCTGCTGTAGTTAGAGTTTCAAGTTGACCATTTGTCCAACTCCACTCATACTCCATCATTCCTATATTAGTTCCGTAAGTTGGTGCACGTTGGAAGTCTTCATTGTCGTTTAGTGTACTTGATGACCTAAATGATGGATAGTGGTCACTAGTTATATACATTTTATTAGAACTAACTCCAATGTCAGTACCTTGAATAGTAAGTCCTCCAACATAATAAGTCATAGCACTTTTAACATCATAAGCCCATAACCTAGACTGTATATCACCCGTCATCGGGTATCCCTGTTTTACATCCTCAAAATCTGATATCCCACCAGGCACATTTCCTAGACCTGCACAAGCGTGGGGTATTCTTGCAACCCCTGAATTAGTACTATTATCCCAAAATGAGTACTGTGCATTACACGTGGCTGTATTATAACCGCTCCAAGTATCTGCATTATCTATAAAGAAGGTTATACAGTTATCTTCTGTGTCCCAATAAAACCCTCCTTGATTGGATGGGTTGTTTATTCTCATACACTGTTCAAAGGAATCATAAAGACATCCTCTTTCCAAGTACTTGTAGCCAGTTCCTTCTCCTTTGGAGCACGTAGTACATATCGCCATTTTCTATTTTTTTGTATTAATCTTATTAATCAAACTCACTTAATTATAATTAGTTGTTTTAAAATAAATATCCCAAACATTGAGTTTGGGATATCATAAAATTACGAATATGTTAATCTATTTTATTTTTTCTCTATTAGGTGTAGTTTTAATTGTGAATTCCACGTTATATTTTGTTGTGTTTCATAGCCATTTTGATTTATCGATAGGTCAAAGGAACCGTCACTATACTCTGTTACCAACATCACAACTTGCCACTCTACTAAAATTTCTCCAGTACAACTAATTCTTTGTAAATCCATAGTTAAATTGCCTTCATTATAGTAATAATTATCAATCGTCCATTCTACTAAATAGTTTGAAAAATTTACTGAATGTGGTACAGCGTAACTACTATTTTGAGGGTAGGTTGTTGTTGTTAAGTTTGCTGAGTCTGAAAATGTAAAGTTTGCTTCACCCACATTAATATCGGTATATGAATATGATGTGTCTTGATTGAATGGGGTTAATTCAGAACACTCAAGATTAAACTCATTTAATGTTATATCATACTTTTTTCCTTCACCAATAAAACTAGGTGATGGTTCCACAACATAGACCCCAGTGTTAGTGGTAGTATTTGTGTTAGTATTTTCTACATTAGGAGGTGGTGGTGGTATTGGTGTTAGAAGGTCATCTTCTTTTTGGCAAGAAGTTAACGTAATTAAAAGAACTAGAATAGGTAGGATAATTTTTTTCATAATAAAGGTATTTTTAGGTTAACATTTAAATTCGTACTACAAAGATAATACTTTTTTTAAAAATGACCAAAAAAAAAGGGAGAAAAAATCTCCCTTATGTTATTAAAAATCACCTTGTGGTATTTTTGATAGTTCTTTGTTTAAGTCTTTGTGGATAGCTTCTACTTGTTTAAGGTACCCCCTAAACTTTTTATTAGCTACAACTTTTTCATCACCCAACCTTAATTTATTTAGTAAAAACTTGTAGGTTAATTTATTTTCTATATTATATTTTCCATCCTTTGGATTTTTCATTAGTACTGGAAATGTTATTCCCACCATTTTCGTCCCCCCATCATTCATGATAATAGAACCATAACCGTTTATTCTAACCTGAGCAACAAAACCTTTTCTACTCATTCTTTTTGCTGCCATTCTATTTTTAAATAAATTTACCTTAGATTTACTAGTAACAAGGGGTGCTTGTATTTTTTGTATGTCATCAACCAATCTACGTACTTCAGTAGGGTCCTGTATTTTACTTAAATTCTTTTTTACTTTAAGTTCACCACTACCATCTCCTTCTCCACTTTCTGAGTTTTGTTCTTCACTGTCACTAACTATTTTTACATTTTTCATAATGTCGTCCACAGTTTCTGTTTCTGTTGTTCCTGTAGTTTTTGTTTCGGTAGAACCTGTTTCAGTAGTAGTTTCCTCCTCTTGTTCTTTTATCACACCAAAGGCACTATTTTTAAATGACTCATGTAAACCACGAATTCTATTTTTTTCTTCTTCCGATACACTATATAGTTTTTTCATAATAATTGTTTCTTAATAAATATACATTAAATGTAGAATATCCCAATTTAATATTGTATCTTTGTCCTATGAATATATACCTATTTGATTTCGATAATACAATTGTCGAACTACCATACAAAGAAACAATACAATATCTAGACCAAAAAGAAAGTTTAGACCCAAAATTAAATTTCAAACTAATCCAAAAAACAAGAGAAGATTATATCCAAGCTATGAATTATGACCCGGATGGATTATTCCTTATTTTATCTAATAGAATTGTTGAAGTTAAGGACTCTTTAGTTTTGTTATTAGAAAAGTTAGGTTATAACTTTGAAGATTATTATCTAATTGAGGGTGATGACAGAAATAAAGGTAATCGTCTAAGAAAAATTTTGGATAAATATACGACTTGTAAATCTATAAAATTCTGGGAGGATAAGGACAAACACATCCACTCAGTGAAAGAGGTTATGAGAGATTATCCTGAAGTTGAATTAGAGATTATTAAAACCGTTTAACACTTTATTGGTGCAACTCCTAGTCTTCTTAGTTGAGCATTTATAGTTGTATCGGAACCACCTAATTCTGGAGGACCTATTTTTGTTTCACCATCCATCCATGGGTTTAAGTCTATTGCTGTTCTATCACAAGCTATTTCATAAAAATCCATTCCATAATCGTTTTTTAATTCTTTATTAAATTCCATAAAGTCACCACTATCTCTTAGTGTATCTAAAATAAAATAAACTGTATCATCATCAGTTGGATTTAACCC
>MDSV01184311.1_pt1 | contig 14017 bp, 11 predicted proteins | sample 810851 | NCBI WGS metagenome assembly MDSV01 (sample SAMN05326640, study PRJNA326480) | marine metagenome | isolation source: seawater | place: Atlantic Ocean: North East | collected 2012 | reverse complement strand
CATCCGGCGCTGGATGCCAAACATAATCAGACGAGTCTGTCGGAACTTTTCCCGATCTCGCGACAATTCGAGATTTGAATCCTGGAGGCAACATCACGCCATTCTCATCAGGCTCGAGCAAAACACCAAAACTATCGACTCGATTAAATGGCATTTTATTTTGGGCAGCATAGCCATTTAATGGACGGCAAAATCCAGACATGCTGACGGCGGCCATCTGCAGGAAAGCTCTGCGTTTAAATATGTTGGAATTCATAACGTAAATCGTATTGAGTTAATAATCGCAATCTGTTGACAAATAAAAACTAAAGTAAGGTTGGATTTGCAATATGGAATTATTTTGCTTCCCAAGTGTGACCGCTTTCTAGCAATGCTTGGAGTGAAACAGACTCCGTCTTTGAGTCACTTAATTTTTCGTAAACATCGGCTACAAAAGAACTCTTTTCCTCTTTATACAGAACCCCCACTGCAATTGGAAAACTTGGTCCCGTCATCGACGCTAGCAGCTGAGCTTGAACTTTGTTCAACTCATCGTGGATCAGGATCTCTGCTTCGTTCCCTAAGCAGGGTACTACTTCAAGAGCTAACGTTTTCCTATCGAGTTTGATGCCTTTCTCATTGTCTTGTCCAAAAGTTATAGGCTCTCCATGGCGCACCTCAACCCTAAAATCCGGTGCTAGCTTTTTGTCTTTCACTTGGTTAAAAACACCGTCGTTATAAATTGGGCAGTTCTGGAGAATTTCTATAAAAGCAGTTCCATTATGCTCACTACCCCTCTTTACTATTCCCGATAAATGTTTCGATTCAGTATCTATTGATCGGGCAATAAAAGTTCCTCCTGAACCAAGACCCACTAAGCAAGGCGACAGTGGTGCATCAATAGAACCGCTGGGTGATGAAGGAGAGTGCGTACCGACTTGAGAGGTGGGAGAGTATTGACCTTTTGTTAACCCATATATTTCGTTATTAAAAAGAAGGATCTGAAGGTTAACATTGCGCCTAATGGCGTGCATCATGTGATTACCACCGATACTGAAGCCGTCCCCATCTCCAGTAATTACCCAGACATCCAATTCTGGATTTGCCAACTTTACTCCTGTAGCAATGGCGGGCGCTCGACCGTGAATCGTATGGAAGCCAAAAGTGTTCATATAGTATGGAAAACGAGAAGAACAACCGATACCTGATACAAAAACTTGATTTTCCTTTGGCCGATTGAGTTCAGGCATAACTTTCTGAATAGTCTTCAGTATAGCGTAGTCACCGCAACCGGGACACCAACGAACCTCCTGATCCGTAGCAAAGTCTTTAAGTGTCAAAGTTGGTAAAGCCTGATTCATCGCTCTTACTCTTTCCTACAAATTCCTATACTTCTCAACGATAGCGGCAAAAATTTCGCCAATCTTAAACGGCTGGCCGGCAATTTTGTTAAGCCCTTGTGCATCAATAAGGAACTCTGAACGAATCATTTTAACGAATTGGCCAGTGTTCATTTCTGGGATCAAAACAGAGTCAAACTTTGATAGAAGCTCTCCGAGATTGCTGGGCATCGGTGCTAGGTATCTTACATGAATATGCGATACCTCCATTCCCTCTGCGACGGCTTTTTTAACCGCTTGATGAATAGCACCATATGTAGACCCCCACCCCAGCACAGCAAGCTTTCCTTGATTCTTACCAAAACACACTTCCTGAAGTGGAACATCTGTCGCAATCTGCGCAACTTTTTGCTGCCTCAACTCCGTCATTTTTTGGTGATTCGCGGGATCATAGGAAATATCGCCCGTCTCGAAGCTCTTCTCAATCCCGCCAATTCGATGCTCCATACCGGGCGTGCCGGGCCTTGGCCAAACTCTTGCGTTGGTTGTTTTATCCCTTATCGACGGTTTGAAGTCTGTAGGATTATCATAGTAATTAACCCTAAAAGGCTTCAGTGAATCAAAGTCTGGAATTTTCCATGGTTCAGAAGCATTTGCTAAATAACCGTCCGTAAGAATCATAACTGGCGACATGTACTTTATAGCAAGCCGAACAGCTTCAATAGCCACATCAAAACAGTCAGTTGCGGTCGACGTCGCGATAACCGGTATAGGGGTGTCACCATGGCGACCAAAAAGAGCCATGTTGAAATCTGACTGCTCCGTTTTGGTCGGTAGACCAGTCGATGGCCCACCACGCTGCGTGTTTACAATCACTAACGGGAGCTCAGAAGCAACCGCTAAAGAAATACCCTCAGCCTTCAGCGCGATTCCTGGACCAGCACTGGAAGTAACTCCCAAAGAACCGGCAAAAGACGCACCCATCGCTGAACATACCGCGGCAATTTCATCTTCAGCTTGAAATGTTTTCACACGAAATCCTTTCTTGGAAGACAACTCATGCAAAAGGTTAGACGCAGGCGTAATCGGATAAGAGGCAAATAACAAGTCGATTTCTGCCAATTCTGACCCCGCAATCAATCCAAACGCAAGAGACTGAGTGCCTGTGATATTCCTATAAGTGCCAGGCGGCACCTTAGCTTTCGGAACCTTATAGACATGGATGCCCGCGGGTAGCTCAGCTGTCTCTCCGTACGCATGACCGGCATTTAATGCCGCTATATTTGCTTCAGCAACGTTGGGTTTTGCAATAAATTTCTCATTCAAACTATCTATCGTTGCAGTTCGGTCACGATCAAAAAGCCACATAACCAATCCCAGGGTCCACATATTCTTGCATCTCAATGCATCCTTGTGACTGAGACCGCATGGCTCCACTGCCGCAAGCACTTGTTTGTGGATATCGATGCTTAGGACTCGAAACCCGTCTAACGAATCATCTTCAAGCGGATTAGACTCATATTTAGCCTTAGCTAAGTTCTTTTTAGTAAACGCCCCGCTATCCACAATAATCAACCCGCCATTTACGAGCCTCTCTAAATTTGTAACTAGTGCTGCAGGATTCATGGCGACGAGAACATCAACGTCATCACCGGACGTCGTGACATCTTCCGCCCCGAAATATATTTGAAAGGCCGAAACACCAAAAGTCGCACCAACAGGCGCTCTTATCTCGGCCGGAAAATCCGGAAAAGTTGAGAGATCATTTCCATAGAGAGCAGTTGCCTGGGTGAAATTAGTCCCCGTAAGCTGCATACCATCTCCCGAATCCCCGGCAAACCTCACCACGACGTCAAGAGTTTCTCCACCGCCTACCTCGAGATGATCTTCTGTTTCTGTGACAACTTGCATATTCGCCTTAAATCCGATTAACAAGAGGAAGCCCGTTAATGACAGGCTTTTATTCGTATTTTTCTTGCAAGACCGCAAAATGAGGCCGGATTTTACCAAAATAAACCGTGCTGGTCTTATTTTACTACCGGTTTTTCATAGTTTTCTATTTGATGGGTTTTCTGATGATCAGACAAGCATTACCACGTACATTTTGTATACATGCTTGAAATACACCATAATTTCACCCAATTGATGCCGGGTTTTGTGATTTTTCTTATAAGCTTACACGTAACATACGAGCTCGGAAAGTTTCTAAGCGACGGGAATTTTGCTTTCCTTCGTATAGGTTATTGTCATGAATTTTCTTAGGGCAAGCGGCATGTATAAAAACAAAATTCTTGCGATGGCAACGATTTCTGGGATTGCCTTGGCGTCAAGCACCCTCGCCCGAGACCTTTTCCAAATGACGGCGGCGGCCCTCGGCTGCCAAGACCTCCTCGTTCGAATTAAACCCGCTCAGTCTTAATTTTTTGATAGAGCAGAGATATAAAATGACGTTAGAAGATTACTCCAACATCAAGCGCGGCAAATATAGGCACTACAAACAAGGTGAATACGAGTTAATAGATATCGTACATCATAGCGAGACAGAGGAACCTTTAGTCCTCTATCGGACACTTTACGGTAACTACGACCTTTGGGTCAGACCTTTTAAAATGTTTTTTGAACATGTCGAATTTGATGGGCAGCAAATACCCAGATTTGAATATGTTGGCGATGATTTTTCAAAATGATATTAAAATCAAAGATGCCTCCACCCTTTCTCCCTAAACTGGGGCAAGCAACGATTCTCGAAATGGGACTGGGGCAGTTAGCACCTTCAGAGTGGATGTTGGTCGATGACGACGCGACAGTATTTTTGAGCCACAAGCTTGAACAACAAAGAAAACACCCTGATCAAATCTATCAAACTCTTCCAGCATCAAAGGACGCACAATCAGAGTTTAGTTCGTTTTTAGAAGCGCATCTGATTGCCGATCATAAATTTCAACGAACTGACACTGACAAGTTAATTAACCCTCAATTTGGTCTCGAGTGGAAAGGCTCTGAAAGAGACCTTTGGTCAGCTAGCTTATGGGTCCAGGAAGATATATGCCTTCTTGAGGAAATTAAAGAAGAGTACATCCTAACAGCCGCCAGTATATGCTCACCATCAAATTGGGATATGCCGAGTAAAATCGGAAAGCCTGTAAGCGAGATCCACAACCCAGTGCCGGGGTACAAGAATCAAATGTCAAACAAGGTCGACAGATTGATGAGAAATCTCAAGCCTGGAAAACCATTAAAGAGATTCAATTGGTCAATTCAGCCGCATGGAGACTTATATTGGAAGACAGATGTCGATATTAAAAAAGAAACCCTACAGAAACATTGGCGCGTTGAAAGACAAACATTGCTGCGTCTTCCATCCACTAATGCGATCGTCTTTGGTATTCGGGTTTTTCTCCATAGCTTCACTGCCATGGCAAAAATTCGAGGCTTCGATAATGCAATTGCTGCGATAATCGAACGTTTGCCTAGAGAACAATCAATTTACAAAAACCTGCTATAGGCTTAGCGCTTTAATTAAGGAATTGGGCTATACTCCGCGCTCAACGTGGGGAGTCAAAAAATTAGCAGTCCAGAAGTCCATTCCGAGCAGACGGGTTCAAGTAGTCTTACCGTTTTTAAGATCCCTCAATTCCGCTGGTTATTTTTTGGAAACCTTTCATTCTTTCTCGCAATGCAGGGCCAGATGCTCACGCGGTCTCTTCTTGCCTGGGAATTAACTGGAGAAGCAACAGCTCTCGCCTATATAAATTTAATCATCGCCGTCCCGATGATTTTTGCTTCACTTGTTGGCGGAGCAGTTACAGATCGTGTGGAGCGACGTAAATTATTGATTTTTGGACAGACTCTCATTATTGCAAACGAACTATTTATTCTTACCCTGTTATTGTTTGACCAACTCGAATTTTGGCATATGCTTTGTACCGCTTTCGTTGCTGGCTGCGCTTTTCCTTTCATTATGCCAGCTCGGATGGCAATCACCGTTAATGTAGTTGGGCCTCAGCGTATTCAGAGCGCACTAGCATTCCAAGCTGGGGCGTTGAACTTTACCAGAGTTTTTGGACCCGCCATAATGGGCATCGTCATAGCGCAATCCTCGTTTGTTAACGCGTACTACTTTTCAACGGTGCTCTACGGGTTTGCCACATTGTTTATGTTCGGGATAAAACCTAATTATTCTGTTGAAAATCCATCTGAGAAGAAACCTTTGTTTGCTGATATTGGATACGGGTTCAAATACATTTTTGAAAACCGATCCGTACTTATTTGTTTACTCTTTGGTCTATTACCAATGTTTCTTGCCATGCCTTTTCAGAATATCCTAGTTGTAATGGCGGATGAGACCTGGCAAGCGGGTGAAAGCGGTGTAGGCATTTTAATGGCTGCAGGTGGCATTGGAGGGGTAATCGGGGCCCTATGGATAGCAAAAAAAGGTGACAGCGGCGGGCAACTAAAAATAATGCTTGGAAGTACCTTTTTCTTTGGAGTATTTTTGGCAGCGTTCACCCAAACGACTAATTTCTACTTTGCTTTGATCCCATTGCTTATTGCCAATGTTTGCGCTAGCGCATGTCAGACGGTAAATAATGCAGCCATTCAATTACTTGTTGACGATAGCGTCAGGGGGAGAATGAGCAGTTTTATGTTGTTATCCTTCGGATTGACGCCCATAGGTGTTTTCCCAATGGCTATCGCGGCAGATAGTATCGGTGCGGGGAACGCCATTCTTGGAGCATCCGTAGGGCTAATGGTGGCAGTTATCTTATTCTATATGGCCAGCACCACACTGAGAAATTTAGATTCAGTATTAGATCTGAAATTGAACATTGCAAAATCTTAATTTTGAGCTTGTTCGGCCTCAATATAATCTTCATATCTTCTCTCAAGATCTTCTATCGCCCTTAAAAACCCCGCTGGATCTACAAAAGTTTCGGGATTGTAAGGCTGACCAGAACGATACTTTTCATGCATGTTGTATTGGCTATTATGAGCCGCAACCCAAACATCAACCTCTAATTGTTTCTGTTTTTCGTAGGTTTCAATGAAGTCGTCGGCGACTCCGCTATAAGTTGGGTCTATTGTCAAGTTCTTACCATTATTTATAGTTCCCATATTCGCAACCAGCACATTGTATTCTTCTTCATCTTCGCCAATCACTGCCATAGAATAACTCGAACTTCCCTCTGTATGGCCTGGGTGATGATGGACAGTCAATTCCAGCTCGCCTAGCCTAATGACCTCACCATCTCTAATTATTTTATCTACATCAACTGGCTGAAAACTCTCACGCCCACCAAAATGAGGATCACTAAACCCTCCGTCCTCCAAAACTCTGGCGTCTCTGACTGTCGCCCATATTTCTGCGCCAGTTATTTGCTTAATCTCCGCAAGAGCAGCAGTGTGATCCCAATGTGCCTGCTGTGTTAACAAGATTTTCACATCCTCAAGACTGAAACCCAATGACTCAATGTTGTTTCGAATCATCTGAGTCGAATCTCTGAGTCCAGTATTGATGAGGATGTGGCCGTCGTCGGTAGTAATTAGAAAGACACTTAAATCGTAGCTTCCAACACCATAGAGATTGCCAATAATTCGAAAACCTTCAAACGGTCTAACCCAGTTTTCAGGAGGGCCCACAGGACTTGGTATACGCTGCTGAGCAAACGCGACCGTAATAGAGGAAAAAAACATTAGCATAAAGGCGAATGACGGAATCAATCTCTGTTTCATAACTAATCCTCTTACTTTAAGCATAATTAGCAACTTGAGTGCCTAGGTTAAGAATTGACCTAACGGGGGATACGTGAACTGGTTTTACTCTGCCACGAATCCTTTCCAAGTGCTCATGTAATCAATAAACTTTTCGGATAAACCCTCTTTTTTCAGATGTTCCCGAGAAACTGGATTTTCGACTGGCAGGAAATTGGTGTCCTGCTCCATGAGCAATGGGAAATTGTGATGTAAAATGGCTGCCCTTCCCAACATAATCCAATCAATGCCTTCTGCAAGAATTCTCTCTGCATCATCTGGTGTACGAATTTTTCCGGCTACACCTAGCCGTACTTCCCCTCGATCAATCTCATTAAAATATGACAGAAGACTCCGGCCTTGTTTTTCTTTTTCATTCGGCTCTTTGAACACGTCCCAAAGTGACATATCAAGAAAGTCGATGTTGCCTTCTTCGCAAAGTCTCTTAGCTAAAGCGATGCTCTCATCGAGTTTCATGCCAAAACGCTCGGCGGATAAACGAACGCCAATAATAAAATTCGGCCCGCAACTTTGGCGAATTCCGTCTATCATATCAAATAGTATTCTAGACCGATTAAAAAGACTCCCGCCATACGCATCTTCCCTTCGGTTTGTTTCTTGACTAAAGAATTGGCACAAAAGGTAGCCGTGAGCTCCATGTAATTCAATTCCATCAAAGCCGGCCCGTTCGGCACGAATGGCAGCACTAATGAAATCCTCTACAACTTCCTCTACTTCTCGCACAGATAAAGCTCTAGCTCCAGTCTCTGCATTATCTGAAGGACACAAAGGAGTTAGACCTGTCACTTCTTTTGGTGCACGCATTCCCCCATGATACAACTGGCAAATGGCGATGCTCTGCTCTTCTTTGATGGCTTTTGCAAGACGTTTTAGGCCGCCAATGTGGGTCTCAGCAAAAACGCCAAGCTGCCCAGGAAAACCCTTACCAACCTCTTGGGTATGAGCGGCACAGGTCATGGTTAATCCGAACCCGCCCTTGGCCCGCATGGTTAACCAGTGAAATTCCTCCTCAGAAAGCACGCCGTCCTCATGACTTTGAGAGTTGGTCAGAGGAGCAAGCATGAATCGATTTTTCATACTCGGTCCACGTTTAAAACTTAAGGGTTCAAATATAGCTTTCATATTTTCCTCATAAAAAAACGGGCGTTGTCTTAGGACCACGCCCGCATTTTAATAACGGCCTTTATTAATCAATCAAGCGCGGAACAAAACGGGTCACGCCCGCAACCACCCCTACTTCACCGCCGTAAACATTTCCATCCCTGTCTGCTGTGACACCTTCACCCATGCAACCGATTCCGCCCATGCCGGAGAAACCTCGCCCTCCGCAATTATGCTCTGCGACGAAATAAAGTACCTCTCCGTTCCGCGCATTTCCAACACGCAGACCTTTTCTCCACCCACCTGGGTTGTAGTTTTGATCGGTCTCAGAATCTATGGCATACAGCATGTCATTAGTTGGATCAATGTAAAGACCAGAGATACGGCTAAACTGATACCAAGTATCTAACCATTCACCATCTTGATTAAAAATCTGAATCCGGTTGTTACCGCGGTCAGCTACAAATAGACGTCCCTGAGAGTCCATAGCCAATGAATGTGGAGAACGAAACTCCCCGTCTTCCCATCCATACTTCCCAAAATGACCGATATAGGTACCATCCGGCTCCCACATGGTTATTCTGCTTTTAGTCTCATCACTGGGTTCACCCTGAAACTGCGCGCCATGAGTTTCAGCAATGAAAATCCGGCCGTTAGGTGCTATTAATACGTCGTTAGGATCGGTCAGATGCGTTGGTGGATCTCCTAGTTCGCCAGGAGTACCAATCGTCATCAGCAACTCGCCTTCAGGACTAAACTTCAGCACAGTACTTCCGATGTTGGCCGCCGCCGGATTCATCATTAGTTCGCGCTCATTCGCGATGCGAGCATCGGCGATCCAAATATTTCCTTCTCGATCAACATCCATGCCATGAGGCCAAAGAATCTGGCCAGCACCAAACTGTGATACCACTCGACCATTTGAGTCAAGTTTTACGATAGGATCAATATCTGGGGTTGTAGCACACTGGTTTGTGCCGCAGCGATCTCCTGCCCATATATGAACTCCATCTATATCAACGTTTATCGCGCTGACAGAGCCCCAACTTCTGCCATCGGGCAATGTTCCAAAGTTCCTCTCTGTAACATAAGGGTTCGGTAGATTATTTATCGGCTGCTGACCCGCATGGGCAAGGGGTTTTCCCGATTCTGCCATAGACCCACGCTGCGCCAGTGCTCCTGTTGAAACTAAAACGGCTGTCAATCCCAGCCAGCTTGCAAGAAGCATGGTTCTAACTGTCATTTTATTAGTTCGTTTCATATCTCTCCCCTCTATATCCAATGTTATTCTCGCTCTAAGCATATTCTTATAGTACCTAAACGAACATGACTTGATGCGCTTCTTATGTCAAGTAGACTATCTAATCCTTTTGGTTGGAGATTACTAAATTCATTAGTAGATTTCCTTTAAATACTTAAAAATTCGGCTATGATGAACCGCCGAGAAAGACTTCTAACACTTGTTTTATTGACACTACTTCGGCCGTTGAGGACAACTAGAGCAAATCAGAGTATGAAAGACAACCTGATACACGCAATTCTTTTCATGGCTGTGCTTATGGCCATGGTGCTAGCTGCAATCTGCTTAGCCGATATGGTCCCTGATGCGGCAGGCAAGCCACACCCCTATTACTCTGGTCTTCAAATAGGTGGCGATGGCGCGGCGCGGCTTGAGCATGTAGGCCTTCTAGGCTTTTCATTTCAGTGTTTATTACTAATTCAAATTAACCTCCTCTGCATCTTAGGCGTTCCAGATAGACATAGAACTTATGATCTTTTAGGCTACATGCTTGGAAGCCTAGCCTTCATGCTGGTTGTTGCCTGGAAGATGTATTTTGGACATCAAAGCTTTTTAACTACTCAAGAAACCAGCTACCTATTTGGGTTTCCAATAGCAACTGCGTGGCAAACCTATGGCACTTGGTTGAGCGCCATACCCCTAGTCCTAATCTATAGCATAGGATTCAACAAATTTATCTATTCAAAGGAAGACGAAAAAATGTTCGATGCTCTTCTGGCGGAAGCAATAGAGAATAACGAGTAAGACTCTTGGAAGCGTTCAGGCAAGAAATCATAATAAGTGCAGTCATAATCTACATGATTTTTTGCATTATGACTGGGCTCTGGGCAATGCGACGTACCCACGATACCAGCGATTTCTTTATTGCTAGTCGGGGGCTCGGACCTATTGTGGTGAGTCTTGCTTTGTTTTCAAGCACACTAAGCGGTTTTGGTTTTGTCGGCGGTCCCGGCTTGGTTTACTCGATAGGAGTGAGCTCCTTTTGGATGGTGATTATTTCATCTACAGGATATGCGGTATGTTTCTTCCTTGTTTCTAAACGTATTCGTATGATCGCTGAACTAAGGAATTGCATATCACTTCCCGATATTGTCGCAGCCCGCTACGGAAGCGAAGCAGTAAGATTTATGCTGGCAGTTACAATTGTTTTGGGTGTAATGGGCTATTTAGCGACTCAAATTCTCGCTATGGCCGTTGTTATGCAGGCGATACTTTCTGGAACAGAGATGTTTGCAAATATTGGCTTGGTAGCCTGTGTGACAATTTCATCAGCAGTGCTGATTTTTTATTGTGTCACCGGAGGAATCATCGCATCAGTTTATACCGACGTGGTTCAGGGAGCGATAATGATTGTGGCCGGCGCCCTTATTCTTGTTGCTGCCACCAATGTTTTCGACGGAGGAATGCAAGAAGCAACCTCAATTATCCTCAGGGATGATCCAGAAACAGTTATGCCGTACGGCGCAGCAGGAATTATGGCATCCCTAGGTTGGTTCTTTGTATTTGGTTTGGGGTTGGCCGGCCAACCCCACATTATCACCAAGATGATGATGAACAAAGATATAAAAGACAACCGTACTATGCTGCCACTTTCTTTATTCGGTTATGCCATGGCGGCATTACTTTGGGTATCTATCGGAATCGTTATGCGCGCTGCCGTATTGGATGGAAGATTAGAACCATTAGCATTGCCTGACGACGCGGCGTCTGTCTTTCTCACAATGTTTACGAACCCTTTGCTCGCAGGCATAGTCTTTGCTGGCCTTTTTGCGGCTATTATGTCGACGTCCGATGCGTTTTTGAATATTGGAACCGCTGCTATAATTCACGACATACCCAAGGCAATTCAGGGTAGAAGTCTTGATAATGATCTTTTTTGGGCCCGTATCGTGACAGTAATACTTGCTCTTGTTGCTGCAAGCTTTGCGCTCTATTCTCACTTTCAGGATGCAACTTTAGTGGCACTGCTCGGAGCTTTTGGCTGGGGAACATTTGCCGCATCGATTTTCCCAGTGGTGGCAATTGGTCTCAACTGGAAGGGTGCGACTGTTTGGGGAGCCGTGACGGCCATGACTTTCGCATTAGTAGTCAATTTTGTGTCACAGCTTTCGGGCTACACCTTTCCATATGGCGTCAGTGGTCAACTTGTCGCATTTGTATGCTCTATGGTACTTTTCATTGGAGTTTCTTTAATTAGCCCCAAACCCTCGCTTGAGCCAGATATTGATCGAGTACTCGAAATCTAAAAGACCACAGAGGTTGACACTATACTTAGGATCTCTTCGCAACAGATTCCCACAAATGATGTGTTTAGCTTTTTCTCTGATTTCATTACTTAATACATTAGAAATTTCCGCCGCAAGTTGCACTGACTATGAATATAAGACTAAAAGTGGTACTTGCTACCCAACTTGGTATGGATCAACAGAGAGTGGTGCATTCTTTACGATTGCCATACCGGAAAATTGGAATCCGCAAACAGGCCTTGTAATCTGGAATCATGGTTTTGAAGGCTTTATGACCAGCTTTGAAGCTGCTGACTTATTATCAATACTTGATCCGACTTGGGAGGGGTTTTACACAGGAAGAGTGAAAGAAAAACCTTCACTCGGACCTTTCGCAGATTTTATTCTTTCTCAAGGTTTTGCCATGGCTGCATCTAGTTATAGTCAAACTGGATGGACCTTATTTGACTCACACATAAGTAATGGCGAACTCTATCAGCAGTTCCTCTCAACTATTTCGGAATTGAATAAAATAGCGCCTGAAAGGCTATACATTATCGGTGGTTCGATGGGAGGACTAATCAGCCTGCGGGACCTAGAGTCTGACAATATACCAAGCCCAGATGGAGCTTTATTACTATGTGGCGCAAACGCTGGCTCAATAAATTGGTCCGAGGCTTTCGACTTAAGAGTGATTTATGACTCAGCCTGTAGGAACGTTTCCGGTGCTGAGCTCCCAAGACCTTGGCATAAGAGACCAGGGCTTTTGTTCGGTGAAATAGGCTATTTAGATTCGCTAGATAAATGTGTCGGCATGGCCTCTCGACTTCTGATAGATGAAAACAATCCTTTTGAAGTTCTTGCCTGGGAACAGTTGAATCCAAACAAGGCCCAGAGACTTAAGTATATTCTTAGCAAGTCCAAAACAATTAACTCGTACTTTTTAGCTTTAAATCTCTGGTATTCTGTATTTCAGTTGCCTCGTCTAATTAATGAGCCTACCAAGTTAAATGGCATAAATCCCATCTCTAATATTGGGGTTGATTACGGTGACCCATTCATTAACCAATCAGCAAAAAGAGTAGTAGGCTTGCCGTCATCGAGTGAAAGCTTAAGGAATAATTACACACCCACGGGTAAAGTAAAGAAAACGAAAATTGTTTCTATCCATACGTCTCATGATGGTCTCGTAAGGGTGCAGAATCAAAGCGTGCTTCAAGACTTAATTCCAGCTGAGCAGTTAACCGTTGCTGTAGTTGACGATTCAAATGAACCTAGCCATTGCGGTTTTTCTAACTATGAAGGTTTAGCTGCATGGAAAGAGTTAACTGACTGGGTCGATGGGTCAAAACAGCCCAACGCCTCTGATTTACTTGCCACCTGCATTTCGACAGCACCCAACATGGATGCCTGTAACTATTCGCCCGACTTTACCATCGAGTCATCATTGCCAACGTTCAGCCGAGAGAATTTAACTGGAACTACAGGGGTCAACGTGTTCGATAGTCACTCTGGCCTACTGCATTTCGAATCGTTACAATCATTAGATTCTAATCAAAATTTCAGAGGTTCTCTTAAGCCTCTGAAAACCGATAGTTTGACATTTACAATCAATGAAATTCAATCAACGAATTTTTCCAAAAGGTGGCAACATAGCGGCAAGTATGACCCCGACTTCAGTTTACTCTATATTCCCAAAGTAAGTATCAAAAACAACTCTCCACTTAATACTAACGAATACGATCTGTTTTTCAGCGTTGATTTACAGAGCAATACTGAAATTATAAAACTTCTCGAAATAAACCCTTCGCTGTAGATTGTTCTAAAAGCTATACAAACCATTCTTTAGCATACAAACCTGCTCAATTTTCACGTAAACTCAAATATCCAATTTTCAAAGGTACAACAAAATAATTATAGGAGAGGACATGAAGTTCTTGGCACAAATCACTCGTGGAAGCTTTGTTTCAATATGCATACTAAGCGGCCTTACTCTTCATGGTGCAGAAAATAGAGCGATTATCACGTCGTCTGAATGGGCAACATACAGAGGCAATATCTCTGGCACCGGCTACTCCCCGCTTGACCAAATAACTTTAGATAATGTTAATGACCTCGAAGTCGCCTGGAGCTACTCTTTAAGAAATGATTCCTCAGAGTCTGCTCGAGAGCCTAACTCTCAAGCCACTCCGATTGTTATCGATGGCATAATGTTCCTCCCAACTGTAGATAGAGTAGTGGCTCTCAACCCGCTGACTGGAGAAGAAATTTGGTCACATTCAGTTCCAGAGAATGCGCCT
>MDSV01247707.1_pt1 | contig 14019 bp, 35 predicted proteins | sample 810851 | NCBI WGS metagenome assembly MDSV01 (sample SAMN05326640, study PRJNA326480) | marine metagenome | isolation source: seawater | place: Atlantic Ocean: North East | collected 2012 | reverse complement strand
TGTAAAGCGTGGATTGTTTCTGTTACGAGGTACAATCCACAAAACCCTAAACAGCCTAAGCTGCTAATGCAAAGTTATTATCGTTTGCGTTTAATTAGCATTTAAGGTTGCCACCTATTAATCTCTTACAATTTTCTCAACACCTGTCGAACCTACCACACCCCCCATAAGCACACTTGAAATCAATGTGTTTATGGTGGAGGTGGAGGGAGTTGCACCCTCGTCCAGTATGTCTACCATAATTGTCGTCAACGACTAATTCTTTAAATCTTCCTTCAGGTCAAAACTTCTGTACATAAAACAAGCGTCTGGTTGTCCTGGTACGAACACCATTGGTATAGTTTGTGTTCTATCTTTATTTATGTAATACATTATACCATACACAGGTTTACCATCTTCTCTAGCATTCTCTCGACCAACACTTGCATTTTCTAATTCAAAATTGTACTCTTTTAAGTATCTGTCTAATTGTTCGGCATTACCACATAAGACAGGTATTGTATTCCAATTTAAACCAAATTTGGAAATATCTGTTTGTGTGTCTTCTGCTACCGCTATTGTGGAAATAACTAATAAACTAATTGCTACTAACTTTATTTTTAACTTGTTCATTAAAGTATTTATAGAAACCGGCTATATTTTCTTTAAGTGGTTCTATATATTCTGCTTTGTCTTTAACGAATGACTGCATTGCGCCGTCTTCACCTGCAATTAAAATTACAATTTGGTCAATTGATTTGCCGTACAGTTCTTCATACATTATCGCATAAGCGGTTGTTTGTAGAAAGTAGGACTCGACCCAACTCTCTTGTCGTTCTTTGTTAGCAGTTTTGAAATCAATAACTGATAACTTACCATTGTATTCGCCGATACAATCACATTGTCCAGCAAGTGTTAGTTGTTTGCTGTACATAATTGTCTCAAGCATGTGAATATTGTCAATTTGGTCAATATAAGGTTTCATCAATCTAAACATACCTAAAGGCAACACAGCTCTTTCGCTTGGTGTTTCACCTTTTAAATATTGTTCTACTAGATTATGAGTCTTCTTGCCACGATTGGCAGCTCTTCTCATTTCCCAATTAGCAACATCTTCACCAATTGAGTCTCGCCAACCTTGTAATTGTTGTTTCTTCTTAACTCCTAGAACAGAAGTTACCGAAGGATATGCTTCGCCGTCTATATCATAGAAACGGAAACCGTGTTGATTTTTACCTTTTGTATTTGGAAGTTTTGTTTTATCAAGTTCAACGAAGTTAAATTTTCTAGCCATTATATTGTTCCTTGTATGTAATTTAGTATTAGTGATAATGATACTATAAATGTTCCTATAGCACCAATACCTAGTATATATTTTAATATTGTATTTTTCATGTGTCTATTATACCATAATATTCAGTTCAAGTCAAGCTTTTTTCAATCTATCTATGGTGTATGATAGAGCATATATGAATTATTAAGTTCATCACGCTGCTTTTTGCATTTTTCATCATTAAGATGATTAAAAACTCACGCAAGTGCTTTGATTCTGTCTCTTAATCTATCAGCTCTTACACCAACTTGTTTTGCCCAACGGCTATCCATCATTTCTATAGCTGCTGTATTCCAGTCACCTGAATTTACACCACCAATAAATTTTTTGAATTTGCCTAATCGTGGGGCTCCCATATTAAAGCACATATTCACAATTACCTGCTGTGCTTCTTCTGGTAAGTCATCAAGGTTTGGAAATACTTTCTTCGCCTCTTTGACATATAATTCTACATCTGAATCAAATACTGAATTTACTCTTTCCTCCGTTACCGGTGTTCCTACAGGTTGACCATGTTCTTGGTCTCCCTCAACTACCAGGTGGCCAATGCCAAATGTGGCATAACCTAGGTGGTCATTGTAAATTTCGTATTTTACTCCTTCATCAATTTTTAATTGTTCTCTTAATTTATCAACATTCATGTATTATTAACTCCTTGTTAATTTTAATAACTTCTCAATTTGTGCTTTGATAATTGGACCTCTATTAGGCCAATGTATGTAAGGTTCATCACTCTTACTTAAATTGTACAGAAAAGGTAACATCATTTTTTCTACTGCTTTAAATCTTTCCAATACATTTTCGTCTGTTACGGTTTTGGTAACAGTTTCTTTTTCATTGACTATCTGCATAATCTCATTCATCATTGACTTGATATCGCCAACATCTGATTTAACTTTTGCTATTTCAATGTTCGAATTCTCTACTACTTTCGGGTCAACAGATTCGGTTTTAGGTGCGTCTGGAACAGCAACAAAACCCCAATCGTCATCACCGTCAAGGCCACGCATATAATCTGGTAAATCTTTATCTGCCATTAGTCTATTACCTTATGTTTCTTTAAAACTTCTCTAGTCTTAACTTCTTTATTTGTTTTCTTAACATACCTGTCTGCCATGCTAGTGCCTGGATGTGCCTCACCAATTCTTTGTAAGTTTTCTTTCCAACCACTATCTGTCTTCATAACACCGGTACTTGCCACTATATTTATTGGTTTTAACACCTGTGTTATGTGTTTTTTCTTTGTTATTTCTTCCATTTCAGAAATGGAACATAATTCAGTCCACTCCTTTTTAGTTCTGGAATTATAAAAAGTATAAGTCGGCATTAGAAATATTTACTTAACATTTCTAATTGGTCATCATACTCAGCTATAATTTTTAGTTCTTTTTCAATCTCGGTCAATACATCACCATGCTCACCAATACCTACTGGTTTCTGCATTAGCACTTCTACATTAACTTTATGTTTGTCAATGTGTCCTTTAGCATGTGATTTTAAAGCCTTAATAGTTTCTTCTCTTAACTCGCCACTCATTTTTGGTTCCTTTCCATTTCGTCAAACCATACTGGTTTTTGTGTTCGCCATGTAGCAAACGGATGCTTATATTTAACATAATAGTTGCGATAAGCCTGGACAGAATCACCTGGTACCTTTACATCATCTGGCATACATTGTGGTGGTTGTGTACCAACATGATTCCAAGGAATTGATTTAGGTGGTTCTTGTAATACTTGTTCTAGTTTTTCTGTCGTCATGTGCATTTTGCCATAACGCAAATAGAATTCTTTACCAAGTTCAGCCATCAACAACCAAGTCCAACGATAATTGAAACCGTTTTCTCGTACCCATATGGCACTTGGATGATTTACATGACTCGCTTTGTATAAAGTATGTTCTAAATTACTGTTTGGATGTTTCCATCTTTTTATTTTACGACCATTGGCAGTTTTGCCATAATATTCTTTGCCATCTAGGACACGGTGTGCTGTAGATAACAATTGTGCTGTCTCAATAACCATTTTTACAACATGTTTATCAATGTGCATTGTAGAGGCTATTTTTGGGTCTTCATGCAAATAAAAAATATTCATAATTAACTCTCTAGTTGATGGTGCCTTCTAGTACACCATATTTTTTTACTAACTTATCATAAACGCCTTGCCAATAGTCCCTTGACCATACTGTTATAGAACGGTCTCTAGCTTTTAAAGCGTCTTGTTGTCTTCTTTTGTTTATTTGTTTCATCATAATATACATTATATCACTCCTTGTTGGCAATGGCAACCTTTTTATCAACTATTATCTTATGTTTTATTGGACTGGTGAGCATATCACCTGGTTTTATAGGTACAGGACCAACGGTAAATAGAGTTTGACCGAAACAACCACTCAACAATGTGAGTATAATTAAACTAGATATTATCTTTGTAATTGCCATCATCACGCCACTCCATTATTTGGTCCATTTTTAAACGAATCGTATCGGGGTCTATACCAACTTTTGTAAAGTCTTTACCATATTCGTTAAAAAACTTCTCATAATCAACACTTCGTAAGTTCTTATTACCAAGTTTCTTTAAAAATTCTTTGTATGCCTTTTCGTGTCTTCTAACAGTTCTTAATTGTTCCATTAGTTTTCTAACTTTGGCACTTGTTGATTTTAGTTCTATATCTTTATTTACTTTTGCTTCTTTTTTTAATTTTCTATCTCGCCATGTAATATTGGCAGCTATTAATAACATAACAGCCAATGGGTCAAATACAAATATTAAAACAATTATAATCCATCTTACTGCCTTATCAAAATGGTCTTTTGCTTGGTCACCATATATCAATTCTGCAACATACTTTAACGGACCAATATCTGCCTCAATTAATAATACTTCTTTTTCTAATTCATACTTCTCTTTATTGAGTTCAGTAATTCTATCATTAGCAACTTTGATAATTAGATTTAAGGCGTCTCGTTCATCTTTTTGTTTAGCTCTTTCTTTAAGACCTCTGGTAACATACTCCATATCTATGTACTTGTCAAGCGCTTTATCTAATTGTAATAAAGTATTACTAGCACGGTCAATATTTTTTTCTTCAAATTCTATTTGTTTTTCTATTTGAGTAATCTGTAATGAATTATTACCAACTGGTTGTACTTGGTCTAGGTGTGCCTTTGATAAGAAACCAAAGATACCCATAGAAGTAATAAAAACTAACACAACCACGGCAGTTGTCAAGTAATATTTCAATGTCCTAGGTACAGAAGAATTGTCCCAATTATGGTATAACCAACTGGCAGCTACAAGTTTACCTACTTCTAGGGCCCCTCCCATTGCAATAATGGCTGTGGTTGCACCAGCAAATAGTGTTGCCAAACCTATAATAGAATAACCAGCGGCTATTACTGATATAGATACGGCACTTAAAAAAGTCAGTATTGCAAAAAACATATTATCCTTTAAAATTTAATTTGTACTCTTTTCTAATTTTCTTTAAGATACTTTTTATCTTGGCAAAATAATGTACATCTGAAGCGTAAGCGTCTAGTGTTTCAACCAATACAAATGGGTCGTTTTCACCGTTCTCTCTTAACTCCCTATATTTTTCATAAGCATGTCCATTATTTAGTGTTTGAATATAATGTAATACCGAATCACATTCGTGTTGATAAACTTTAACACCCCACTTTTTAGGGTTGTTAGATGGCAACATATGTGGTTCCGTTAAATCGTATGTTCTCATACCAAATAAGTTTTTACCTTCTAAAGCAAATCTACTATTACCCCAACCAGACTCTAAACTTGCCTGTGCTAATAACAATTCTCTATTTACTTCAAATACATCTGTTGTAGTATTGTAAATATAATCTACACATTGATTTACATTGTCTAAAAACTGTTGGTTATTAGTGTGTTCAAAATTAGGTAAGGTGTATTTGGCCTCTTCAGCCATCACTCCTTGTTTCTCATATACAAATAGAGTTATAGAACAAAATGCCAGTATTACTACGAGCATTAATGTCTGTAAAACTATTTTAATCTTACTTAACATAGGTACCAACTTTTACCGCCTTTCTCAATTGTTTTAGATTACCGAACCAAGGATAAACCTTTGCTCTACTATAACGCCAAGGTCTAGCAGGTCCTTCAAAGTCTGTTTCACCAACAGACTCGAATCTTAAAATGCCTTTTTGGAACATTTCAAGGGCAAGGTACCATTCTTTATGCCTTGGTCCTTCTCTTGAAGTTAAAGGCGACAAGTACACTTTACCAGGTGCCTTTAAAACTTTTTTAATAAGGGTAATTTGAGGTTTAGTTAATTTCTGCATATGCTCTCCTAACATAGTATTCGTATCCGCCATCAATAGGACCATCTGGTGTCCTAATTGCTTCTAGTTTCTTTTGAAAGAATATAAATCTCTTATCATCAAGATACTTTCGCAAAGATTTAAAAATCTTTTCTGATTGCTTTTGTGTGTAGTTATTTAAAACATCTTCTTGCCAATAACCAGTATAATATACTTTCTGGTTACCAACTGTAGCTGTTCTAGCAAAGTGAGCCAGCTCTTCTGGTACTTTTGCAATAACTTGCTTTAGATACTTGTCAATATTTGTACTCATAATATAAAATTCTCCGTATGTTAGGGTTAAATGTCTAATCCGACTTGAATTAGTTTTGGTCTAAAACTGTAAAAAGTTTTGTTGTGGTTTCCAGTATCTTTCAATACTGACATTTGATACAAATGTATCATTTCATGGGCAAGGGTGTCCAAGAATTCTTTTTTAGATGAATAGGTTGGTTTCATTTCAAGATGAAATTGAGCGGTGCCTTTTCTTTTCCATGTATAATGGATAACTTGACCAATACATTTCTGTCTAGTCAAATCTTTAATATTCACTTCTGAAAATGGACAAAGTTCGTTATTGAAAATGCCGGCATTCATAAGTTTAAAATACTTTTTTATATCTTTATAAGTGGTGTAATATTTACGACCAAGTGTGGCGTCTTTCTTAACAATAGTCTTTAAGACTTGCTTTTTACTAGCGTTTCGTAACATATAACTCCCTTTTGTTTCGTGCTACTTACAGTTTTTATCTTTAATAGTTTCTGATTGTAAAGAACACTTATAGGCCAAATCTGATTTCGCTCTTAACTCGGCTGACAAAGCATCCAAAATACTAGGTAGATGTTTTTCTAACACACTTACCATTTCAAAGGCATATGTGTGAGCTATCTTGGCTAATTCTGCCTCAAGCACGGACAAATCTACATTATCTCCGTTTACTTTAGATTGTATAACATGACCAACAACGGCCGTATTATAATCACTCGCCTCACTTTTTGCAATTCCGGTAATTAACATAAATGCTAAAGCCGCTATTGCAATCAAAATATACTCTTTCAATTTATTCATAATGTATCCTTTCTTATATTTATAGGTACATTATACACTAATTGAGAGCAAAAGCAAGCGTTATTTTGACTTTTTTTACACAAAATATAGTATTTTTTACTTTTTTTATCTCTATATGTAGTAAAATGTTCTATTTTTGTTCTGGTTTACTGAAATTATCGTCCCAACCAAACGCTTCTTTAACTAGATTCGCTGTAAGACCTTTGTAAGTATTGTTTAACTTATCGTCTTTTACTGCAATTAAAACCTCAGCGTCTGAAGCATGTAATCCCTCTAACATCTGAATAAACATTTGTTCTTTTCTTGGTTTATTCAAACTTGGGTCTGCACCTTTAACAAAATGCCATAGTCTTTTAGCTTCGACTAATAGATTACTATGTTCGGTACCTGCTGGTGCCTCGTTAGCAATATATGGTGGTGTTCCTTCTGGTAAATCCCATTCAATTTTTGGGTCAAAAGCACCTTTCATAAGCATTCTCATTGCTTCTGAATCATTTTGTTTTAAAACTTCAATTTTCTTTGCTTTGTCTTTTGCATTATTAATCTTTGTAAATATTTCTGATACTAGAGGTCCTGAATTAGACTTCGTTCTCGCCATTGCTTCCATGGCCGCTCTACTCATAAGATTAGGGTTTTGTACTGGTTCTGCCATTTTTTCTCCTTCAAAAATCGTTAATGTGTTGCATTAAAGATTTTAATTTATGTTTCATAAAATATGGAAGTAAAAGCTTCTTGCTAGGTACTTCATATTGTCTGTAAGTATTTAGTATGTTGCTTGCAATCTCCTGGGGTATCATGTTTAGGTCAATTAAGGTCTTGTTCCTCTCATAATACTTCTTGGTCTGACTGCCTAGTGGTATATCATCTACATTTGACCATTCTTCAAGTCTTTTCTTGTTGATAGGTCTTTGTTTAGCACCAGGTATTGTAAAGATATCATCATCTGAAAGTATATTTGGTACACCATCTGACCTGTCGCCTTTTATAATCTGTTCATGTATGAATAGTCTAGGGTCAACATCTTCACCTATAAATTTCTTTTGTATAGGAGCATATTGTTTGACACCAGGTTTCTGTTGCAACTGTATAAAATCTTTATCACCAGAAACAATCATAATTGGTTCTTGTTTGGTATCTGTATGTTTTACCAATGTAGCAATGATATCATCTGCCTCAGCTTTTTCTACATACATCATAATATACGGAAAGTTTTCTTGTATCTCTCTTCTGATATCTGATATGGCCATAAACAACTCGTCCCAATTGGTATCGGAAGTTTCACGGCCAGCTCTTCTACTATGTTTGTAATGTGGAAAGATATCTCTTCTCCAAGGATTACCTGCGTCAGCACATAGTATCATATCGCCATATTCTTTTTTAAATTTTAGATTGTAACCTCTCATAGAATTAATAACCATATGTCTCAACATGGATTTGTTATAAGGCGTATCATCTTGACCGTGGTAATGTCTTTGACCACGAGTCTGTACCATAACATTTGATATTAATACTTGATTAAGGTCGACTAAAATCATCTTCGTTTTCCGCTTCGTTTATCTTTTCTTAACTTGCTAATATAATGTTTCATACCATCAATTGTGGTATACATCCAACCACAATCATGTGGTTCAATCTGTTTTCTAAACCAAGAAATAGCTTCTTTCATAGTCTCTATTTTTTTGTCTATCGGTTTACTCATAATTTTTTCCTGTTAATAAATGGAGGCGCCGAAGCGCCTCCAAGTTTCTAGCTAATTACGCTTGGTTTGAATAAGCGTATGGAGTACCATACAGTTTTTTGATACCAGCAGCTACGATAGCTTTCGTAGGTGTACCCATTCTGTATGAAGTATTATTTGAGTTAGTTCCAGAATTCTGATTAATATAAATCATGTGTCCTTCACTTCTCAATTGGTCAACCATTGCTCTTGGAGAGATTAGGTCGAATCTACTTCTCAAAGTCTTCCAGAATACTGGCTGACCTTTAGATAATAGGTTTAAGACTTTGGCTTTTTTAGTCATAGTCTTTCTTCCTCTTGTAGAAGAAGCTTTTTTAGCAGTTTGTACTACTACTAGTTCGTCTTTTGCGAACATATTTTTGATTAAATTTAGCATATTATTGCCTCCTTTTTAGTTATAATCAACTATTTTACTACCTGCAAAGGCGATTCGCTATGCGAATTCTGTTTAAACATCAAAATCGGGGTCAAAATCTATAAATCCGTTTTCGCTGTCTTTAATATCTTCGAACAATTCCTTGTTAATAGGTTTTGTTGGTTTAAATTTCTCACTCATAACTTTTGAATAATCTACTGTAGCAGATTTATTCTGGTTTAGTGTAACCATTTTATCGGCAAGCATTTGTGCCGGGTGTTTAACACCAAAATCTCTATAAATCATACCTCGTAAGGTATCAATAACTAATGCAAAATCACTTGTAAAACTTTTCTCTTGCGTTTTCATACCAATATCTACAAAGGTTTTTAATAAGTGCATGCCGATATTGTCAACTTCTCCCTCAACAAATTTCTTTGTCTGTTCAAGTTTAATTTTCTCGGCATACTTCGTATCTTTAGGTCCAGTTCTCCCTTTATGTTTGATTTTGTCTAAAGGAAATAAAATAATTTTCTCTTCGCCAGATATATTATCGTTGTCCATCAATCTCGCCTTTGTAGTTAACCAATTTCTTATCTTGTAAGAATTCGACAAGTTGGTTATAACCACCGACAAGTTCATCATCAATCTTAATTTGTGGCATTGACCGAACATTCTTACCTATGTCTTCAATCATCTTAGCAGGTGATTCAAAACTTTCCATCATGCGTTCTTCATACTCAAAGCCAAGATTCTTTAATAGAGTCTTCGCTTTGGTACAGAATACACAATTGTTTTTGCTATATACGACTATCTTACTGAACATCAACTTTCTCGTCTTTATTAGTAAGTTCGTTGTAGGCTGTATTCGCTTTTAACTTAATGTTATGTGCGTCTGTAGCCTCCGCTATAGTATAGTTGTAAAGTTTATTAAACTCGCCCATAGGTAAGCTTAATCCAATCCACGCTCTATAGTAACCGTTCTTGGTCATTGTAACCTCTTGAGCAAAGATTTCATAACCTCTTACTGGTGTTTTCTCAATTAAATTTACGATTGTAGATTCAACTTCTGATACAACAGTTTTAGTTTGAGTCTTGCCAAGTTCAGTAATATACTGTTTACTAGACTTATTCATTTCGCCTTTGATAATATCGGCAAGTTCAGCTTTCGCTATCATTTTACCTTTCTCAATTGCAAGATTTAAGTCTGGCGATACAGCAGTACCGACACCAAAGATACATAGTTTATCATCATCTTGTTTAGTCCAGATGGATAAATCACATGCCTCTTTTTCATCAAAGTCAGCCATGTACCATTTTGGAACAGTATTGACAACCTTTGAAGTCTCACTTTTTATCTTATATTGACCGCCTGAACATGCTGATAATACAGCACCTACAAAAGCAATCATTATTATATTTTTTACCATTTATTTCACACTCCTTAACACATTATATAACATTTCTGCTGTTTTGTCAATGATTCCAGAGGAAGCTATGTATTCTGCGACTTCCGAACCACTTACACCAGTAAAAATGATGGTTAGCAGAGCAATTATTATGATATATCTTATCATTTTAGTTGTTCTCCCATTTTCCCTCTATTGTTAAACATGCCTTACCGAAGGACTTAAAGACATGGTCCGGTCTCGAATAATACCGGCAATACTCCGGTGTGTTGACATCTTGGTAATAAAACTGAGCAAACAGTTCCCAATAACTAGGACCTGATACTCCTTCTCTACCATCAGCACAATGGAGAATTTCTTTTTTGATAACCTCATCATTTTCAACAACAATCTTTACTTCTACGAAGCAATACTGTCCTTGATTCTCAAAAGGTTTCACTTTAGCATGTGTAATCTCTTCGCCATACACAGCTTTACATATTATTAAAAATAGAATTAATACAAAAGTATAAATCAAATATCTAAATCTATTATCTGGTTCCATCATTATTGTACTCTTTCTACCCATTGGCCATCTGGCATTTGACATGCCGTTCCGAATTTAACTTCTCTATTAATTCTTCCGACACCAAGTGCTGGCCATTGATTTGCTATATCTACAGTATGGTCGTAATCTTTACATTTGATAGGACCAACTAGATATGATTTTGTTGTTTTAATAATTCCTGAATTGCCTGTTTTAACATTGTACCAGTTTGAATAACTTGACCCACTAGGACCATTATTTAAGTGGTCTACAAATACGGCATTGTGTACATCTTTGTCTGTATGATACATCACACTAGCGCCTGCCCATGCACCAGCAACACCACATACGGCGGCTAGATATGGTTCAGCACCAAAGTTTTCTACACATACAGCAGTTGTTGTTGTTGCACCTATTATAGCACCTGTATGAGACCTATTCATAGATTGACAGGCATTTAAACTCAATACTGCAATAACAAGTAATAATATTCTAGGCATAACTTTCCAACTTCTTAATACTATCTTTTGTATTATATATCTCATCATCTAAAAAGTCAATCTTTTCTTGACTCATTGTTAATTCTTTTTCTTCTTCTAGTTCTTTTACTTCTGCTTTTAAAGTATTAATCTTCTCTTTATAAATCGCTTTCATAATCCCTATGGTTTACACCTGAATAATCGTAGTTTTGATATTCAGCCATTCCCTCACTACCTTTTTTATCATATTTACTTTTGTCTTTAGAAACAACAAAACAATCTGCCTGAATAGTCTCAATCAAATTGTCAATCTCTAGTTTTGACGCCTTGACAGGTCCGTATTTCATATCACGGAGCCTGTCTGACATCTTTTTAATAGAGTCTATCTTATCGCAAAATTGACTAATTTTGTGATTCATCATTTGTTACCTTTTTAAACAAACTTAAAATAGATTGTTTAGTTCTAGCAAATTGGTCTTTACCATCTTGCCAGCCTTTTTTTTGAAACTCAATAGTTTTCTGTTTTTCTGTCTCAAACCAATTCATTACAGGATTTGCTGAAGCAACACCCCATGTTAAACCAGTTATAAAAGCAGCTACACATAAAACTAAAAATGTTTTTGTTATTTTCATACTTTTCTCCCAGCAGTTTTTAGGTCTGATTTACTAACGACCATATACGGACCTTTGTTGTAAGCAGGAACAATCGTGAAATTTTTACTGATTTCAAGTTTCCATCTATTATCTGGCTTAGTGCCACCGTTGCCCATATGGTAGGGTCGGATTTCTTTTGATAATTTTTCCATTTCTATATTATCTGATTGCATATTTGCTTGTTCAATTCTTCTGATATTATAGTCATTGTGTTTATTCTTTTTAATTCTTCCTGTATCTGACACCTCGAAACCAAGTTTTTGTAGATACTTGATATGTTTCGCCAATGCCTCTAGGTAACTTTTCGTAGGCTTTCTTTTTCTCGCTCTACGAATAGCACCAGATGAATTGTTTGTGTAGATTATTGCCATTATTGTACTAAATCCTCAGCGTCTAGTTCTCTTGACTTTTTCTGTACTTCGGCATATGACATACCAAATACTTTTCTGTAGCAATGGTCTCTAGGGTCTGGAGCAGACCACATTTCTAGTAGATTCTCCCAATTGATATCTACATTAGAGTAAACTTTTGGTTGTTCTTTGTAAAGGTCTAAATGTCCTTGACAAAAAGCAATTCTATGTTTGTATGATTTTTTCTTCTTGGATTTAAGGTCTTTTGATTCAGCTTCTTTAAACTCAATCATTATCATGTCTTTATCGTATTTAAATGTCGTCATATTATAGTAGTCCTTTCACTTTATACATTAATTAACTATACTATACCATAAATCGTCTGGAATGGCAAGCCCTCAAAAAAGCGTGATTTTACTCGCTTTTCTCGAAAAAAAAGTCTCTAGGAGACGCCTGGAGACGCTTTTTCGACTCGTCTGATACTACCGTACCCCCTTTGGAGCAGGGTTTTCGTCTTCACTTGACATTAACAGTATAATATAATGAATAGCCTTCAATAGGTCTTTTCTATTGTGGCCATCTTTTTTACCATACCTACACAGGTACTTAATAGCGTTGGATTGGCAAAAATCTTTATCAATATTCATATGTCTTAATAGGTCTTGTACTTGAAAACCATCTTTAGTAGTGGTGTAGTGTTCACCATATGTACTCTCAACATATGTTTTAATTTCATTAATTATCTTATCTTCATTATATTTCATCATTTATCCTTGTAGTTTATATTCAAAGTTTTGTGTTTCATCATTAATATGTATTTGCTTGGCACCATTTCTAATATGAAAGTGTGTAGCCATAGGTGTAAGTGGTGATAATGTTACCACTCTCTCAATACCTTTATCTTTAGCAAACTCTAATACTTTATTCATTATCTCTTTACCTGCACCTCGTTTTCTTGACCAAACGGTATATGCAATAGCAATTTTCTTCTCGTCTTTAATGTTAGCAAGTTCACTCATCATATCTAATTCTCTAACATTATACGGTATATCATTACAAAAGGCAATACAAATAATTCCCTCTATTTCATTGTCGTATTTTAGACCATATATCTTACGACCATGGGTAATTCTCCAACCAAGTGTTAACTCTGGTCTTACCGGGTCTTCTGATACATCTATATCGTCTAGTTCTACTAGTTCGGTACCTTTGACCCACCTAAAAAAATCGTCTAATTTATTTCTGTATGTTTTCATCTATCGGTTCTTCTACTGGAAAGTCTTTCTTACTTTCTTCTTCTGCCCATTTTTCAAACTCATCTACTTTCTTTTGTTCTGAATCAATTATGTCTTGACACTTATCAGCAATAGTATAACGAGGTTGACCATCTTCTACCATTTTTTTAATGGCTTTTAATTCATCTATCTTTTCCAAAACATCAATCATTTTACACTCCTCTTATGACTCTCTTGGTTGTTAACAAAAACTCTAATCAATCTTGACACATCTACCTCTTCTTTTTTAAGAGATTTTGGATGTGTAAAGATTACTTTACTATTATTCACTTTCAATTGTATGCCTATATCTGAAGCAACTACAATAGCGTCATCTGTATTTTTACGCCAATCGTGTGAAGAATAACCTAGTACATCTTTCATTATTTCCACCACTCATTCTCTTGTTCGATAGCAACATCAACATCTGATTTTTCTTTTTCAGTTAGATTGTCTTCTATCTGATTAAAATAACACCAGTAAGTACCATTGTCGCCTGTATATGTTATAGC
>MDSV01196211.1_pt1 | contig 14019 bp, 6 predicted proteins | sample 810851 | NCBI WGS metagenome assembly MDSV01 (sample SAMN05326640, study PRJNA326480) | marine metagenome | isolation source: seawater | place: Atlantic Ocean: North East | collected 2012 | reverse complement strand
CCACCATCATAGGCAAATTCAGAGGAAATTCGGTCAATATCTCCATCATCAAATGGACGTGGTTCTTCCCAATGAACATCACAAAGTTGGACTTGTCCACAACTTGGACAAGGATCAATCTCTTGATAATGTTCAGATGTTATTTCTCCATTCCCTAAGTATCCCTTTTCGTTACAATATCCTCGTAGCACAAACATGCCAAGGGAAGAATCTCGACACTACATAAACTAAGAGTAAAGTTAGTCAGGGGAATAATCTAGGTTCTTGAGGTACGGTCTGAAAATACTGATGATATTTGGCGTATGAAGAATCATCTTGTAGTGATACGATGCTCACTGGCACCTTCATCAAAGTAGGAAATATATCGTCAATCATTTCCTTGACATGCAAACTGTCGATACGATTTCCATTCGTCGGCTTGAATTTTTTGTTTCCTTTTTTGTATTCATGCATCCATGCATTGCATGGCCCATGGGTTACGAAGATTTGCTCTTTTATTGAACCATCATTTGTGTGAAATAAGGAACTGAAGCACCTTGTACCGATGGCGAGCATGTTTCCCATGACACAAACAACACCTATGTCATTGACAATAGCATCCATTCTCAGCCCTGGATATTTTCTTTTTGGATGTATTGCTCCAGTCAAACTTTTCAGAGCAGGTTTTGTCTCATCATCACTGACTAATTTGTTCAAAGGACTCAATAGCTGTGTAATTTCATTCAACACCTCCAAGTGTCGTTGTGATGGGTTTCCATAAGTTAAATGGCTAACATGCATAATTTTACTCGAGAGGATCGCATATATTTACTTTCATTCCACATTAGAAGAGATCTTATAACCCGTCGAGATTCATAACTTTTTATGATCGAACCAACCAACGAGTCGGAAGTAAGATCGTTGCTAATGAAACATCTTTTCAAAGATACAATCGGCCCGGGTTGGTGCTCTTATTCGACTACTCCAGATGAAGAAGAGGAGTTGGAATTAACAGAATCATCTACTCCTGCGGAGTATTATCTTACAGGGTATCTTAGGCCCGTGCAACAAAACATGGCTAGCAGCCCCACTGATCCTGATACCGCAGTTGGAGGGAACATGCTGGACAACTCAGGTAAAGTTTCTGGTGATGGTAATTTCATGCAACCTTCAAGTATGGGGTGCACAGTCAAACCGATTGATTCGAATCTAATTATCAAAGTTCACGCTCAATGGGGAATTTACAGGAAGGTGAGTAAAACTAACTGGAAACGAACAAAAAACGTGAACACCGTCGAAATCGACCTTAACAAATACAGTGATGGAGAGGAGGCTTTCATTCAGTTAGACAGTGGGGTTGAGTTATACCTCCGAATAGGTACATCAGAACACCGCACTGTGACTCTACGTTTGGTCAATAAAATGATAGTTGGGGAAGGAGAACGTACGGCAGAGCACATTCTCTTTCAACCGAAGTTAACAGTGGAATCAGAAAGTCCGTTCATCGACGTTCGAAAAACCGAAGATTTGCGCCAAGACCCAACAATGGAAATCCTCTATTGCCACTCCTCAATTGTTGCTCTGGGCCACAACGTGGGTGTTGATTGGAACGATGAATCCAATGTGATATTCACGACTTACATGCCTTCCTTCGAAATCCCTGTAATGCGCCCAGATGAAGAATTGGTTGATTTCGTTCCTTCCATTGAGGCGCTGAGTAGTTCAGATTCAGCAATTTTTTCCCAATCACTCAATACATTGGACAAATTCGTACAGAAATACACTCAATGGATTTTCAGTCAAGATATTGAACTGAATCGCCGATTTGAACAGAAGGAACTAGATGAGCATTTACGAGAACACTCTAATTCAATGGTTAAATCTGCCAAAGAAAATGTAGTAAGAATTTCTTCTGGAATTGAATTTCTAAGGTCTAATAGTCTTGCAGCAACTGCATTTCAGAGAGCAAATCGAGCTATTCAATTCTCTCAAAACGAACCAACACATCCTGATATCACATCAAGAGGTTCTCCATTCCAATGGAGGCCGTTCCAATTGGCATTTATTCTTCTCAATGTAAAGGGGCTGTGCGCACTTTCTGACACCGATGATGGCGCAGATGAACGAAGCATTGTCGATCTAGCATGGTTTCCAACTGGTGGTGGAAAAACCGAAGCGTATCTTGGACTTATTGCTTTAATTGGATTCTACAGGCGACTGCGAAATCAGGAACAGGAAAAGAAAACAATGGTTCACGCAGTCATGCGGTACACGCTTCGCTTACTGACCTCTGATCAGGCTGATAGGATTGTTCGATTAATGGGGGCTATGAATTATGTTCAAGAGGTTGAAATCAAGGAAGGAGAATTTCCACGATTTCGTTTAGGTATGTGGGTTGGTTCTGCCGTTAGCCCAAATGATCTATTGAAAAATCCAAATCGTGGGTATGGTAAAGTTTCGGCCGAGGAATCATTGGATCGATTGATGACTGGTAGTAGTGAGACTGAAGGAACAATTCTACAATTCGAAGTTTGCCCATGGTGTGGTGATGACAGCGATAATGGCATTAAATCTCCAGAATGTTGGAGCATTGATGAATTCAATGGAAAACCCTCATTGATTGGAATATGTCCGAATGAAGATTGTTTATTCAGTAAAGAAAAGGGAGGGCGTGAGGGTATACCATTTACAGCAATTGACGATGATATTTATCTCAACCCACCTACAGTTTTGCTTGCTACAGCAGATAAATTCGCACGTTTGTCTTTCAACCCATGGGCGAAAAGCATAGATCACAAAGAGGATTCAAATACTGCAAAACAGCATAATTGTCGTACATTGTTTGCTTTTGATGGCGTTCTTAGGCCTCCTGATTTGATTATTCAAGACGAACTTCATCTTCTTACAGGTCCTCTTGGAACAACTGCGGGACTGATAGAATCGACCATGGATGTATTATGGAGTGCTCACGGTCATAAACCGAAATATGTTGCTGCGACAGCGACAATTCGAGGAGCAGACAAAGATGTCCATCTAATGTATGGGAGGGAACTCAACGTTTTTCCTCCTCCAGTTGCCGAGGCAACAGACAATTTCTTTGCTAGAGAAGACAAGGAAAAACCTGGACGTGTTCATACATCCATACTTGGGCCACCAAACAAAGCACGAACAGTTCTCAACCAGCCGATGGCATCTTTACTTCAGCGAGTGGGAGAACTTAAACAAGCATTTCCTAATATGTCAAACAAACTTGTAGATCCATTCCATACCTTAGTTGCCTATTTTAACAGCCTGCGTGAGTTAGGCGGCGCACAAGCTTCTTTACCAGGACGAATTGCGGCTGAACTCATCCCTCGATTTGCTAACGAATCAGGATTTATATCCCGTGAATTAAAGGAAAGGAAGGAGTTAACCTCACGCCGTACTTCAAGTGAATTAAAGGAAGTTAAGTCTGCTCTTAAGCGCTCTATTGAACAGGATCACTGTGTTGATACTGTAGTGACGACAAACATGTTTCAGGTTGGTATTGATATCCCGAGATTGGGATTGATGGCAATCGTTGGACAGCCAAAGAGCAATTCGGAATACATCCAATCAAGCGGTCGTGTGGGTCGAAGAAAACCAGGGCTAGTAGTATCCTTGTTAAGATCAACCTTCCCCCGCGATCAGTCGCATTTTGAAAATTTTCGCGCATTCCACCAAGAACTATACCGGCATGTCGACATGACTTCGACCACCCCTTTCTCACAACGTTCATTGGACAGAGGGGCAGTCACTGTTCTAACAATTTTACTTCGAATGGGTATCCCAGAATTAACACAACGTAAGAATTTAGGGAAAATCGTCGAGAGTCAGGCAATTCGTAATGCTTCTGAAAATCTTCGAGACAATTTTACGCAGCTCATTCAATCAAGAGAGTCAAATGAACTCATTAAAACACCTGATCCTCTTATCAACGAATCCATTAACACACTCGAAGCAACGTGGTCAAAATTAATTGCATTTGTTCGAAACAATGCTCAAAATGGAAAGACTTCTTGTTGGCAGATTTTCAGTAAGAAAGAGTGGCAAAACGGGCTTATCGGCTGGTTTTCCTCGTTCAAAATTGCGGGCCAAGATGGAATAGAGGCAATGAATAGTCTTCGAGATGTTGCAGATGAGATTCTCTACAATGAGCAGTGGAAAATCGATCGTGGAGAATTCTTCTATCCAGATGAGTTGCCAGAAGGTCATTTGTTCTCGCAGGCATCGCCAGGAAGTCTTTGGGAGAAAGATGGAGTTAACTATCTTACAATGGGAATAAATTTGTGGGACAATGGTTCAGAGCAAATTGCTCTTCGAGAACGTCCAAATGGACAATGGATGAAAGAAGATGCTATTACTCCACTCCTACCTCCAAATCTCCGTCTTCGCTTTTTGCCAACGACACAAAATCATGGGCGGGTTGCTGTAAAGCGATTCCCTTACAAGCATGGGTTACGTTGTTCAAATGGGCACCTTATTGATGCATTAAATCCTGATCGCGATGGTCGAACCCTCTGTCCTGAATGTGGTGCTGACGCAAGCCCAACGCGATTCATCAGCATCTGTTCAGATGGTCATCTGCATCCGTTTGATTATTTTAGTTGGGTTCATAATGGGAAAACAAATTGTAGCCGGAATGTGAAATTGAAATTGAATTATGGGCCTGGCGCATCCTACTCCCTCAATGATTGGATCGTGGAGTGCACGGGTTGTGGGAAAAAGCGAGACATGGGGCGAGTGCCTTGGATCACTGAAGATAACGGCCCTCAATGTCAAGGTTGGCGGCCTTGGCTTGGTGGAGTTGAAGCGAATGAAGAGTGTGATAAACGTCTGACTCACGTTTCAATCGGTTCTACTGCTGTCTCGTTTGCAGAGGGTGGTAGCCTCATGCTCATCCCACTTTCTGTGAGTTGGGGCCCTGCCCAGAAACCGAAAACAGGTGCCTTAACTGAATTTATGAAAACTGATATTTCGCTTTTTGATACCCTGTTCCCTTCTTTCAAATCAGAACTGTCAAGTGAACTATCAGGAACTGACTATGTTGATTCAAATGGTGATGTGAATAAGGACAAACTCAAAGCACATATCGTTGAATATATTGAAATCCAAGACGATCCGTTATCTCTGGAAAACGTTCGAAGCAGGGAAGCACATGGGATAATAACAGCAGATCCAGAAAACCAATATGATATTGAACGTTTCAATGCACGATCGGTCGTAAATGATCCTCTTCCAGAAAAATGGGTCTCAAGTGATTGGCCCGTCAAGGCAGTCTCTCGTCTCGATCGAATAACGGAATTAAAGTATCAAACAGGATTAACCCGAGGAGGTTTCACAGGAGATGATGACAAGAAAGAGCAGCCGATTGATTTCAGACAGATGGATCACGTCTATGGAACGTGCCGACTTCATTATGGTGAAGGATTGTATTTTGAGTTAAAACCAGATTGGATTGAAGGTCATGCAGAGCTTCGGAAATCAGTTTTGTCCAAAGATCATGCTTCCATGCAAGCAAGCAAGAAATTCCTTAGAAAGTCAATTAAAGCACAACTGCCGAATATTCTAATTTTCCCTGATGCTGCAAATCATCTTACTGTACTACATACTTTCTCTCATCTGCTGATTAAGGAACTCTGTACAATCTCTGGGTATTCCTTAGGATCGATTCGCGAGAGACTCTATATCAAGCATGATGATGAAGGTAGACTTGTCAAATCTGGTATTCTATTGTATACTTCTGGTCCGAGTTCTGACGGGACACTAGGCGGTCTTGTCCGCCAGGGTACAGAAGAGCTTTCTGAAAATCTGATTGGGCGTGCAATAGAGGCCTTGATGATGTGCTCGAATGATCCTGTATGTTACCACCATGAGCCGAACATCAATGAAAGGAATGGAGCTGCATGTCATTCATGTGTGTATCTTCCCGAGACAAGTTGCGAACTCGGGAACATGTTCCTTGACAGAAGGTGGAGCTAATGGCTGATCAAAGATTATCAGTCCATTTCACCGACCCTACCCATTCGTATCAACACACCTCATTTTCGCTTGAGGACGCCATTCGAAAGTTGATTAAAGGGGCAAAACAGAAAATCCACTTAGTGAGTTATTCACTTCCTGCTTTCAACCAAAATTGGTACCTTCATGATGTTATCGAGAAAGCACTTCAAAAGGATATCAAACTCATTGTTCATGCAAATAACAAGGATGAGGTATTCAATTTCATCGCACGCCATCGTCATCGTGGCGCTGAAGGTTTCGCTTGGATTCCAAGAAAGGACAATGGCCTGTTCCATATCAAGGCCATTATGGTTGACGGAACGAAATTGTACATGGGGTCAGCCAATCTCTCTGAAAATGCAATAACAAACAGTGCAGAATGGGGTTTTATTCTCGACAATCCCGATGCGTGTGTGAAGTTAGAGCGTTACCTTTCCCATCTACATTCCAAAGGTCGATTTGAGGTGGTTTGATTGGATTGCCGGCATGAAATTTCTCCAAGTGATTCCCCACTGCTTGAGGCTTCATGTGAAGGTTGTGGATTTTTTGGTTGGTCACCTGGCAATGGATTAATCTATCCAATCCCAAAATTGGACGGAAATCGCCTCATTCATGGAGGGCAAAATGATTCTGAATTCCTCAGAGAAGTTCTCCGATTTCCTCCTCGAACCAGACTTAAGCAGTTGTGCGAATTGTGGGGGATTAGAGCACACCAACATAAATCTAAACTTAAGGAGTTGAATAACTATCTTGAGGAGTTTGGGTTGGCTGCCTATCAACTCAGAACAGGAAATGAATTTGTTGGGCAATCTGATATCGTTTCTGATGAGCCATTACTCATTTCCCCAATCGGATATAGCCCTTCAATTAAATCGATTGGTCGTGCAGAGCCAGATGTGTTATTTCAAAAACCGATAGGTCTGGATGTAGGTATGGATGCTGTTTTGGAAGACGTTGAGCGATTAAAAGTAGCTTATCAGAATCAGGATTTGATTAGAGGTCGTCAATCGACAGGGTTTCGTGATAAGCAAGTTGATGCAATCCTTTGCGCGATAGAGAACCCCTCAAGCCTTAGCATCTTCGCCCTTCCAACCGGATTTGGGAAAACACGTATAGTTGAGTCAATAACTTGGCTTCTACGTCGGCAGGAAAAGGGTCCAACTTTGATGATTTCTCCCCTGATATCATTGATGGATGATCAGCGTAAACAGTTTGAAACCTTCAGCAAGACGCTTGAATCCAAAATTGGAATGAATTTGCAAGGGAATACTGGCTTTGAATCTGCCTTCTTGACAGCGGCCGAGGAACGAAATGAACTCAAGTTAATGGGAATGTTAAATCAAGGTAATATCGACCTCTTGTGTTGTTCTCCTGAGAAACTGATGGACAAATCAAGTGAAGTCCCAATACCATGGATTGAGTTGCTGTGCAGTATGCCGAATAAGGTTTCAACATTAATCATTGATGAGGCACACATGGTAGGGGATTGGGGCGCATCTATTCGGCCAGAATTTCAAATGTTATCCTGGGTAAAGAAACGACTACATGCAGCCAATCCTAATCTTCGAGTCATTCTGATGTCCGCAACAATATCTCGGGACGAGGAAGATGAACTTGTGGAGTTATTTTCCGATGAACATACGAAAGAGAACCTTCCTATTCGGGAGACACAAACCCGAAAAGATCTCTATTTTCACATTCAGCGACATGAGAGCACAGAAGATGAAGCTGAAACTCTTGTCAATTTGCTATGGCATGAGCGTATGAGGATTCCTTTAGAGTGGTACGGCGATGATACTGATGTCAGCGGTGATTATCGCCCTCCATTGATTCTTTACACGCCAAAAAAAACAGATGCTAAGAATCTTTTCCTTCCTCTGGTGAAAGAAAAATTTGGAGATGCTAGAACTTACACTGGCGATACATCTGCAGATCGTAGAGAGAACATCCGTTTGGAGTTCGTTGAAGATCGATTCCCTTGCCTAATAGGTACAAGTGCATTCGGGATGGGAATAGACAAACCAAATGTTTGGACAACAGCCTATCTTGGAATGCCATTCACACTGAAAGGATTGTATCAGGCCTTTGGACGGGCAGCTCGTCGTTCAAATTGGAAATCCTCCGAAAAGCCATGGAGAAGCGGTGTTTGCTTTGCTAGTATCCCTAAAGAATGGCCTCGTAGTTACAAATCTCCTCTTGGGATGCCGAAGATGATGGAGAGAATGTACGACATGTTTTTACATCCAGAAACACGTATTTTAGAAAATGGTTACATTATTATTCCAATTCGTAGAGGTTTGGAGTCGACGCATTGGATGCCTCAAAGCAATCAGATTGAACTTGCAACTGAGGACGAGGAAGACATTGATGATGACACTGACATATGGAAGGAGAGTGTTTTGTCTCCTGAGGAAGATATGTTCAAGGTAATGTCTCGCTTAAAACGACTGAAGACACTCTACAAAGACAGAATGTGGGTCTTGTCTTGTCTTCAACGAACCGGGCGAATTGAGTTCATGGGCGTTCATGCATCGGTATTAGTTGAAAATCAACGGGAGAATAAGTCAATTCATCTGGAAGAAACGTTGCATCAACGAGGCTATTCTGGAGTGATTAATGCTCTTTCAAGTTCAAACCCTGGATGGACAAAGCCAGACTTGAAACCAGATTATGCCGTGATTAAATTACTTGATGATATCAATGGCTGGCTTGATTTATGCCAGGTGGCGATAGATGGTTACAATGTCCTAAAAAGTCGTCACTCAAATGGGCGTCAGGAATTGATACGATTTCTAAAATTTGTTGAAGAAGGAAACTGCATTCGAAAATTGTTTGGCCCCACTATTGGGATGGAGGGAGATCAGGAAAAAACGTGTAGCGAATTACTTGGAAATGGCGATTACTGTATGCCATGTAGTAATTGTAAAGGAAAAATAATCAATGCTACTGACAAGTTTTTATGGAGTACAAACCTATTTCTTACTGAAATTGGAGCAAAGAATCTCACTCCACCGGAATTAAAAGATTTTGAAATAATCACACTGGCAGAAAATCTGGAAAGGAAAAGAACTAATCTCTCGTGTTATCCAATGATTAAAAATGAGACAAAGATTCCTATTATTGGTCTAGAATTAGAAGGCCTAACTGATGGTTCAGTGGAAATCGTAAACAGCGAGGGTGTGTCCTTTACATTGAACGTACTTAATTCCAAAATCTGTAGTTGCCCTAAGTTTTCTGATGTTTATTGGAACAATGGTTGGAGTTACATTTTAATAAATATAGAAAAACGCAGAATCAGAGTTGAGTAAAATGATTGTTGATACGAGAGTCGTTACGTTAGAGGAGCTCAAAAATTGTTCTATATACTCACAATCAGACGTTCAGTTTGTAATTCCTAGTATTCAAAGAAGCTACCAATGGTGTATAGGGCATGATAGTAAAGAAGGACTAAATGATAGCGCCTTTGCATTCATTGAGGATCTTATTCGATTCAATGATACAGCTGATAGACATGACGAGCCTTACTTCCTTGGAACTTTCATTGTATATAATTCCAAAGAAGGCAATGTGGACATTATGGATGGTCAACAAAGATGGACTACACTGACCGCATTAATGGCGGCAATTTACCATGTGCTCGACGGTTCAACTCTTGAAAATACAACCCCTATTCAGAACGAGATTAAGGAGAAGTTTTTGGTTAAGGAAGATGGATTATCTCCTCTGTTAAAAAGCAAAGTTGACTTAGATAACGAAATGCTGGAGGCTTTGATAAATTTGAGTGGCGACATTGATCTCGCCACCGATTTTGCATTCAGTGCTCAGTGGGATGGAAGCGGGAAGTATAGGAGAGGTGGGGTGTTATATGCAGGGAGGTCACTATATGTTGTTACACAATTTTTTGTTCAGAGGCTTAAAGATGAATTCGATATTGCAGGGCCACTTTCAACAAGAAAAGGCTTGATGAATTTTTATAAGACCATTGCTTCAAGAGTTATGATAAATTTGACACTATCAAAATCTTCAAGATTAGCATATAGAATGTTCATTACTGCAAATGCTAGAGGGACTCCATTGACGAATTTTGATATTTTGCGCGGTCTCATTCTGGCTAGGAACCAAGCGATTACTGGTGAAGAGAATAATTCTGAATTTAATGGTACATTTGGCGTTGCTGAACATTTTTTGAATGAGATCGTAGATGGGGAGACCTCGCCAAATGATGCGATAGATAAATTAATTGCAGATGCGCTTGGAATTCATATTGGAGAAAGGATTTCTAAAGCATCTGTTTTGGGCCATCTTGAAGATGAAATTAGTGGATTCGATCGCCAAGAACAATTGCTCCGATTCGCTAAATATTTTATGAAATATGTTACCTCTTATCGCACTATACAACAATTCACCAACGTAGGGGGCATGAACTTACATTCTTTCATTTGTTATGCCTCTCCTGGTAAGAGAATGCCTCAGCATACAGTACTATTTACTGCTGCAAAGGTAATGGATTGGACTCCTGCGGAATTAAAAATACTGCTAAGAACCATACTCTGTTTCTTTGTTCGTACAGACATATGCACAAAAACTGCAACTAAAAAATGGTATTCAGTTGTTCCTTCATTTGGCAATTCCATCTTAAATCCGAGTGGCGAATCGCGTAGAGAACTTGTGCAAAGGCTAGCAGACTCCTTTTCAAAATATCCCGACAATCCTAATGAATCAGAACTCAAAGAGTCAGTGCACAGGCCCAATTTCTCAGTAACTGGGACTGCCTTAAAAAACCGAATGATTGCATTATTCTATGCTTTGGAAGAAGTTTCATACATCATCAAGAAAGGTCAAGCAGGGGTGGGTAAAGCTCAGCCATTAATGCCATATTTCCAGTATCACTTAAGGAGTCACTATCAATATGGTTCTGAGCAAACATTGCCTGGTAAATTCTCAAAGACATTGGGCAACATATTTTTGTTAAACGGAACTCAATCAGAGATCAGTAACATTTCCGAAAGCCCTTCGGCTATGAGAATTGGGTCCTTTTATGAAAAATCAGGCGTTTATGATACTTCTGACTATTGGCTAGGGGGTCGAGAAACTTGGGGTCATCAAGATATAAGGGAACGAACAGATTGGTTGGCAGAATTGATTGATGATCATTTTCCACAGAGTTGCTGGAAAGATGATTGGATTGAATGACATGAATTTACCCAGGAGTTTATATTCCGTCGGCAAGTGTATCTAAGTATGTCGAATAATCCTGTACCCAGATTGACGAGTGTAGATTTGTTCGCTGGGTGTGGTGGGCTTACAAGAGGGCTTGAAGATGCAGGATTCGAATGCATTGCATTTAATGAATTAAATCATGATGCTGCGGCTTCATTTATAGCAAACTTTCCTAATGCTACTCCCTATGTTGGGCCAATTGGGAGTGTACTGACAGATATCGAGCTTGAGAACATCCTCAAAGACCCACGCATTAATGGGAGTATAGATTTAATTTGCGGCGGTCCGCCTTGTCAAGGTTATTCAGGTATCGGGCACAGAAGAACTCATAATGTGGAAAAGGAAAGTATACCGACAAATCATTTGTACAAAGAAATGGCAAGAGTCATCCGCACCTTATCTCCTAAAGCATTTCTTTTTGAAAATGTAAAAGGAATATTATCTGGGAAATGGACCAAAGATGGGGAAAATGGCGAGATATTCTGGGATGTCTGGGATGAGTTTGCATCCATTGAAGGTTACACTCTCCAGCCAGCACTGTTGAAAGGTTATGGTTTTGGGGTTCCTCAAAATAGGCCGAGAGTTATGATTCTCGGCGTAAAGAAGGAATATTTGCTTGGAAAAGGTATCCTATCTAAAATAATTCTTCCTGACATATTGGCGCGTAAAGATTTAAACTGGAGAACAACGCAATCAAAAATCGAAAATCCAGGGGGTCTATTTCCAAAGTGGAAAAAGAATATAGCGCCCGATTTGATTGACGTGATTGGCGATTTAGACTACGAGGGTTGGACGAAGGAGGATCCCTTTTATCCACACAAAAACGAAGACAAGTTGTCAGAATTTCAAATTGAGATGAGGCATGGTGTCGACGATAAAAATTCCGTTGAAAACCACACGTTTTCGAATCACAAACCAGATACAATCGAGAAATTCCAATATATGATAGATCATCAAGTTCGAAAGATGGAACAGATGCCCAAAAAATGGAGGACCAAAAAATTCAGCCAAAGAGTGACTCCAAAACGATGGGCGGAGAAAGAAACTCCATGGATTACAGTTACCTCGTTGGCTGACGACTACGTCCACTATGCCAGGCCGCGCTCTTTCAGTGTAAGAGAGTGGGCTAGAATCCAAACATTTCCAGACAGACATGTTTTTCGGGGTAAGAGGACAACAGGCGGGGAAAGAAGAGCAGGGAATCCATCTGAAGGTGTCTGGGATCGAGATCTTCCCTTGTATACACAAATAGGGAATGCCGTTCCTCCGAAACTCGCACTCAATATTGGCCTACGTATATCTGAATTACTTCAGCCAAAGAAACCATCCCCTGCTCATATTCCCCTTGGTCCAGAAGTAGCGGTTGTGGACCAAATTATTTCGATTTTCGATATTGGTGACTATGCTACTGTGAGAATCACTCCAAGAGCATTGGGGCATGGGAATGCGAGTGGTGGTGACTCAGATGCTCCAGTGAATTTACGAAACTACTTGAGCAGAAATTCTATAGTTGACTATGATTCGATTCTCCCAGGGGGCCCTAACGGTAGTGTAATTAACGCTAAATTGGTTTCTAAATCTCATCGTGTAGAAGAAATTAAAATTAATTTTTCCAGAACTAAAGGGAGAGGACGAGACACGAGATTTTGGCCTAGGTCACCGTTCAAGCACCGATGTAATGGAAACCAAAGATTTGGAGGAGATCTTCTCTTATTTTCCATTTTAAACAATGAACTCACGGTATTTATTGTACAAGAATTTACTATCTTGGAACTTGAATACATTTCAGAAAACATGAATTTGCCTTCATGGAGAAGCAATCTAATTTCACTCGTAGATGATATGGTCAATATTCATGAGAAAGGTTGGGTAGAATCCTATTCATCAGAACACAAATTGAAACAATCAGATAAGGATGTAGGTTGGACACTTGAGAGAGAGTTGGGGATGTCACCTAATTCCTCTAAAAAACCGGATTACAAAGATTCGATAGAAGTTAAATCAACGTCAAAAATGAAAAAATCACTTGAAACTATTGTCTGCAAGGTGCCTGGTATAGGTGTCTCAAAATCCGGAAACTGGAAGGGTGGTCTATCTGAAAGAGATATCTGCCTGAATTATGGTACACTTGATTCCAAAAAGCGTAAATTTGCTCTAAAGAATGATATTTCGTGTGAAGGATATAATTCACATGGTTTATGCATGGAAGTTAATCATGATAAACAGCGAATAGAAGTAAAGGATACTAAATTGAATATCCTATGCGTCTATGATTTTGAAAGATTGAAGCATATTCTTGAAACCAAGCACCCTACGACGTTGTGGGCGAAGGCAGAGAAATCCAAGAGTGGAGATAAATTCAGGTACAATCAAATTGAGATCACTAGTTCTCCTAATTTCAACAGTTTTTTACACACAATTGAAAGAGGGGAGATAATTTTTGATTTCCGAATGCATTTGGAGCATAGTAAATCTAAGGTTCGCCAGCACGGCCCTGCTTTCAGAATAAAGTCAGATAAGAAAAACCGCACTTTTTTTAGATTCACAACTTTGAATTTAAGCGAACTTTCAACAATTAGGAAATCGAGTCAGGTGGAATATCAAAGGTATATTCAAGATATTATCTTTTCAAATTAATTCCAATCAAAGAATCCTTGACCAGATTTCTTCCCTAACTGGCCTTTCTCAACCATTTCTTCAAGAAGTGGATGAGGCGCATAACGGTCATCATTGAACGATCGTTGTAGATTGAGGAGAATATCTCTCCTCACATCGAGGCCAACTAAATCTGTGAGTTTG
>MDSV01127865.1_pt1 | contig 14019 bp, 8 predicted proteins | sample 810851 | NCBI WGS metagenome assembly MDSV01 (sample SAMN05326640, study PRJNA326480) | marine metagenome | isolation source: seawater | place: Atlantic Ocean: North East | collected 2012 | reverse complement strand
GACTTCTCCTTTCAAAATTTTATTTCTAAAATATGTATCATTTTCAGTTGGAGCAATATTATTTAGAGATGAATTTTTCATTTTATCCTTGGGATTAAATAAAGTATTTCTCATTCCTAATGGTCTATAAAAATATCTTGAAGATAATTTATCTAACCGTGACCCACTTATTTTTTCAATTATATCAGTTAGTAAAATCATTCCTAAATCACTATAAACCACTTTAGTATCCACATCATACTTCAAAGGTTGAGTTAAAATCTCTTTAAGTATAATATCTTTTGTTTGATATCTAGGATAAGCTTTATAGAACTCTACATATGAATCTAATCCAGAAGTATGTGTCAGAAGATGCCTAACTGTTATATTTTTCTTATTTTTTACATTATATTCTCTATAAAAGTCACTTATTTTATAATCTAATCCTAATTTTTTACTTTGATATAACTTCATTGCTACAGGAGTTGCTGACAAAACTTTCGTCAAAGATGCTACATCATAAATTGTGCTTGTAGTTACATCCAAAGAATTGGGTTCATATGTTAGTTTTCCAAATCCTTTATTAAGTAATATATTATCACCTTTAGAAATAAAAATTTGTGCTCCAGGAAATATATTTTTACTAATGGCATTATCAATAATTCTTATTGGTTCAGATAGATCTATAGATTGATTTATTGAATTATTAAAGATTTTATCCTTTTTTTTTAATTCAACTCCATGTCCTTGACGAAATTTATTATCAAGCGTAATAGGTAATTTCCCATCGATATCTTTCCTACCAAAAAGTGCATCAGTAGCAGCTTTTAATGATATACTACCATATCCATAAGTACACATATAAGCATCAAAATATTCATATGAAGGTAAATAGGGACTACCAAAACTTATACCAACCGTAGGCTTATTTAATTTTTTAATTTTTTCAAGCAGTTTGCTATGTGTGTTCTCAATAGTGGAAATTCCTTTATCCATACTTATTCTTATTAGCATAGAAATTACTATATAATTAGAATCTTTAACTTTATCAATTATATCTTTCATTCCTAATTCTGTTAAAGGATCGTTTACATAGACCTCATTCACATTTCCATGTATATAATCAATATCTCTTACAAAAGGCTTCATCCTAGTTCTTAAATCTGAATCTGTTGATAATAATAGATGTGTAACTTTTTTATATTTATATGGAATAAAGGGCACAACATTATTTTGATTTTTAACTAGAGTAATTGATTTTTGTGCAATTTTTGATGCCACTTTTGTGTGTTTTGATATACTTACATTTTTTTCTACATCATTCCAGGTTTTCATTTTGTAATCATCTAAAAGTCCAAGCTCTTTTTTATATTTTATGATTTTCTTAAAAGACTGATCTATTCTTTCATGTGATATTCTTCCTTCATCAACCGCATTAATAATTGATTTTATAGCTCTTGCTCCATCTAATGGTAATAGAATAATATCTGCACCAGCTTCAATTGATTTTATAGCTGATTCTTTATCCCATGTACTTGAAGTTAAAGCACCCATTTCTAACGCATCGGTTATAATCAAACCATTATAATTCCAATCATTATATAAAATTTCTTTGGTAACTTTTTTTGAAAATGTTGCAGGTATACCCTCATCTATTGATGGAATTACAATATGTCCAATCATGATTGACTTTATATCATTTTGACAAGCATGTTTGAATGGAACTAGCTCATTATTAAAAAGCTCATCTCTTGTTATATTAATTATGGGTAAGCTTGTATGACTATCAGTTGCGGTATTACCATGGCCAGGATAATGCTTCCCACATGCTATAAGCCCTTGATCTTGTATTCCTTTTATAAACGGTATACTATATTTCATTACTGTCTCAGGTTTATCTCCATATGACCTAAAGTTAATTATAGGATTATTTGAATTATTATTTATATCAAGCACAGGTGCAAGTATCATGTTTACACCAATATTATTAGCTTCAATGGCTGTTATCTTACCTTGCTTATATGCCAAAGCTGTATCACCAGTTGCCGCAAGAGCCATATTTGAAGGAAATAATGTACCCTCTAGAAACGTTCCAAGGCCTCTTTCATAATCAGCAGCTACAAATAATGGAATATCAGATTTTTCTTGAAATGATTTTAAATTATTATATGTTCCATGAACGCTTCCTGAAAAAGTAATAAGTCCTCCTATTTTATAGTTGATAATTAAATTTTCAATATGTTTTTTTCTCCAAAATTCATCATTATAAAACTTGCCATCAGAACGAATCATTATCATTTGTGCTATTTTATGTTCAATTGGAATATTTTTTAAATCTAAATTTTTCTTTGGATTATATATTTTATCATTTTTTGGGACACTACAACCAAAAACAAAAATTAATATTAAAAATATTTTATTCATTTATATAAACTCTTTTAACTCTTTTTGATAAATTTGTAAAAAAAACATATGGCATAGTATTGTGTGTGCGTGATAACGTTTCAAGTCTCATTTCTTTACTATCACTCCCCCATAATGTAACTTCATCAAACAACTTAACAGTTTTATCAACTTCGATACATGTTAAATCCATAGAAATCCTTCCTAATATAGGAAATATTTTATTTTCAAATTCTACATAACCGTTATTAGAAAATGATAAAGGTAATCCATCTGCATAACCAAATTGTATAATACCAATTTTCATATCTTTTTTGGCTATATAAGTTGCGCCATAGCCTATTGTTTCACCTTTTACAATATTTTTGATTAATTTAACAGGTGCCTTTAACTCCATGGCGGGTTTTAAATTCTCATTAATTTCTCCTAAAGATGAAGCTCCATATATTGATAGGCCTAATCTAGCAAAATCATAGATATTATCGTTAAAATTAAAAATCCCTGATGTACTTAATAAATGATATTTAACTTCATTGTAATGAGACATAAGTTTAATACATAATTTAAATTTTTCTATTTGCTTTGTATTTTGTTTGGATTTAGATTCACTTGAACATGCTAAATGTGAATAGACTGCTTCAACATCTAAATGTTTATTTTTCATAATTAAATTAATATTTTCTTTAAAATCATGAAATTTCAGTCCCATTCTATTCATTCCAGTATCAACTTTAATATGACATTTTATTTTTTTTGATAATTTCTTACTATAAGATTCCAATATAGCAATATCAGTTAAATCATTTAAAGTAAAACGAACATTATCAAATTTAAAGATATTGGAATTGCTTGAATCAATTTTTCCCAAATGAAGAATAGGTTTTGAAATTTTATTTTCAACCAATTCTACTACTTCATCTTGCGTTGCTACACAAAAACCAAAAACATTATGATTAGATAATAATTTAGCTATTTTTACTGCTCCATGACCATATGCATTTGCTTTTATAACAGCAAACATCTCAGATTTGTTTATTACACTATTCAAATATGAGATATTGTGTTCTATATTTTTTAAATTTATAACTGCTTTTGACATTTAAATATTTTTTGTTATATCTTTAATACTTACATCTATTTGATTGTATTGAGCTGATATTAAACCTGCTCCATATGCTGGAGATAGGTCAGACATAATCCATTTTATACTTTTGAATTCAAACTGAAGACTTTCATTTAATAATTTTCTGTAAAAATCATTTTTTATTATACTACCATTGGCTGATAGCATAAGATTTGAATTCATCAACCCAAAAGTATCAGCAAGTGTTATAATATATTCACTTACGTGCCTAGTACCTTCTTGTACTATAGATAGCGCTATATCGTTCCCATTCTTTGCTAGATTTAAGGTTATTTTACCAATTAAAGATAAATTTTTATATATATTTTGGTCTTCTTCAAATAATGAATAAAGTTGTTTTAAATCGTTTACTTCAAAATAATCTGATAATGATTTAAAGATTTCTTCCACTTCATTATCAACAGATATTACAGATTCGTTAAGTACTAGACGTGAAAACAATTCTTTTCCTAACCAATATCCGCTTCCTATGTCACCTTTATCATGCCCAAGGCCTGCAGTTTTACATGTATTACCATCTCTATCTCTACTAAAACAAATAACTCCTGTTCCAATATTCACTAAAATCCCTAAATTGGATGGGCACAAAATTTTATACGCGCATTCAGCATCAGATAAAACTAAGGTCCTTTCAGATATATTTTCTCTATCTAACTCTTTTAAAAGTGATTCTCTTTGATTTAAATCAGATACTCCAGCTACACCAATTCCAAATGCATTAATATCGTGAAATGACAATTTATTTATTTCAATTAAATCTTTAATTAAACCAATAATTCTTTTTATTCCATCTTCTTCATAAACATAAAGATTTGATCCTTTACATTCTAATTCATCTATAGTTTTTCCAGTATTATCAAATAAAATAGCTTGAGTTTTAGTTCCCCCTCCATCTATTCCTATAATTAGTTTTCTTTGAGTCATTTATTCAATTTTCCTTAATACATATAATTTTAGTGTGCTTCATACCAACTATCACCATAGTTAGAATCAACTTTTATTGGAACATCAAAATCAATTGCTTTTTCCATTTCTGCTGTTACTATTTTATATACATTATTAATTTCATTTTCTGGAACCTCAAATAATAGTTCATCATGTATTTGGAGTATCATTTTTGAAGTCATTTTTTTTTCTTTAAATATTTTGTCAATATTTATCATTGCAATCTTAATTAACTCTGATGCAGTTCCTTGAATTGGCATATTAATCATTGCTCTTTTTTCAGCTTCAACAACATTCTTATTTGATGCATAAATATTAGAAACCTTTCTCTGCCTTCCATTTAGTGTTTTTACAAATCCATGTTTTTCACCGAATAAAACTGTATTATCAATATAATTCTTGATTTGAGGATAACTACTAAAATAGTTTTTTATTATCTGTGATGCATCTTTTATAGGAATTTTAAGTTCTTGAGATATTCTAAATGGGCCAGCACCATAAAGGATACTATAATTAATAGTTTTTGCTATCTGCCTTTTGCTATTATCAACTTCTTGTTCAGATATACCAAAAATCAATGATGCAGTTCTTAAATGAATATCTTCTTCATTATTAAAAGCTTTTAATAGCTCAGCTTCATTTGTAAAATGTGTAAGAATTCTAAGTTCTATCTGAGAATAGTCAAATGAATATATAAAATGATTATCATTCTGGGGAATAAATGCTTTTCTAATTTCTTTACCTATATCAGTTTTAATTGGAATATTTTGAAAATTAGGCTTATTACTTGATAATCTTCCAGTTGAAACTCTTGCTTGATTGAATGTAGTATGAATTCGTTTTGTACCATTATTAATAAACGATGGGAGAGTATCTAAATATGTATTAACCAATTTATTTAGATGCCTATATTCTAGAAGTTCTTCAGCAATAGGATGATGATTCTTTAGCACCTGCAACACATTTGAGGCAGTGCTTCTTTTTTTTATAGGATCCAATTGCAAATCATCAAACAAAACTTCTGATAATTGTTTAGGAGAATTAATATTAAACTCTTTATTTGCATAAGAATAGATCGTATTAGAAATTTTATTTACTTTTTCTTTCAGATTAAGAGATAGTTTATTTATCAAATCTTTATCAATAAAAACTCCATTATACTCCATTTCAATAAGAACTTTTAATACAGGCATTTCTATATTATAAAAAAGATTTTCAAGATCCATATCCTCTAAAATATTTTTTTGTTTATTATAAATCTTAAGAACAACATCAGCATCTTCACAGGCATAGAAACAAACTTTTTCTGCTGGGACTTCTGACATTGAAATCTGTTCATTTTTTTTATCTCCAATCAAATCTTCAATAGGCTGCATTCTATAACCTAAATATTCGATTGCAAGATTATCGAGCTTATAACTTGTTCTCTCAGATGAAATTAAACTTTCAGCAATATAAGTATCAAAATAAATGTTCTTAATATTAATATTATATTTTTTCAAAATCAGTAAGTCATATTTCAGATTTTGACCAATAAACTTAAATGAATTAGAATTAAAAATTGGTGAAAGCTTCTTTAAAATCATATCAGGATTAGCAGGAAATAAATCATTGGGAATTATAAAAGGTAAATAATATGCAGAATTTTCTTTAACAGATAAAGATATTCCAACTATTTGAGCATTCATAGGTTCTAAACTTGTAGTTTCAAGATCAATAGAAATGATTGAATATTTGCTAATTTCCTTAATCATTTTATCAAATTTTTTATCTTCATTAACTAAAATATATTTTCTTGATTTTTTTACAGACTCAAAAGTATCAATACTTGAACCTCCATCAATATATCTATCAAGATTTGTATCAAAATTAAATATTTCAATTTTATTTAATTCTTCTTTCATTAAACTAAAATCAAAACCATCAATTATCATTTCATCTAAATCATATTCTATTGGGACTTTTAAATCTAGAGTTACTAAATCTTTAGATAACAAAGCATTTGCTTTATTATTATACAACCGATCTCTTAGTTTAACATTCTTTATATTATCTAACATATTATATAAATTTTCTACACTTCCAAACTCATCAATTAGCTTAACAGCAGTTTTGGGACCTACACCCTCAACTCCTGGAATATTATCTGAAGAATCGCCAACTAATGCAAGATAATCAATTATTTTATCTGGACCTAAATTCCATTTATCTAAGACCTTTCTTTTATTATATATTGTTGTTGGTTTAAATTTATTTCCTAAAGAATAAACACTAGTAGAATCATTTACAAGCTGCATTAAATCTTTATCACCACTAACAATGTATGTGTGATTTTTTTTATTATCTACTGATTTTGCAAATGTTCCTATTATATCATCTGCTTCATAAGTATCTAACTTTAATAATGGAATATTAGATTTCTCAAGTATATTGTAAATAGCAGGAATTTGTTCCTTCAATTCTTCTGGCATTGCCTTTCTATTTGCTTTATATGCATCATATTTTATATGTCTAAATGTTGGAGCCTTAGTATCAGAGCATATAGCAAGAAAATCTGGTTTTTCATCATTTAAAATTTTTAACAAAGAGTTAATAAAACCAAAGATTGCTGATGTATGCATCCCCGCAGAAGTAGTAAGCTGATTATAAACCATTGCATAGTGAGCTCTATAAATAAGAGCCATACCGTCAATTAAGAATATTTTTTTTTTGTTGGCAGCCATTTATTTTTTTTTAAAAATTGGAATACTTTTCATCTTATGAAGATTAGCAGATCTATGTTCTTTATAAATATTAAGAATCTCTTTTTTTCTATCACTAACTTCTTCACCATTATATTTCATAGCCCATTCTAGTTCATCATATGACACTCCCAGCTGATCTTCATCAGTTCTCCTATCATCCCACAAACCATCAGTAGGCTTTGCTTCAATTATAGATTTAATAATATGTAAATCTTTTGCTAAATCATAAACTTCTGATTTCATTAAGTCTGCAATTGGAGAAACATCAACTCCGCCATCCCCATATTTAGTAAAAAATCCTACTCCAAAATCTTCAACCTTATTTCCTGTTCCTACAACTAAACCATTAACATTACCAGCTATTAAATACAATACAGTCATTCTAATTCTTGCTCTTGTATTTGCTAAAGAAAGCTTATTATGATAATCATTAGATATTATACTTTTATAAGACTCATAAATTGATGTTAAATCATAGTTTAGAATTTCGACATTTGAATGTTTATTACACAGCCATTTGCAATGCTCTAAACCTCTATTTGTTTCATCTTGATTTTGATGAATGGGCATTACTAATAAAAATATTTTCTTACCTGTCATTGCACATAATGTTGATGTAACAGCTGAATCAATACCGCCTGAAATACCAATTACAAATGAATCTAAATTATTATCTACTAAATAATCATTCAACCATTTTGATATTTTATTTTTTAATTTAATCATGGATTCAGCCTAGACATTGTTCTTGCAAATGGAATTGTTTCTCTAATATGAGATAAACCACATATCCAAGCTACTACTCTTTCAATACCCATTCCAAATCCAGAGTGAGGAACTGAACCAAATCTTCTTAAATCTAAAAACCAATCATAATCAGATTTATTTAATTTTTCTTCTTCAATTCTTTCTAAAAGTATATCTAAATTAATTTCTCTTTCTGATCCTCCTACGATTTCTCCATAGCCTTCAGGTGCTAAAATATCCATTCCTAAAACAACTTTATCATTTCCAGGATCACGTTTCATATAGAAAGCTTTAATATCTGCAGGAAATCCATAAACTATAACAGGCTTATCAAATTGCTCAGCAATATAAGTTTCCTCAGGGGAACCAAAATCTTGACCCCATTTAATATTGTTACCTGATTTATTAAGAATTTCTATACATTCAGTATAGCTAATCCTTGGGAAAGGAGATGTGCAAATTTTTAATTTTTCTATATCTCTTTCTAGAATTTCCAACTCACTAGATTTATTTTTTAACACATTTTCAATAATATTTATCAGAAGCTTTTCTGCCCAATCCATATTTTCATTTATATCGCAGTAGGCTATTTCAGGCTCAACCATCCAAAATTCTGTTAAATGTCTTCTAGTTTTACTTTTTTCTGCTCTAAAACATGGACCAAAATTATAATGTCGACCAAAAGCCATAGCACTTGCCTCCCCATATAATTGACCAGTCTGACATAAAAATGCTTTAGTATCAAAATAATCTGTTTCAAATAAAGTAGATGTACCCTCTGCAGCATTAGGAGTAAATATTGGAGTATCTACTAATGTAAAGTCATTATCATCAAAAAAATTTCTAATTGATTTAATAATTTCGTGTCTAATTTTCAATATAGCATGTTGCCTTTTAGATCTTAACCATAAATGTCTATGATTCATTAAAAAATCAGGTCCATGTTCTTTTGGAGTAATCGGATATTCTGATGTTAGTTGATGAATCTCTAAATTATTCAATAATAATTCATAACCACCAATAGCTCTTTCATTTGAGACAATTTTTCCACTAACAGTTATAGAAGATTCTTGAGTTAAATTTTTAAACGAATTAAATAATTCTTCTCCTATAACACTTTTTTCTACAATACACTGCATAATTGAATACCCATCTCTAATTGATAGGAAACCTATTTTTCCACTTCTTCTTGAATTATACACCCAACCATTTATCTTGACTTCTTTATCTAAAAAAGAACTTGCATCTTTTATATTGACTTTTTGCATCAATCCTCCATTTTACCAAGTTGAAATTAACTCTGTTATTATTTGCTGAGAAATTTTATTTGATATTATTCTAACTGCACCCTCTCTTGGAGCACCAAATTCATCAGAATCTTCACTATCAATAAAACCATCTAAATCATTATCAATATTATCATTATTCATATCTAAATCTGATGTATTATACATTGCCCATTTTTTATTTTTTTTATTTAAAATAATTTCGCCTGTTATCAAATTTTTCCATTTAATATTAAAAGTTACTTCCATCTTCCATTGATCTACATTACCAAAAGCAACCTCATTCACTGAATATACCTCAGGAGATTCTTTAAGATTTAATATTTCAATCTCTAAATTACTATCAGATAAGGAGAAATCTGAAATATCCAAAATATTATCTTGTATAATCAAAATTGATAATTTTTCATTTATTAAATTAGATAGTGTATACTCAGATGTATTATTTTTAACTGAAGAAATACTAATACTAGAAATACCTACTGGCAAAGTACCTTTGTATGAATAATATCCACAATTCATAAAAAAAACTAAAAAAATAATCAATCTATTACTAAAGATCATATTCTTTGATTTTCCTATATAAAGTTCTTTCAGAAATATCTAGTGCTTGAGCTGTTTTTCTTCTATTTTTTTTAAATTTCTTCAAACACTTTTCAATTATTTCTCTTTCTAATTCCTCTATTGTCATTTCACCAATAACATCATCTTTAATACCTTTTATCTTTGCATCATCAATATTTTTTCCTTGATCATTTACAATTGTATTTTCTTTAGACGGAAGAAAAAATGATGAATTTGTAGGCTTTATACTATCTATATCCATATTATTAAATAATGCTTGTTTTAAATCATTTATATCTTGTCTAATAAATAGCAATTGTTTAAGTATCAATTCTCTTTCTAATTTGTCTGATTCATCATTTAATTTAATTGGAAAATTATCACTAGAAGAATCGTTATTTATATTTAAATGTTCAGCAACCATTTCAGATGAAATTCTTTCACCTTTATTCATAACAATTAATCCTTCAACTACATTTTTTAGTTCTCTTATATTTCCTGGCCAATTGTATTTTTTTAAAAGTGAAATGGCATCTGATGAAAACCCCTTAAATGGTATATCATTATTATTTGTAAACTCAAGACCAAATCTTTCAATATATAAATGCATATCATTTAGATGCTCAATTAAACGTGGAACCTTAATATTAATGGTTTTTATACGAAAAAATAAATCTTCTCTAAAATTATTATTATTTACTTCTTTTGATAAATCTCTATTTGTTGCACCAATAATTCTAACATCTACTTTACGAGTTTTAGATTCTCCTACTCTCATAAATTCACCTGTTTCAATAACTCTTAATAATTTTGCTTGTGTTTCTAGAGGAAGCTCTCCAATCTCATCAAGAAAAATAGATCCTTTATCAGCTTGTTCAAAATACCCTTTTTTATCTTCAATAGCTCCAGTAAATGAACCTTTAACGTGTCCAAACAATTCACTTTCAATTATTCCTGAAGGTATAGCTGCGCAATTAACTACGACAAGTGATTCAAATTTTCTTTTACTATTTTTATGGATTGCTTTAGCAGCCATTTCTTTACCAGAGCCAGATGGTCCTGTAACTAATACAGTAATATCTGTATTAGCAACCTGACCTATCATAGAAAGCATTGCATTAATCTGAACTGATTCTCCGATTATACCAACAGATTTTTTAACTTTTTCAACACTATTAATCATTTAATTCCTTAATGTAATTTAATCCTTTCTGTCCAATGTCTGTCCTGAAATACATTTCATCAAATTTTATTTTATCAACATTAGAATAGGCATTTTCAATCGCTTCTGATAGAGTATCTCCATAACCTAAAATATTTAAAACTCTTCCTCCATTAGAATAATAATTTTGATTATTATCAATACTGGTTCCTGCATGAAAATACATTTCAGAACTAATTTTATCCAAACCTTTAATTAGAATATTTGTATTATAATTATCTGGATACCCAGATGCAGCTAAAACGACAGTTACACAGTATCCATTTTTATTAATAATTTCATGTTCTTTTAAACTTGAATCAAAAGAAGCATTTATCAAACTATAAATAGAATTATTCATCATTGGTAAAACAACTTGAGTTTCAGGATCTCCCATCCTTGCATTAAATTCAATAACATATGGCTTGCCATTTGTCAACATCAACCCAACATATAAGAATCCTTTGTAAGGAGAACCCTCATTTTTCATTCCTTTAATTGTTGGCTTTATTATTGTTTTTTCAATATTTTCAATAAGCTCTTTATTTAATAATGGAGATGGACAATAAGCACCCATTCCACCAGTATTTGCACCCTTATCATCATTAAAAATTCTTTTATGATCTTGTGCTGAATTTAAAATTTTATAATTTTCTCCATCACTAATTATAAATATTGATACTTCTTCACCCTTTAAACATTCTTCTACAGATATAAATTCCGCAGCTTTCCCAAATTTTTTCTCTTTAAACATGATGTCCATTGCTTCATCTAAATCCAATGGATTATTACATATTATCACACCCTTTCCAGCAGCTAAACCATCAGCTTTTAATACTATTGGAAAACCTAATTTGGTGCTAACTGAAACAACTTCCTCTTCAGTACTACATTTAAAATAAGAAGGTTGAGGTATTTGGTATTTTTCCATAAAATCTCTTGCAAAAAGTTTACTTGTTTCAAGCTGAGCAGAAAATCTAGTTGGACCAAAAATTTTATATCCTTTAGAATCAATAAAATCTACAACTCCATTTTCCAAAGGTTGTTCTGGGCCTACAATTGTTAATGAAATATTATTCGAATTTATAAATTCTAATATTTCAGTATTATTTTTTATATCTAATTCTACATTTTCACCAATTTCTTTAGTACCTGGGTTTCCAGGAGCACAAAATATTTTATCCACGTTCTTATCATTTGATATAGATTTAGAAATAGCATGTTCTCTGCCACCTGAACCTAATATTAAAACTCTACTCATTTCTCTCCCTTATTGTAATCAGATAATTGTTTTTTAAGATTATCAATTTTATTTCTCATTAAAGCAGCATTTTCAAACTTCAATTCTTTAGCATAATTTAACATTTTTCTTTCAAATTTTTTTATTAAGTCTTTTAGCTCAACAATATTTAGATCATTTTCATTAATTTCAAGATCTTTATCTTCAATAATATCATTCTGTAATGCTACTACAGTTGATTTTTCTATATCTTCGCTTGATTTAAAAATAGTTTTTGGAGAAATATTATGTTTAATATTATACTTTTTTTGAATCTCTCTTCTTTCACTAGTGATTGCAATCAAATTTTTCATAGCTGGTGAAATTTTATCTCCAAATAATATAACTTTCCCATTTTCGTTTCTAGCAGCTCTACCTGAAACCTGTAACAAAGATGATTCAGATCTCAAAAAACCTTGTTTATCCGCATCAAAGACTACAACTAAGGATACTTCTGGTAAATCAAGCCCTTCTCTTAGTAGATTAATACCAACTAATACATCAAACTGATTTAGTCTAAGCCCTTTTATAATTTTAACTCTTTCAAGAGAATCTATTTCACTGTGCAAATATTCAGACTTAATCCCTAATGATTTTAAATACTCAGTTAAATCTTCTGACATTTTCTTTGTTAATGTCGTAACTAATATTTTCTCTTTATTATTAACGACTTCTTTTATTTTTTGAACTAAATAATCCATTTGATTTTTAGTTTCATGTACTTCTATCTCAGGATCAAGTAGGCCAGTTGGTCTAATTATTTGCTCTATAATATTATTTTTTGAATTTTCTATTTCATAATCAGCAGGTGTTGCTGATACATAAATAGTTTTATTTATTTTATTTTGAAATTCTTCAAACTTCATTGGTCTATTATCTAATGCAGATGGTAATCTAAATCCATGTTCTACTAAAGTTAATTTCCTTGATTTATCACCATTGTACATAGCTCTAATTTGTGGGATTGTAACATGTGATTCATCTATAACCATTAAAAAATCATCAGGAAAAAAATCTAGTAGACAAAAAGGCCTTTGACCTTCTTTTCTACCATCTAAATATCTTGAATAATTTTCTATACCGGAGCAATATCCTAGCTCCATCATCATTTCTAAATCATACAAAGTTCTTTGCTCCAACCTTTGCGCCTCTAGTAATTTATTATTATTTCTCAAATGTTTAAGTCTTTGAAACAGTTCTTTTCTTATGTTTTCTATTCCATTTTTCATAACATTATCAGAAACAACAAAATGCTTAGATGGAAAAATAAATTGCTGTTCTATATCATTTTCAATAATTTCACCTGTTAAAGAATCAAATCTACAAATATTATCAATTTGGTCACCAAAAAATTCAATCCTAATTGGAAAATCCTCATACAAAGGAAAAATATCAACAACATCTCCTCTAACTCTAAAATTACCAGGTTGTAAAACCATATCATTTCTTAAATAATGAATTGATATTAAAGATTTGAGTAATTTTTTTTGAATAACTTCATCATTTTTATTTAATTCAATTAGCTGCTTTATATATTCTTTTGGCGATCCAATTCCATATATGCTACTAACACTAGCAATAATTATTACATCTTTTCTAGAAGCAAGTGAAGCAGTAGCTTTAATTCGAAGTTTATCGATTTCTTCATTTATTGAAGAATCTTTTTCAATATAGGTATCTGTAACAGGCAAATAAGCTTCAGGCTGGTAATAATCATAATAAGATAT
>MDSV01059557.1_pt1 | contig 14019 bp, 13 predicted proteins | sample 810851 | NCBI WGS metagenome assembly MDSV01 (sample SAMN05326640, study PRJNA326480) | marine metagenome | isolation source: seawater | place: Atlantic Ocean: North East | collected 2012 | reverse complement strand
TTAATGAGTTTTGTGTTCATAAGTATTATATATAGTTTATAATTTTAAAAATTGCTTTAAAATTATTTTTTAATTAATAAAAAAGAATACGTATGAAAAAAATTTTACTTTTGGGAAGTGGTGAGCTCGGAAAAGAATTTACTATAAGTGCTCAAAGACTAGGTTGTGAAGTCATAGCATGTGATTCTTACGCTAATGCTCCAGCTATGCAAATAGCTGATTCTTCAAAAGTTTTTGATATGCTTGATGCAGGAAAACTAAGAAATGTAGTTAAAGATGTTAACCCAAATTATGTAGTTCCGGAAATTGAAGCAATAAGAACAGAAGAGCTGTTAAAGTTGGAAGAGCAAGGCTTTAATATAGTCCCATCAGCGAGGGCGGTAAATTTGACTATGAATAGAGATGAAATAAGAAATAGGGCGACATCTTTAGGAATAAGAACAGCAAAATACAAATATGCCTCCAATGTGAAAGAATTATACTCTGCTTCTCAAAGTATGGGCTTCCCATGCATTGTAAAGCCTGTAATGTCTTCTTCAGGAAAAGGACAGACTAAATTAAATAGTAAAAACGATGTTGAAAAAGCTTGGATAGAGGCTTCTCAAAGTATGAGAGGGGATAGAGAAAAGGTTATTGTGGAAGAATTTATAAATTTTAAATCTGAAATAACGCTTTTGACAGTAAAAAAAAAAATTGGAGAAACAATTTTTTGTTCGCCTATAGGACATATACAGTCAGAAGGTGACTATATTCAAAGCTGGCAACCCTTTGATATGAGTGTAAGACTTTTAGAGCAGGCGCAAAACATTTCTAGAATAATTACTGATGATTTAGGGGGATATGGAATTTTTGGAGTTGAATTTTTTGTTCTAGAAAATGAAGTTATATTTAGTGAACTTAGCCCTAGGCCACATGATACCGGGATGGTTACCATGTTTACTCAAAATCTAAATGAATTTGATCTGCACCTCAGAGCCTTGCTGGGCCTTCCTATCCCAAATATTATACTTTTAAGGAAAGGTTATAGTACTGTAATAAAAGCTGGTCATGATATTCCTAAAAATTCTCAATACAAAATAGAGGGGTTAGAAAAAGCTTTGCTTTTAAATAATGTAGATGTAAGAATTTTTGGTAAATCAATGGCATGGCCTGGAAGAAGGTTAGGAGTAATTCTCTCTAGTGATAGAGAAAATGGAGATACAGCAAAAAGATTTATTAACGTAGTAAAAACATAAATTATAATTACAATTATTAAATGATTATAAGAAAATATTTTTTTATTATTATTTCTTGTTTGCTTTTTCAAAAAAATGCATCTTCAAAAGATTATATTTTTAAATGGTTTAATAATGTACAAGTTTTAGATTCTATAGAATTTATTGATAAATCTAAGTATCAATTAACTTTAGCAGAAGGTTCTTGGGAGGATAATGAAGGTAACTATGGTTTCTTAAAATGTTTAGGTCCTGTAAAAATCAACTCAAAGGGTGAGGCAACCTTAGAAGCTCTTTGCAAAGGATTCGATCATTTAGAAAATAAATTTTCTGTAAAATTAATTAGAAAGTCTGATTATGATGTAGGAATAGGTGAGACTATTTATATATCTGGTGAGGGTAGATACAAATCTTTAGTAGATAGGAAATGTAAATATGCTATTAAATATATAAAAGAAGTAACAAAAGGTTTTTATAGGCATATATGCAAATGAATTATTGGTTATTTAAAAGCGAACCTTCTAATTGGTCATGGGATGACCAACTAAAGGCAGGAAAGAAAGGAGAGGGATGGGATGGAGTTAGAAACTATCAGGCTTCAAATAATATGAAAAAAATGAAACTTGGAGATTACGGGTTTTTTTATCATTCAGTTACTGAGAAAAGAATACTAGGAGTAGTTGAAGTTATTAAGGAGTATCATCCAGACCCTACAGATAAGTTAAATAAGTTTGGAATGGTAAGAGTAAGATCTTTAAGAAGTTTGCCTATTCCAGTAACATTAAGTCAAATCAAAAACAATAAGGTTTTATTTGAATTTCAAATGATCAAACAGGCTAGGTTGTCAGTAGTTCCAGTAAAAAAAATTGAATGGAATGAAATTTGTAAAATGGCCAATTTAAAAAAATTATAATTATACTATAATAGTCAAGAGGAGTAATTTTAGATGAGTGATATATATAAAATACCTGATAATTATGCTTCTGAAGCATTAGTAGGCAAAGAAGATTACATAAAAATGTATAACGAATCAATTAAGGATCCTGATTCTTTTTGGGAAAAACATTCTAAAAGAGTTAATTGGATTAAGAATTTTACTAAGGTTAAAAATACAAGTTATAGCAAGGATAACCTTTTTATTAAATGGTTCGAAGACGGAAGTCTGAATGTAGCTGCGAATTGTATTGATAGACATGTTAAAGATAAAGGAGACAAAGTAGCTTTATTATGGCAGGGCGATAATCCGGATGAAGTAAAAAAAATCACATATTCTGCCTTGTTATCTGAAGTCTCTTTAATGGGGAATATTTTACAAAAGTATGGTGTAAAAAAAGGAGATAGAGTAACAGTTTACATGCCTATGATACCGGAGGCTGTATATGCAATGTTAGCCTGTGCTAGAATAGGAGCAGTTCATTCAGTAGTTTTCGGAGGCTTCTCTCCTGAGTCCTTGGCTGATAGAATTAAAGATTGTGAGTCAGACTTTGTTATCACAGCGGATGAGTCAATTAGAGGTGGAAAGGTATTTCCACTAAAAAAAAATGTAGATCAAGCCATAGAAAAAGTTGGAGGAATAAGAAATGTTCTAGTAGTTAGAAGAACTGGAGGAGAAATTGATTTTGATGATAGTAGAGATATTTGGTGGCATGAGGAAAAAAATAAGGTAGATGACGTTTGTAAGCCAGTAGAAGTGAATGCTGAAGATCCCTTGTTTATTTTATATACATCAGGATCTACAGGGAAACCAAAGGGAGTACTTCATACTTCGGGCGGATATTTAGTTTATGCCTCAATGACGCATGAGTATATTTTTAATTATAAGGATAATGACATTTATTGGTGTACTGCCGATGTCGGTTGGATTACAGGTCATTCTTATATAGTTTATGGTCCATTGGCTAATGGTGCTACAACATTAATTTACGAGGGCTTACCAAACTACCCAGATGCTTCAAGGTTTTGGGAGATTTGCGACAAACACAAAGTAAATATTTTTTATACTGCACCTACAGCATTAAGAGCAATAATGAGAGAGGGAGACGAATTCGTAAAAAAAACTTCTAGAAAAAGTTTAAAGTTATTGGGGACGGTAGGAGAACCTATTAATCCAGAAGCATGGAAGTGGTATTATGAGATTGTAGGTGATAGCAGTTGCCCTATAGTAGATACATGGTGGCAGACGGAGACAGGAGGAGTTTTAATATCTCCTTTACCAGGTGCTATTGATATGAAGCCAGGGTCGGCAACCATGCCTTTTTTTGGAATTCAACCTGCAATTGTTGACAAACAGTCAACAGTTTTAGAGGGGATGGCAGAGGGAAACTTAGTAATTACAGATAGTTGGCCTGGACAAATGAGAACTGTATATGGCGATCATCAAAGATTTATAGACACATATTTCTCCACTTTTGAAAACGTATACTTTACTGGTGATGGGGCAAAAAGAGACGAAGATGGGTACTATTGGATTACTGGAAGGGTAGACGATGTAATTAATGTATCTGGTCATAGATTAGGAACAGCGGAAATAGAGAGTGCACTAGTTTCTCATACTTTGGTAGCAGAAGCCGCTGTCGTAGGTTATCCTCACGATATTAAGGGACAAGCTATTTATGCTTATGTAACTCTTAAAGCAGGACATGAAGGTAATGATGAACTTATTGAAGATTTGTTAAAGACCGTTAGCGTTGTAATTAGTCCAATAGCTAAACCGGAGCATATTCAATGGGCTCCGAACTTACCAAAAACTAGGTCTGGAAAAATTATGAGAAGAATACTTAGAAAAATTGCTGCTAATGAAATATCTGATCTAGGAGACACTTCTACATTAGCTGACCCCGGGGCTGTTAAAGAGCTAATAGAAAATAGACTTATAAAATAATTCATTGTATTGGAGAAATTTATGGAGAAAGAATTTTTAAAGGTATATTTGGCTGGTGAGATCCACTCAGATTGGAGAGAAATTATAAAAAAGAAAGTATCAGATATGAAACTTAAAATAAATTTGCTTTCCCCAGTTACAGATCATTCTGCCAGTGATGACTGTGGTGTTAAAATTCTAGGAGAAGAAAAAAAAAAATTTTGGCATGATTATAAAGGAGCAGGAATTAATTCTATAAGAACTAAAAACATGATAGAAAAATCAGATATTGTAATTGTTAAGTTTGGTGATAAATATAGACAATGGAATGCAGCTTTTGATGCTGGTATGGCAGTAACCATGGGCAAGTCCATTATTACTTTACATGAAGAAAATTTAGATCATGCTCTAAAAGAAATAGATGCAGCTTCAAGCGCAGTATGTAGAAATGAAGAACAAGTAATACAGACTTTAAAATATGTTATCGGTGGATAGTTAAAAAAATTAATTTTTTTAATAGTTGAAGTTTAAAAGTCTGAAACTCTTCCTTTTACTTCCCAGTCACCAAATCTAGTAGGCTCAGGGCCTTTTGGCCCACCAATTTCTTTAATAACTTTTTTTTTCTTTCTTTTTTTTTTTTCAGGGGTATTTTTTTCTTTTTCTTTTGATTTTTCCATAATATAAATTTATATGAAAAAAATAGATAATGCTAGGGTTTTAATCATGAAAGGGCTCTCTTTTCACCTAAAGGGTCTTTCCTTAAAAAAAATAAATGATTACTACAACAATTATTTTATTAAGCATAATTTTTCAGAAAAAGATATATCCTTTGTTATTTACTTCACTAATATATCAATTAGGCACAGGGGGCAGATAGAAGGAATTATTAAAAAGTATCTAAAAAAACCACTTCCAAAATATATATATGAAATTAAAGCAGGTCTAATTTTAGGTGTAGCTCAAATTTTTTTTTCTGAAATACCTTCTTATGCTTCAGTGGATAGTACTGTAAATTTATTTCAAGGTAAAATCATTAAATGGAGAAGCCTTGCTAATGCTGTGCTGAGGAAAATTAATGAAGAAAGAAAAAGTTTAGAAGAAATTAAAAATAATTTAAATTTATCTATTCCTAAGTGGCTTTATAAAGACTGGGAAAATCAATATGGAGAAAAAAGGTCGAAAAAACTTTTAGATATTTTTCAAGATGAACCAGGTATAGATTTAAGAATAAAAAATAAAATAGATTATTGGGTTGAAGTATTAGAGGGGGTTAAATTAGGAAATAATACGGTAAGAATATATACCAAAGGAAAAATTGAAAATATAAAGGGTTATAAAGATGGAAGTTGGTGGGTGCAGGATATTGCTGCACAACTACCAGTGTTATTAATGGGCAATATAAAAAGCAAAAAAGTTTTAGATTTATGTGCGGCACCTGGAGGTAAAACTTTGGAGATGTTAAGTAAAGGAGCATTTGTCAAGGCCGTTGAAATTTCAAAAGAAAGATCTGAAATACTTCTAAATAATGTAAAAAGAGTAGGGTTGTCTAAGAACTTAGTAGTAGAAGTAAAGGACTTAGTTTCTTTTCAGGCGGAACCAAATTATGATATAGTATTATTAGATGCTCCGTGCTCAGGAACAGGCACATTTAGAAAAAACCCAGATGTTGTTTGGATAAAAAATAAAAGTAACGTAAATAGAAGTGCAAAAACTCAAAGAAAACTTTTAATTAAAGCATTAAGTTTTGTTAAAAAAGGAGGGTATCTGATTTATAGTAATTGCTCACTACAGCATGAAGAAGGGGAATATTTAATTAATGATTTAATTAGGAAAAAGGTTATTGAAATAGACGAAATTAATGAAAAAGAAATTGACGGATATCCTAAAGAAATAATCAATAAAGGATTAGTAAGAACTCTCCCTTATATGTATAATGGGGGAATGGACGGTTTTTTTATAGCTAGAATTAAAAAAGTAAGATAGTGATAAAATGAAAATAAATAAAAATAAACCTAAAATTGCAGCTTCAATTTTATCTGCTGACTTTTCAATTTTAGGAAAAGAAGTAAAGGATATAGATAAAGCTGGAGCAGACATTATTCATATTGATGTTATGGATGGCTCATTTGTTCCTAATATAACTATAGGCCCAGATGTAGTTTCGAGTATAAGAAATTATAGTAAGAAAATATTTGATGTGCACCTGATGATTAAAAACCCTGCAAATTACGTAGACAGTTTTTACAAGGCGGGAGCAGATATTATTACTATTCATTTAGAGGCAGATAATTACCCCATTAGAACTTTGCAATATATAAAGAACTTAGGAATAAAGGCAGGAGTCTCTATAAATCCTAGTACTAGTGAAGAGAGTTTAAGATATATATTAGATTATTGTGATTTAGTTTTAATAATGTTAGTAAACCCTGGCTTTGGAGGTCAAAAAACTATTCCATCGCAAGTTAAAAAGTTGCATAACATTAAGAATATGATAAGCGAGAAAAATAAAAAAAATATTCTTTTAGAGGTAGATGGAGGAGTTAATGTAAATAACTTCTCTGCATTGGTCGAAGCAGGAGCTGATATTTTGGTTGCAGGAAGTTCAATATTTAATGCTGGAAAAAAAATGTACAATAAGAATATTAAAAACCTGAGAAATTCTTGGAAGAGAAGTGATAATAAAGAAAATTTTTAAAAGAACTTTATTAAAAACACCAGTCTATGATTTTTATTTATCAAAAAATAATTTTTCTGAAATATTAATAACTCCCCACGATCCTTGGCCAGGTGACTCTGCAATAGGAGAAAAAATTCTTTTAGGAGACTTTAATTTTTCTTCTCAAAAAAAGGAATTAAAATCTCAAAAACTATTATGGAAAATAAATAATAGTAAGGATTTTTGGAAAGAGGAAATTCATACTTTTAGTTGGTTAAGACATTTAAAAGCAAGGTCAGGACCGCTTGCTAGAAAACATGCTAGAAAGCTTATTATAGAGTGGTTAAATAAAAATAATAAATGGAATGAAAATACTTGGAGGCTTGATATTTTAGCAAGAAGGGTTTCATCTTGGACTACAAATTTAAGCTTTTTATTAGCAGAGAAAGATGAAGAGTTTTCGTTTTTGCTAAAAAAAAATCTCTATAAGCAAATTAAGCATTTAAATGTTTTTGCAACCAAAAAGTCTTTAGAAAAACTTGATAAAATTTATGAGAAAGAGGATAGTGCCATAAAAAAGTTTAAAATTTTAAGAGGGTTAATTCTGAGTGGGGTATGTATTGAAGGAGGAAAAAAAAGGTTTATAAAAAGCTTAGAACTTTTAAGAAATGTGATAATTAATAGTTTTAATGAAGAGGGTGTTCATTTCAGCAGACTTCCGTCTACGCAACTTTCAATTTTAGCAGACCTAGTAACTATGAGAGATATTATAATGGCATCTAAAATAGATGTTCCAGAATATTTATCTGCACAAATAAAAAAGTCAGCACATAGTCTAAGGTTCTTTAGAACCCCAGACGGGACTTTAAGTATGTTTAATGGTTCCAAAAGAGAAACAAAGTTAGTAATTGATAAAATTTTAAATGCAGCTGATGGTAAAGCTAGAGGAAAAGGACCGCTAACTTTACAAAATAGTGGTTATGTAAAGTTATTGGTTCCAGAAGCTTGTATAATTATAGATTCATTATCTTCTAATAAAAAAATTTTTTCTAAAACTCCACATGCAATGGAAGTTTATGTAGGCAAGAATAGGTTGCTAGGATCTTGCGGAAGCTCTTTTTTAAAAAACTATGAATGGAAAAATGTTTTAAAATCTACTGCGGCACACTCTACAGTTTGCTTGGAGGCGTCCGATGCATTTATAGGGAGTGATTTAAAGCAAAAATCATTTACTAAAAGGTATACCAAAGATGGCTCGGAGTTAGTAGAACTAATACATTATGGATACTTTAACAGATACTCTAGTATATGTTTTAGAAAAGTTGAGCTTGGAAATGATGGAAAAAATATTGCTGGATTAGATAAAATTGAGAGTAAAAAGCTCAATAAATTTAATATAAGGTTTCATTTTTCTCCAGATATAAAAATATCCCTATCACTAGATAAAAAGTCTGTAGTTTTAGCAGCAAAAGACCAAGGATGGAGGTTTTTGTATGAAGGAGAAGTTAAACTGAGTTTAGATTCTAGTATTTTTATAGATGATAATGGAAAAATAAGTAATACGTTTCAGATAGTATTAAGCGGTTCTACAAAAAAGCCTCAAACTAATATTTTATGGGGGTTTAAAAGAGTTTCTTAAATGATATCAAGTTATAATACAACCAGCTACAGATAACCCTACACCAAAACCCATGAGGCATACATTGCCATTTTCCGGAAATTTTTTATTTTGCTTTAGATTGCTCATAGCAATCGGTATTGTTGCTGAGACCGTGTTTCCAAGGTTTTGAATATCAGCAAACCATTTATGATCTTCAACATTAAGTTTCTTCTTTAATTTATTTAAAACAACTCCACTAGCTTGATGAAATAAAAATAAGCTTATATCTTTTTGAGATAAGGAGGCTTTTTGAAGCAGTTCCTTAGTTGCAGTCGGAACTAAATCTAAAGAAAACTTTAATACGGCCGGTCCATTCATGTAAAGGTTAGCTTTTGATAATTTTTCACTTACCATTAAATGTTTTCCTCCTGAACCGTCTGTTTTAAATATAAAAGGACCTATTTTTTGATCACTGCTTTTTTCTATTATGGTAGCAGCTGCAGCATCGCTAAAAATAGGACGACAAGTTCTATCATTTTTTGATATATATTTTGAATAGTGATCAGAGCAAATTATTAATATTCTTTCTGCAAGGTCATTTTTAATTAGAGATGTTGCTAAAGATAAAGAATAGACAAAACCAGAGCAACCTTGATTTATGTCAAATGCTAATGAGTTTTTAGTAATTCCTAATTTATCTTGCAACAAGCAGGCTCTAGTGGGCAAGGGGTTAGTAGGTGATTGACTAACATATAATACGCCATCTATCTCTTTATTTTTGTAGTTTTCTATACAAGCTTTTGCTGCTTTATAACTTAAATCTTCAGGAGTTTCATTATCGTCTAATAAATGTCTGTTAGATATTCCTGTTTTTGAAAAAAGTTTTTCATAATTCCAGTCAGGATTTTCCTTACAAATATCCTTTAAGCTTTCTTTTTTGCTTCCTAATAGATAATGGATAGATGCTATTCTTGTCATTTTTATGTAAAATTTAAATCAATTGTAACATAATATAATAATTAAAATATTAAAACTTTAAGAATATGAAAACTTTATATGAAATGTATTTTGAGTATCAATTAATTTCTTTGTTAGTCATATCGTTTATTTTTACAGCTTTATTTTTAAAATTGTTAATACCTTGTTTTATTCATTTAAAGTTTTTAGATAAACCAAATAATAGATCAAATCATATTACTCCTATATCTCTAGGAGGAGGCATCGTGGTTCTACCAATTATATTTTTAGCATCGTATTTTGCTGGCTATAGTTGGTCTTATGCAAATATTTTTACTTTGATATTTTTATTTCTTATATCGCTTGTGGATGATCTAAAAAATATAAGAGCTTCATATAGACTAGTAGTACATTTTTTTTGCATTTTCATATATGTACATTTTTTATTATCAGAAAAAAACTTTCTACTTATATTTAATGATGTATACCTAAAAACTATTATTTATATTTTTTTGATATTATCTATTACCTGGTTTATTAATGCTTTTAATTTTATGGATGGGATTGATGGAATTACTGCCATTCAAGTTATTTTCTTAACTTCTTCTTTATTGGTTTTTAACTTTTTTTTAGGAATAGAAAATAATATTCTGCATTTTTGTTTAATAGGTACAGCTCTTGGTTTTTTAGTTTTTAATTGGCATCCGGCAAAAATATTTTTAGGAGATGCAGGCAGCATTCCTCTGGGTTTTTTAATGTTATATTTATTGGTAGAGCTTTTCATAAAAGGTTATTGGGTATCTGTGATAATTTTACCAATGTATTATTTATTAGACACAGCGATAACTTTGTTTTATAGGATTTGGAAAAGAGAGAAGTTTTGGAGGTCCCATAGCCAACATTTTTATCAAAAGGCTGTGAGAGGTGGTCAGTCTCATGAAAAGGTTTGTTTTAAAATTATAGTTTTATCTATTGGATTATTTATTTTTTCCTTTTTAGCAATATTAGAAAAAAATAATTTTATTTTCTTAATATTGTCATTTGTTTGGTGTATATTTTTTCTTTTAAATTTTTCGAATAATAAGTTATCTATTAGAAATGATTAGGCTCATAAAAATAAGGTTTTTGATAGTTTTACTAATAGATTTTCTGATTAGTGTTTTATCAATAAACTTATCAGGTTTTTTGCGTTTAGGTGAGTTTTTCATTAACTCTTATGAAGTTATTATTGCGGCAATAGTAGTTCCCGTTACTTTTTACTTTCTTAAAATTTATAAAACTTCTTGGAGGTATTTTTCGCTTTTAGATATGTGGGCTTTAATAAGAGCATGTTTAATTGCTAATATATTCATATTTATTTCTATCTTTATAATAAACAGACTTGAGATGATCCCTAGGTTAGTAATTGTACTAAATTTTTTCTCTCTATCTGTTTTAACTTGTGGGGCAAGAATAGTCTACAGAAGTATGTTTGAAAGATTAAATTTAAATATTAGTAAAAAAAAAGAAGCTAGCATACCTGTGCTCTTAGTTGGTAGTGAAGAAAGTTCAGATGATTTTATTAGAGGAACCGAAAGAAGAAGCAGTTCTTATAAAGCAATAGGCATTATTAGTGAAAGTAATATATATAGCAAAGAATATCTTATCAGAGGAGTCCCTGTATTAGGATCTTTAAATGGTATTAGTGAAGTATTAAATAGGTTATCAAAAAAGAATAATTTACCTCAAAGACTAGTAATTGTTTCTAGCAATATAAAAAGCAGAGATGTATCAGAGTTAATGAAAATATCAGAAAAGCATGGAATGAAGCTAGGCAGAGCTCCAGCTCCTAGTGAGGTATTAGATGGAGAAGAGTCTTCTTTAATTAGAGAAGTTAGTTTAGAAGATTTATTAGGCAGAAGGCAGAATAGATTAAATACTAACCAAACTTATAAACTTATTAAAAGTAAAGTTGTCCTTATTACTGGAGCAGGAGGAAGTATAGGAAGTAAATTAGCTAGGAAAGTATCTGAATTAGGTCCTAGTAAATTAATAATGTTGGATTTAAGTGAAAACGCTATTTATAACTTAAAATTAGTTTTTGGAGAAAAAAATAATGGAAAAAGAAATATTTTTCTATGTTCTAACATTCGAAATAAATCTGAAATGGAAAAACTTTTTTTAACGTATAATCCAGATATTATCTTTCATGCAGGTGCCTTAAAACATGTAACAATATGTGAAGAAAATATATCTGAGGCTATTAGAACGAATGTTATTGCGACTGCAATGTTAGCTAATATGGCAGAAAAATTTTCTAGCTCATGTTTTGTGCAAGTTTCTACTGACAAAGCAGTAGAGCCATCTAGTGTTATGGGGTTTACAAAAAAAATAGCAGAAAACATTATTAAAGCTAAAGATATATCAAATAAAAGTAATACTAGATTTATAACAGTAAGGTTTGGGAATGTTTTAGGCTCTACAGGGTCAGTTGTACCGTTATTCAAAAAACAGTTGCGAGCAGGAGGGCCTCTTACAGTAACAGATAAAAATGCTACTAGATTTTTTATGACCATAGATGAGGCTGTAGATTTGGTGATCTATGCATCAGCCGAAAATGTTTTTAATTCTAGCATTCCAAAAGGTTGTATAAATGTATTAAATATGGGTGCATCAGTTAAAATAGATGATTTGGCAAAGCAAATAATAAGGCTATCAGGGCTAGTTCCGGGGAAAGATATCAAGATAAAATATATAGGGTTAAATAAAGGAGAGAAATTATATGAAAAGCTTTATGAAGACCTTGAGGAAAAAGTTACTAAAGATACAGATGGATATTTTTTAGTTAAAAGCAAAAAAAGTAAAGTTATGAATATTGATAATGTTCTTATAAATCTAGAAAAACTATGCAATAGTGAAGATGATAAGATTTACGATAAATTGTTTAAAATATTGAGGTAAAAAGTGAAAGATATATTAAAAATAAATAAATGCCTTATATCAGTTTCAGATAAGTCAGATATCATTAAATTCGCAAAAAGCATTATTAAGAATAAAATAGAAATAGTATCAACAGGAAATACATACAAAAAACTAAAAGAACAAGGTATAAAAGTTTATAAAGTTGAAAGCATTACTAAGTTCCCAGAAATATTAGAAGGCAGAGTTAAAACACTACATCCTAAAATTTTTGGAGGAATTTTAGGTGACCCGAAAAAATATAAGCATCTAAAAGATATGAAAAATCATAAATTAGATAAGTACGAATTAGTTGTTGTTAATCTGTATCCTTTTGAAAAGGTGATAGAAAAAACTCGGGACATAGAAAAATGTATTGAAAATATAGATGTAGGTGGCCCATCTATGATTAGAGCAGCGGCCAAGAACTACAATTCAACAGCTATTGTGATAGATAAAAAAGATTATAATGAGATAGAAAAAGAGCTAATAAAGTATGGAGGAATAACTATAGGGCTAAGAAAAAAGCTAGCCTATAAAGCCTTTGAGAGGATAATGCAATATGATGGTAAAATTTCTTCATGGATGAGCAAGAATCTATTAAATAAAAAAGAAGAAAGTCTATTTATATCTGCAAGTAATCCCCAAAATTTACGCTATGGTGAAAACCCCCATCAAACAGCTAGTTTTTACTCAACAATCAAAGGCCAAAATACATTTTTTAAAAAACTTAATGGAAAAGAACTATCTTACAATAATTTAAATGATTTAGGGTTAGGGCTAAAACTAGTTGCAGAGTTTAATTCACCAACTTGTGTAATTATCAAACATGCCATTCCAAGTAGTGTTTCTGAGTCGAAAAATATTAACTCTGCATGGGAACAAGCATTTAAAGCAGATAGTTTAAGTGCATTTGGTGGCGTAGTAATCTTTAATAAAGTAGTAGATGAAAAGCTTGCAAAAAAACTAAGTAGAATTTTTTTAGAGGTAATTGTTGCTCCTAGTTATAGTAAAGGGGCTTTTAATATTTTGAGAAAAAAATCAAACTTAAGATTAGTTAAAATTAATAACATAAAAAATTTAATAAAAAACTTTAAAACAGAAATAGCATTATTGCCAGGGTGCATTTTAGAACAAGATGCAGATAAATTCAAAATAACAAAAAATAAAGTGAAAGTTGTAACACAAAAGAAACCAACAAAAAAAGAAATTGATGATCTAGTTTTTGCTTTCAAGGTTGTTAAATATGTAAGATCAAATGCTATTGTTATAGCTAAAAATAAGACAACAATAGGGATAGGATCAGGTAATACTAGCAGGGTTGATTCAGTTCAATTTGCGATAATTAAAGCAAAGAGATCTTTTGGTGGTAAAAAAGATATAATTAAAGGCGCAGTAATGGCATCTGATGCTTTTTTTCCTTTTTCAGATAGTATAAAACTTGCTGCTAAAGTTAATATAAAAGCTATTATTCAACCCGGAGGGTCCATTAGTGATACTGAAGTTATAAAAGAAACAGAAAAAGAAAATATATCAATGGTATTTACTAGGAGAAGATGTTTTAGTCACTAATGATATGTTCAAGTCACAATGACTCAACAAATTTAACCAATTTTTGTAACTCATTCTTGTGATTTTTAATTAAATAATTTACTGAGGCATTTGCTTCACCACCATGTAATAGTATGGCCTCTAAAATTGTATCTGCTCTACCATCATGCAAGAATGTAGCTCTTGGATTTACGCTTTTTGCTAAACCTATACCCCATAATGGAGGAGTTTTCCACTCTCTATT
>MDSV01186112.1_pt1 | contig 14020 bp, 14 predicted proteins | sample 810851 | NCBI WGS metagenome assembly MDSV01 (sample SAMN05326640, study PRJNA326480) | marine metagenome | isolation source: seawater | place: Atlantic Ocean: North East | collected 2012 | reverse complement strand
TTCTGCAAAAGGTTATGAGGTCACAGCCACATATTATCAATCAAATAAAAAATTACTTAAAAATAAAAAAGTCAATTATGAGAAATTAAACTTAAAGTCTGAAAAATTTAATACAAAAATAGTCTTTAAAAATTACGATTTCATTATTTTCGCTGGTGGGTATATTGATCATAGTGAACTTAATGAAGGGGGCATTGAAACTCTTAAAACTCATTTTTTAAGCTTAATAAAAATATCACAATATATAGATTTTAAAAAAATAAAAAAATTTATATATCTAGGTTCAGGAGATCAATATGGAAAGTGTAATTCTCCTGTCAAAGAAGATGATACTTACAATTCACGTCCGTTAACAACGTATTCTTTATCAAAGTCACTTGCAGAGAATTATCTTGATTTTCTTCACTTAAAATACGGTTTGCAATATATTTCTTTAAGACTTTTTTTGATTTATGGACCAAAACAAAAAAAAGATAGGTTAATTCCTTATGTAATTTCAACCTTATTTAAAAATGAAAAGGCATCAGTAACTGCTGGTAGTCAAATAAGAGACTTCTTATACATTGATGATTTAAATGAGTTGTTAATAAAAATTGTTAAATCGAAGAATAATTTTTCTGGAGTCCTAAATGTAGGTTCAGGAAAACCAGTTACTGTAAATAAAGTAATTAAACTTATAAAAAATTATATTAATCAAGGAAAATTATCGGTTGCTAGACAAAAAAAAATGAAAAAAAATGAGCTTCTAAAACTCTATCCAAATATATCACTAGTAAAAAAAATATATAATTGGAGACCAAATACTGAATTGAGTGAGGGTATCAAATTAACAGTTAATTTTTATAAAAATGAATAAGAAAATAAGTGTCATTGTTAATTGTTATAATGGTGAAAAATTTCTAAAAAGAGCGATTGATAGTGTATTTTTACAAACCTATGAAAATTGGGAAATAATTTTTTGGGACAATTGCTCAACAGACAGTTCTGTAATGATAATGAGATCTTATAATGATGAAAGAATAAAAATATATCAAGCTAAAGATAAAACTTTACTATACGAAGCAAGAAATCTTGCACTAGAAAAATGTGAAGGTGAATATGTTTGCTTCTTAGATTGTGATGATTGGTACAGTCCAAATAAATTACAATCTCAAATAAATTTATGTAATAACGAGAATACAAAAATCTGTTATTCAAACTATTGGTTTGTTAATTCCTCAAAAAAAATAAACAGAGTTTTATACACTAAGGAATTACCCTCTGGTTATATTCACAGTAAAATTGTTAATAATTACTGTATAGGCATCTTAACGGTAATGATTGAAAAAGAGCTACTCAGAAGCTACTTATTTAATCCTGATTATCATATTATTGGCGATTTTGACCTGTTAATTAGACTTTCTAAAGATAAGAAAATTTCTTCTGTACAGACCCCACTAGCATATTACACATGGCATGGAGAAAATGAGTCCTCTAAGAAAACTCTATTGAGAATACAAGAACTTGAGAGATGGTACAAATTAAGCATTACAAATAAATTATGCTCTCATAGTTTTTATGAAGAAATATTATATAGTAAAGTAATTTATTATTGTTCAAAAAAAAGAAAGTTAAGAGCAATCAACTATTTTAATCAAATGAAAAATTCCCGCAGAAAAATTAGAGCGTTTATTGCAATAGTATTTCCATCTGCAATAATAAACTACTTCAGATTACAATCAAATTAGTATTAAAGCCATAAATAGAAATAGTAAGTATTAAACAATGCTAAGGACGCAATTGAAAAAAAGTTCTTGTTTTCTTTTTTTGTTATAACATAAACTAAAAATGGAAATAAAATAGCAATATTTCTTGATGTATAGCCACCAACTATCCACAATACAAAAATATAAAATATTCCATTTATAATGAATATTTCTTGATATCCAAAATTGCTTCCAGAAATTATTTTTATAAACAATGCAGATAAAATAGGGACTAACCATAATACAAACAATATAGAAGTATCTCTCACACTAAATAAAGTACTTACTCGTCGATCATCTATTGCTAAAAATAAATATTCAGCGAATATGAGCATTGATAGAATAAGTAAAATTGATAAAAAAATTATTAATAGAGAATTAAGTATTTTTTTATTTTTAATAAAATTTACCCTAGATAAAATTTCTAATAAAATAAATGGTAATACTCCTATGTGGATCATAATAGAAAGTAAGTATAATAGATATTTTCTTTTTCCAATTACTGCAAAGCCTAATAAAAATATTGAGAGAGCCAAACCGTTTCTAATTTGGCTATAAACAATATTAAGTAAAAGTGGTGATATTATTAAAACAAATGTTAGATAGTTAGAATTTAGCTTTACTAAAGACACGTATATAAGAATTATAGAAAATGCTGATATTGCCCATAAACTAATATTATTATCTTCTAATATTAATTTTGGAAGCATTATCATAAATTCACCCAAGGGCTCTCTAAAAATAAAAAAAATATCAAAAGAAGGAATATGATAAGTATAATTCTCATTATAAAACTTTAAATATTCAGAGAAATCGTTATAAATATTAGGATTTATAATTTTCCAATCAAAAAAAATAGTTAGATATACTGATATTATAAGAAAAAAGATACTTACATGATTTTCTCTGACTTTTAACATTTTGTATCTATAAAGATGTATATTTAGTTTCCAATATTTTATGAATAGTAAAAATATTTTTATAGATACAGTAAATGATTTTGGAAGAGAATGGAATGCTTATGATTTTAAAAATAACTTGCCAAAGCTAGAGAAAATTTTTAATGAATATTTTTCTGAATTTCCATGGGATACTCTGGATAATAACTCTGAATGTACAGATTTAGGATGCGGAAGTGGAAGGTGGTCTTATTTTCTTGCAAAAAAGGTAAAAAAAATTAACTGTGTTGATGCTAGTGCTGATGCAATCAGTGTTGCAAAAAGAAATCTCAAAGATTTCAAAAATATTGAATTTCATAATGTTTCTATTTCAGATATTCCAATTAAGAATAATTCGCAAGATTTTATCTTCTCATTAGGTGTATTGCATCATTTACCAGATACATACAAAGCTATTGAGTTAATAAGTACAAAATTAAAGAAAGGCAAGCCACTATTCTTATATCTATATTATAACTTTGATAATAAAAATAAATTTTATTATTATTTATGGTATTTCTCAAATTTAGTTCGATTACTTATTTCTAGACTTCCTCACAGCATTAAACTGATCATAACACAGCTAATAGGCATTAGCATATATTATCCTTTTGCAAAGACGGCTTATATACTAAATTCATTTGGGATTAATGTTACAAATTTCCCTTTATCTTATTATAGTGATAAAACTCTTTATGTTATGATGAATGATGCCCTAGATAGATTTGGAACGAGACATGAAACTCGTTTTTCGAGATATCAAATTCAATCTATGCTTAATAAAGCTGGTTTTGAGAAAATAAATTTTAAAAATACCGCTCCTTATTGGTGTGTAATATCTTTCAAAAAGTAGATAATAATGAAAATAGCAGTTATAGGATTGGGTTATGTAGGTCTTCCATTATTAAACGCTTTCTCAAAACACTATGAGACAGTTGGTTTTGATATTAATACACAAAGAATTAGAGAACTTAGTAATGGACATGACTCAACACTGGAACTGTCCAAAACTGAATTAAATAAATGCCAGACGATATTTACTTCTGAAATAGAAGATTTAGAAAGCGCTAAAATTTTCATCATTACTGTCCCCACTCCAATAAAAAAAAATAATTTACCAGATCTTAGTTTTGTTATTAATGCATCAACTATTGTGGGAAAAGTAATTAAAAAGAACAATGTTGTAGTTTATGAGTCTACAGTTTACCCGGGTGCAACAGAAGAGGTATTTGTTCCAGCACTAGAAAAAAATTCTGGTTTAAAAGCTAACAGAGATTTTTTTTATGGTTATTCACCAGAAAGAATTAATCCTGGCGATAATCATCACAAAATTGAGGATATTATGAAAGTTGTTTCTGGATCAAATCAAATGACTACAAAACTTTTAAAAAAAATTTATTCTAAAATTATTAAAGCGGGTATTCATTTAACTTCAAATATAAAAGTAGCAGAGGCAGCTAAAGTAATAGAAAATACTCAAAGAGATTTAAATATCGCCTTCGTAAATGAATTATCAATTATTTTTAATAAAATGAATATTGATACCGAGGAAGTATTAGCTGCTGCAGAAACAAAATGGAATTTCCATCCTTATAGACCTGGCCTTGTAGGCGGTCACTGTATTGGTGTAGATCCATACTATCTAACATATAAATCTAACCAGTTAGGTATAGATCCAAAAATTATCTTATCAGGTCGAAATACCAATAATAATATGCCAAAATATGTTGTCGATAAAATTATTAAAAGATTAAACGAAAAAAAACAAAAAACAAAAAATTTAAATGTTCTTATTTTAGGACTCACTTTTAAAAATGATTGTCCAGATACTAGAAATTCTCAAGTATTTAAGATTATAGACATTTTAAAGAAAAAAAATAATGAAATAAATGTTTATGACCCGTGGGTAAAAAATCATTTCAGCAAAAAATTTACACTTTTAAACAAAATTAATCAAAGCAAGAAAAAATATAACGTCATCATCATAGCGGTTGATCACAAGATTTTTAAGCAATATAAACTGCAAAAAATAAAAAAACTGATGAGTAAAAATGGAATTATTTTTGATGTGAAGAAAATTTATAAAAAATATGAAACTGATTTATCACTTTAGATTATGTGCGGTGTAGCAGGGTATTTTCAAAAAGAAAATCATATAAATCAGGGTTTAGATGATAAACTTAATAAAATGATTGACTCCATTGAGCATAGAGGTCCTGACGCAAATTCTTGCTGGTTTTCAAAAAATTATTCTATGGGTCTAGGTCATGCAAGGTTGTCAATTATTGATCTTTCTGAAAAAGCAAAACAGCCAATGATTTCAAGTTCTGGACGTTATGTTATTTCGTATAATGGAGAGGTATATAATTTCCAAGTACTAAAAAAAGAAATTTCAGTCAAAAAAAATATTGAGTGGAAAAGCAATTCTGATACTGAAGTAATTTTAGAAGCAATTGAACTATGGGGCCTAAATAAGGCACTTAATAAAATAAATGGTATATTTGCGTTCGCTATATTTGACACATTTGAAAAAAAATTATTTTTAGCTAGAGATAGATTTGGTGTTAAACCACTTTACTATAAACTTGATAATGGTCATGTAAATTTTTGCTCTGAATTAAAGGGTATCGTCAGTTTTCAAGAAAAAAAGCCGCACATTAATCATAATTCTGTTATTAATTATCTTAAGTATTCTTATATTTCATATCCAGATACTATTTATGATTCAATATTTCAAATAGATCCTGGGTGTATTATTTCATTTGATGGTAATCTAAAATTTAAAAAAAATTATTATTGGTCAGCAATTAAACAAGCAAAAATATCTAAAGGAGAGCAATTTAAATTTGATAAAGAGAATATTGTAGACAAATTAGATAAGATTTTAAATATTACTGTTAAAAAGCAAATGGTATCAGATGTTCCGCTGGGAAGTTTTTTGTCAGGTGGAATAGACTCTTCATTAATAACATCTATCATGCAGAATAATAGTTCTAGCAAGATAAATACGTTCTCTATTGGTTTTTCAGAATTAAAATACAACGAAGCTCATCATGCTAAAAAGATTGCTGAGTACTTAGGAACAAATCATACCGAATTCATAGTAAAACCAAAAGAACTCTCAGATTTAATTTATCAATTACCTGATATTTATGACGAGCCATTTGCAGACTCTTCTCAACTACCAACATATCTTCTCTCCAAACTCACTAGTAACCATGTCACTGTTGCTTTAAGCGGCGATGGAGGTGATGAAATATTTTCTGGTTATAACAGATATATATGGGCAAATATTTTGAAAAATTATTCAATTTACTGCCCTAAAATAGTAAGAGGCTATCTTAGTAGTTTTACTAATAATATTTCAGATAAAGCATTAGATAAAATTTATACAATTCTAACATATCTATTACCAGGAAGTTTTAAATCTAAAAACCCATCTGCAAATATTAAAAAATTTATTAACTTATCTCAAATTGAAAATAATGAAAAATTATACGATAATTTCTTAACTTATGTAAAAGATCCAGAAGAAATACTTAATCAAGGTTTAAAATATGAGTATCAAAGTAATTTATTCGAAAATCTTGAAGACTTTGAATTCATTGAGAAAATGATGATTAAAGATACCATAGGATATATGACTAACGATATTTTATGTAAAGTCGATCGGGCGTCAATGGCAAACTCTCTTGAAGTTAGGGTGCCATTTATAGATGAAAACGTTTTTAATTTTGCTTGGAAAATCCCATTGAGATATAAAAATAGCAATTTAAAAGGTAAAATAATTTTAAAGAACTTACTTACAAAATATTTACCTGTAGAGTTGTATGAAAGAGGAAAAATGGGATTTGGAGTACCAATTGATGATTGGATTAGAGGTTCACTTAGAGAATTATTTCACGATGTATTATCCGAGCAATCTATCAAAAGAAACAATATTCTTAAGTATGAAAAAGTAAATCAGCTAATGAATCAACACTCAAAAGGTTTAAATTTAGGAAATCAAATATGGGTTGTATTTATTTTACACTTATGGATTGAAAGATGGAGATAAAAAAGAAAGTAAAAGTTGCATATATTGTTAATAATGCAGCTTTTTTTATTTCACACCGACTTTCAATAATTAGAGAGGCAAAAAAAAAAGGTTTTGACGCAAAAGTATTTTTTGGACGCCCAGGCAGTTTGACGTTAGATAAAAAAACAATTCAAATATTTTCAAAATACAAAATAAATCATAAAGAGTTACCCTTTAATACCACCATTAGTAACCCTATTCTTGAATTAATAGGACTAGTTTCATTATATCATCATATAAGAAAATTTAATCCAGATATTATACACATGATATCTCCTAAAGGAATATTTTATGGCACAATTGTCAGCTTATTTGTTAAAACCAATAAAAATATTTTATCATTTTCAGGGTTAGGTAATATATTCTCAATTAATAGATCAATAAAAGATATTATAGTAAAAAAAATTTATATATTTATTTTAAGAAATATAATTCAACGAAATATCATAAGTATAATTGTGCAAAATAGAGATGATTACAAAATTGTACATGAGGAACTTAATATTAACAAAAAAAATATACATTTAATACTAAGTTCTGGAATTCAAGTGAATAATAAGAGTAAAGTTAATCTCAAAAATAAAAAACCAATTGTTCTATTGCCAGCTAGAATTGTTATAGAAAAAGGAATAATAGAATTTTGTAAGGCAGCAGAAATCCTAAAGATGAAATACCCTAAATGGAAATTTTATCTTGCTGGCACACTAGATTATAGTAGTCAAAGCAAAATAGATTTTCTGTATCTTGATAATTTACATAAAAGACAAATTATAAATTTAATGGGACACGTTGAAAATATGAAAACTCTGTATCAAAAGGTATCAATAGTATGTTTGCCATCTTATAGAGAAGGTTTTCCAAAATGTTTAATTGAGGCTGCTTCTGAAGGATGTGCTGTATTAACATCAAATGTTACGGGATGCAAAGATGCAATTATAAAAGGTAAAACTGGAGATTTGTTTGAAGTAAAAAATACTTCTGATTTAACAAAAAAGATTGAAAGACTCATATTAGACAGAAAGAGAAGAGAAAAATACGCTAAAAATGGATTTATGTTTTCCAAACAATTTGATATTCAAAAAATTGTTAACAAAAATATTAGTATATATAATGAAGTTAAGTCATGATAAATAATAAAAAGTTAATTTTTTTGCAACTTAATGAAGTTAATTTTTCATTAATTGATAAGTATTTTGGTACTAACAAGATTGAGCATTTTAAAAAAATGTATAGTAATGGATTAGTTGAAACTATTTCAGAAGATGATTACGATTTGTTAGAGCCTTGGATACAATGGTATTCAATAAATACAGGCTTAGATGCAAAGTCACATGGTGTTTTTCGTCTAGGTGATTGTGTGAATGTTGATCACAGGCAGTTTTATGAAATCTTGGAAGGTCAAGGATTAAAAGTTGGGGCAATCAGTCCAATGAACACTGAAAATCGATTAATCAATTCTTCGTATTTTATTTCTGATCCATGGACCAATACTAAATCCTCTGGTGGAAAAATTATTAAAGAAATTGCAAGGAGTATTTCTCAAGTCATAAACGATAATTCAAAAAGTAAAATATCTTTGAGAAGTTTTTTGGTTCTAATTACTGCCTTTATTCTTTACTCATCAAAAAAAAGAATATTTTTTTACGCAAAATTGGTTTTTACAAGTATTTGGCTTAAATGGAGAAGAGCAATTTTTTTAGATTTATTACTTCATGATATACATATCAAGCTTTATAAAAAATATACTCCAAACCTATCAGTAATTTTTTTAAATGGGTGCGCACATATACAGCATCATTATTTTTTTAATTCGTTTACTTTTAAAAAAAACAAAAATCCTAAATGGTATATAAACAAAAAATATGACCCCTTTTTTGAAGTTCTTTGTGCTTATGATCTAATTATCAAAGAAACCCAAAATATTGAAGATGTTGATATCATTATGTCGACAGGACTTTCTCAGGAACTTAATGAAAATTTAGAAATTTACTATAGATTAACCCACCATGAAAATTTTTGTAAGTTACTTGGAATAAAATATTCTTCAGTACTCCCAAGAATGAGTAGGGATTTTTTAATTAATTTCAATAAAAAAGAAGACTTAATTGATGCAAAACAAAAGTTAGCTAATTGTATTTACCATGGGGAAAAATTATTTGGAATTATAGATGAAAAAAATAAATCATTATTTGTTTCTCTGACTTATAATAAGGAAATAAAAAATGAAACGGAATTCCATTTTTATGATAAAAATATCGATATAAAAAATTTATTCACTTTTGTAGCAATCAAGAACGGAAAACATTGTCAAAAAGGCTACTTATATGGTCAAGGTAAAATACAAAAGTTCCTTCCAGGTCAGAATGCACATATTTCTAAAATATTTGATTCAATTATAAATTATTTTGCCACATGAAATTTTCATTATTTATTATTAAGTTTAAGCAATAGAAATGAATAAACAATCATATAAAAAAGAAATATTATTAAAAATAAATTTAGATATCCAACTCTAGTTCCTAGCCAGTAGACAATAATTTGAATTGTTAAATAAGAAAATATTATGATAAATGATGTAAGTTTATTATAAAAGTCACTTGATTTATCACCTTCTGCATCTTTATTTTTTAAATATTTATAAAGAATTGAATGAAGGTGTAGCTGATCGGGCGCAAATGGGTTTGATTTATTGATAAGAACTCTTCGAAGAAATGTAACTGATAATTCAATCATTGGATAGCTTAGTATACAGGCTATGTAAATCGGATTTATGCTGTGTTGGATGTTTATTTTTATTGCAATTATCGAGATGATAAATCCTAAAAAGTAACTGCCGCCATCACCAATAAAAACTCTATTCAGTACAAAATTAAAAAAAAATAATACTGAGCATATTAAAATCAAACTCTGAATAAGTATTTTAATTTGAATTAAATTATTATCTAGGTTCACATAAAAACTTAGCAAGAGAATAATAGATATGCCAGTTGCTAACCCATGTTGTCCGTCAATGAAATTTATTCCATTTACCATTATTAAAATACAAAACAAAGTAAAAAGAAGTGAGAAGAAGTAAAAATTCAATAAAAAGTTTAATGGAGTTATATATGTATCAAGAACAAATAAATTAAGGTTAATTATGGTAAATAAAGTTAACGTGGACATAAGAATTAATCTTAATTTCCAAGAAAACTTACTGTAAATATCTGCAAACACACCAATTAATAAGAAAATAAATGCAATGTATATTGCACCTTTAAGCTGTGTGTTGTGAATATGTAAAATTGAAATTGAAACAAATAAAAAGACTATTCCACCTATTTTAAATGTTGATCTAGTATGAATCTTTCTAACTTCAGAGGAAATATTTTCATAAAAGAGAGCATTTCTATTTAAGAATTTTAAAATAAGTATCAAAGAAGTGATTGTCAACAATCCCTGTAATACAAGAGTATTATAGATTTCAATTTGCATAAAAAAATTTTACACGTATTTAAATTAATTTATATACTAATTACAATTTAGATTGTAAATATTAAGTAATGTGGGTACTAAAAAAATCTCGGGTTCATGGTTATGGAATTTTTGCTAAAAAGAATATAAATAAAGATACTCTGATAATTCAATATGTAGGGGAAAAGGTAACAAAGAAAGAAGGCGACAGAAGATCAGAAGAAAGAATTAGAAAATATTTAAATTCTGAAAAAACTGGATCAGTTTATATATTTGAATTAGACAAAAAATTTGATATTGATGGAAGTCCTTCATATAACAAAGCTCGATATATTAACCATTCCTGTGATCCAAATTGTGAAGTAGATGTTGTTAATGGAGAGATTTGGATAAAATCAATTAAATCTATTAAAAAAAATGTCGAGCTGAGTTATGATTATGGATACGATTTCGATAAAGATGATTACACAGATCATATTTGTAAGTGCGGCTCGAATAAATGTATCGGTTTTATTATTTCACGAGATCAATGGAAAAAATATAAAAAACTTCTGATGAAAAAAGTAAAAAAACTTACTATTTAAGTTTTTAATTAAAAAATGTTAAAGCGAGCGTGTTTTTTAGATAGAGATGGAGTAATAAATATAGATAAAAATTATGTTTTTAGTATTGATTGTTTTGAGTGGGTAGAGGGAGCAAAAGATGCAATTAAGTATCTAAAAGAAAATGATTGTTTTGTATTTATAGTTACTAATCAATCAGGTATTGCAAGAGGATTATATTCAGAAGAAGATGTTGAAAAATTACATAAATATATCAACACAGAATTAATGAAAGCTGAAACATTAATTGATGATTTTTTTTATTCACCATTTCACCCAGATTTTCCTGATACTTATTCAGATTTATCCAATTTGAGAAAGCCAGACATTGGTATGCTTGAACTTGCACAAAAGAAATGGAGCTTTGACAAATCAAGTAGTTTTATGATTGGTGATAATGAAACAGATATGCAATGCGCCGAGAAATTTGGAATTAATGGATATTTATTCAAGACCGGAAGCTTATATGATTTTGTTAGAAAGATTGCCTTATGATTTATTAAAATATAATATAAAAATCAGACATAAATTTTTTGAAAATTATCTTTATTTCTTTTTTTTAGATTTACCTCAACTTGATTTTGCCTTGTAATCAAAGCTTTTAATTTATCAGAAGTTTGTTTTCCAAAGCAATATCTGCATGAAATGCCTTTTCTATACGATTTTAACTTAGTATCTTTTATTGTTATAGGGTGTCTACATCCATGACATTGTATATAATTCCCTCTTACTAAGTCTTTATTTATAGTAACTCTATTATCAAATACAAAGCAATCTCCTTTCCAAAACTTATGTTTTGGTTCTTTAGAACTTTTTTTATGTTGTAGATAATTTATGATACCTCCACGTAATTGTGAGACATTTTTATAGCCAATTTGCTTTAAGTGAGATGATGCCTTCTCACATCTTATTCCTCCAGTACAATACATTGCTATATTATCATTTTTATTCAGTTTTAACTTATGAAAATTTTTTAAAAACTCTCGAAAACTTTTTGTTTTTGGATTAATCGCGCCTTTAAATTTCCCAATTTCTATTTCAAACATATTTCTTGTGTCGATTAATTTAGTATTAGGATCTTTTATAAATTTATCCCAATTTTTTGGTTCTATATAATTTCCAGCATACCTTTTATCAATATTTTTTTTCCCAAAAGAAACAATTTCTTTTTTTAATTTAATTTTCATCTTATTAAAGGGAAGAAATTCATTTTTATTCACTCTAACTTCTAATTTTCTAATATTTAGTAATTTTTTAATTATTCGAATCGTTATTTCTAAATCTTTTTGTGTTCCCGATATAGTTCCATTAATACCTTCATTTGCGAGAAGGATTGTTCCTCTCATAATTTTATTTTGAAAATGATTATCCAATATTTTCTTTATTGATTTTTTATTTTTTAAATGAATAAACCGATAAAATGAATAAATAAAAAAATATTTATTAATATTTATTTTTTTAACCATAAATATTTGTTCCTATATTAAGCAGTAAAATTAATATTTCTTAAGATCATAAGTGGTTTTTTTTAAATAGTTTGTAAGTTCCACTCTATTTTTAAATCCTTTTATTTGATCATACTTAATTATATTGCCAGCATATATATCAATTTGTTTTCCTATTTTTTTTCTCGTTTCATGGATATAGGAAGAATATTTCAAAGTTTGATTCTTCATTTTAGAAGCAAATAAATGAAAGAGTAAACCGTTTTTTCCATCAAAATATATTGGCAAAACATCCGTCTTGGTCTGCTGAATTAGTTTGGCAGGAAATAATTTCCAAGTATCATCAATAGCTTCTGATTTGAGGTTGCTCGCAACAGATACTCCGCCCGATGGGAAAATAATAACGACTCCATTATTATCTAGGTGATTTTTTGCATCTTTAGCTGTTTTAATATTTAGAATCTTTGACTCTTTCTTCTTCCCTCTAAAATCGACTGGTAATATGAATTTTTTCATTTGTGGTAAAAATTGAAGTGTCTCATGCGTCATTATTTTAAAATCATCTCTTACTTTTGACGTTAAGGCACACAGAATAAGGCCGTCTATAATTCCGAAAGGATGATTTGCAATAATCAAAAGAGAACCATTTATTGGAATCATTAATTCGTGTTTTGATTTATTTATGATTTTTATATTCATTATATCCAATATATCAGTCCAGAAATTCTTCGGATCTCTAACATCTAAGGAATAATTTTTGTATAAATTTTCCAACTTCTTTTTACCAGAAATTGACTCAATAGTTTTGATAATTAGGCGCTGAGCAAAATTATGCTCAACCTTTGATGCGTATGAAAAATCAATTTTATTCATTTTAATATTCTACAGGAATAGGGTCTAAACTTCTCCAAAAATACCAAGTAGCAACTGATCTGTATGGAGCCCATTTTTCTGACATATTTAAAGCAGTCTCTTTTTTTATTGGATATTCTAAATTATAGCAGGTACATATCCCCTTAATAAGGCCCAAATCATCTGCAGGAAAAATATCTGGCCTGCAAAGATTAAATATAAGGAACATTTCGGCAGTCCATCTACCTACCCCTTTTATTTGCACTAATTCATTAATGATTTCTTCATCTGAATATTTCTTCCATTTTTTTGGATTTATTTTCTTAAATATAAACGCCTCTGACAGCGATTTTAAATAAGAAATCTTTTGTCTGGATAGACCACATGATTTCATGCTCATAAAATGCATATCAGAAATATTTCTTGGATTAACTTTTTTTACTTTACTCTCAAACCTATTCCACACTGCTTGTGCAGCTTTTACTGAAATTTGTTGTCCAATAATAGACCTTGCTAAGGTATAAAATGGATCGGATTTAGAAAATAGAAAATCTTTAGGATAATTCTTAATTATGACACCTAATTTTTCATCGTTCTTAATTAATTCCTTTTTTGCTTTTTCCCAGAAAATAGGTTTTTTCATATTCAACTTATAAATTTGATGTTGACATATATAAAGTAAATTGTTTCTATTGCCATTCTTAATTAACTAATGGAGTAAAATTATGACTGACGTAGCAAGTCTTTTAGAAGAATTCCAAAAAGGTATTGAAGGTAAAGATACTGGCTTGGGTGCAACAGTTAAGTTTGATTTTGAGGGAGCTGGATGCATTTTTCTTGATGGTAAATCAAATCCAAATACTGTTTCAGATCAAGACCAAGACGCAGACTGCACTCTTTCAATGTC
>MDSV01156367.1_pt1 | contig 14020 bp, 14 predicted proteins | sample 810851 | NCBI WGS metagenome assembly MDSV01 (sample SAMN05326640, study PRJNA326480) | marine metagenome | isolation source: seawater | place: Atlantic Ocean: North East | collected 2012 | reverse complement strand
TAATAGAGGAAAAGATTACCAATAAAACAAAGGCTTTCTTGCCTGTTCATTACACAGGTTATATGACTGATATGAGAGCTATGAATATTATTTCTGAAAAGTATAATATTCCCGTAATTGAAGATGCTTGTCAATCAATTCTTGGAGCAATTGATGGAAAGAATGCAGGGACATGGGGAATTTCAGGTGCATTTTCTCTTCATCCACTTAAGAATATAAATGTATGGTCAGATGGGGGTGTGATTGTAACTGATGATGATAAACTTTATAAGACTCTCAAATTGCTAAGGAATCATGGTATTGAAAATCGTGATACGGTTGTTATGATGGGATGTAATTCAAGGTTAGATTCTATTCAAGCTGTCGTGGGAAACTGGATTCTACCTCAAGCTAAATCAATATCTGACAAACGAATTGCAAATGCTAAATATTTAGATGATCGCCTTCAAAAAATAAATGAAATTTCTATTCCACATAGACCAGAAGGTTTTCGCTTAGTTTTTCACTTATATATTGTTTTTGCAATAGATAGAGATGGTCTTTTAAAACATTGTCTTGATAAAGGAATTGATGTAAAAGTTCATTACCCAATTCCCATATATAAGCAATCAGCTCTAGATTATCTGGGTTATAAAGATGGAGATTTTCCAGTTACAGATGAACATGTAGAAAAAATAATCACTTTTCCTTGTGACCAGCATCTAGAGCAAGATCAATTAGATTATATTGTTTCTTCTGTTAATGAATACTATGCAAAATGATTTTAAAAGAATCCCTTATGTAAATCTTCAGAAACAATGGATAGAAGAGAGAAATGATCTTTTACCAATTATTGATGAAGTTTTTTTAAAGGCTCAATTTGTTGGAGGAGATGAATTAGATAATTTTGAGAATAGTATTTCTAAACTATGTGGAACTGAGTTTGCATGCGCATTAAATAGTGGAACAGATGCATTAATGCTTGCATTGGTTATGTCTGGAGTTCAAAAAGGAGATGAAGTCATTACACCTCCAAATTCATTTATTGCCTCTTCAGCAGCGATTGTTCATATTGGAGCAACACCTGTCTTTGTGGACGTTCTTTCAGATCAGAATATTGATCCATATAAAATTGAAAAATCTATTACAAAAAAAACAAAGGCAATAATGCCAGTGCATCTTACTGGTCGAATGTGCGACATGGACCCAATTATGGCTATTGCAAAAAAATATGACTTGATAGTTATAGAAGATGCTGCTCAATCTATAGGGTCAAAATATAAAGGAAAACCTAGTGGATCTATTGGAGATGTTGGTTGTTTTTCAACGCATCCTCTTAAAAATTTAAATGCTTGCGGTGATGGTGGATTCTTGACAACAAATAATGAAAGTATCTTCAATAAATCAAAGCTTTATAGAAATCATGGAATGGCTGATCGTAATATAGTTAATAGTTATGGAAGTGTATCCAGGATGGATAATTTACAAGCAGCAATATTAAATTATAGGCTAGATAAGCTAGAAATTATATTAAATCAAAGAAGAGAAAATGCTAATGCATATATAGAGGGTATTAAAAACAATAATCTTTTCTTACCAAAAGAAAAAGATAGTGAATATAACACTTATCACACTTTTGTTATTCAAACTCAATTTCGTGATGAGTTGAGAGAATGTTTGTCATTAAATGGTATTGATACAGCAATACATTACCCTATTCCAATTCATCTTCAACCAGCCTCAAAAAAATTAGGTTATCAAGCTGGAGATTTTCCTATTACGGAGAGACAATCAAAAGAGATTTTAACTTTGCCAGTAAACCAATATATGACTGAAGAAGAGATAGATAAAATAATTACAGTTATTAATGAATTTGAACCCAAAGCTATAAAATCTATTAATTTAAAGATATGAAAGCAATAGTAACTGGCGGTGCAGGCTTTATAGGTAGTCATATTTCTGAATTGCTTTTAAAAATGGGGCATAAAGTTTTGGCTATTGACAATTTGTCATGCGGCAGATTAAGCAATATCAATCACCTTGAGTCAAATAAAAATTTTTTATTTAAGGAATTAGATATTCTTGATATTGAAGAGTTAAAAAAGTGTTTTGCTAATGTTGATTGGGTCTTTCATCTCGCTGGATTGGCAGATATAGTTCCCTCAATAGAAAAGCCTAAAGATTATTATGATGTTAATGTGACAGGCACCTTTAATGTTTTAGAATGCTCCCGCAAAACAAATGTGAAACGTTTTGTCTATGCTGCTTCATCCTCTTGCTATGGTATACCTGATCAATTTCCCACTCCAGAAACTTCAACTATTAAGCCAGAGTACCCTTATGCTCTGACAAAATATTTAGGTGAGGAGCTTGTTGGTCATTGGAATCGGCTTTATAAGTTGCCTACTATTTCATTAAGGTTGTTTAATGTTTTTGGTCCCAGATCTAGAACTTCCGGAACCTATGGTGCGGTTTTTGGAGTCTTTTTGGCTCAAAAGTATCACAAAATGCCATACACAGTTGTTGGCGATGGCTCTCAAACGCGGGACTTTACATTCATAACTGATGTTGCTGAAGCATTTCTAGCTGCAGCTAAATCTTCAATATCTGGGGAAATATTGAATGTAGGAAGCGGTAAGCACTATAGTATTAATAGATTAGTAGAGCTTCTCGAAGGTGATAAAGTATATATACCAAAAAGACCAGGAGAGCCTGATTGTACATTTGCTGATGTAACTAAGATTAAATCCCTGCTAAATTGGGAGTCCAAAGTATCATTTGAAGAAGGTGTTAACAAGATGATTAGTAAATTAGACGCTTGGAGTGATGCACCTGTATGGAAACCAAATACAATTGAAGTTGCTACGGAAAAATGGTTTAAACATCTTGGCAGCAATTAATAACAATTAGGATGAATTGGAAAGATAGAAAAAAAATATTTTCTTCTAAGTTGCATTCTGGCAATTTTAATCAGTTGTGGTTCTTAATTTTTCGACGCATTAGAATAAATTTTTTAATGAAGCCAATTGGTATTCCAATTTCTGTAATAGCTGTAATTTTAATATATGCAATTAGGCCATTTATAAGAATTAATTTATATTCCATACCGTCCGGTAGGCTTGGCCATCTTCTCTTACAACCTGAATTCTATTTGAGAAAAAAAAAATCTAGTCCAGGCTCGATCCGAACTTTAGACATTTTCTTTACTTCTAGGGCAATGAATAGCGGCGTCATTGCTAATAGCCAGGTTTTAAAAATGCTTAAAAGAAGACTAATTATATTCGATAGTTATTTTTCTTCTTGGGCCTACTATTCTGCAGAATGGATACTTCTTCGTACAAATATAATCTGTGAACTTCCTCATGTTGAGACTGCTGAAGCGGAGTCTCTATACAAAACGGTTGACTCTTCTTATAAGTTTACTGAGGATGAAGTTGTATTTGGAAACTCTAAACTAAAAGCAATGGGGATAGAGCCTGGCAAAGACTGGTTTGTCATAATTTTTGCTAGAGATTCAGCTTATTTGGATAAAACTTATCCGCTTCATGATTGGGGCTACCATGATTGGAGAAATGCTGACATTAATAGTTACATTGAGGCTGTTAAATTTATTATAGACAGGGGTGGTTATGTAATAAGAATGGGTTCAGAGGTAAAAAGAGATCTTAATTTTTCCAATAGACGTTATATTGATTATTCCAAGGATTACAGGAGTGATTTCATGGATGTTTTTTTAGTTTCTAGGTGTAAGTTTCTTTTAGGAACAAATTCTGGATTTTCAGACCTCGCTGTTGCATTTGATAAACCTAGAGCTATTGTAAATGCAATACCTTTGGGGCATATTCCTTATGGGAGGAATGATATTTATATTCCAAAAAAATTTCTTGATACTCAAAACTCTGTATATAAAACTTTAAGCTTTGCATTACTAAATAATGAAGATTTAATATTCGATCAAGAATCTTTTCTTAAAAATAAATATACTTGTGTAGACAACACATCTAGAGAAATTCTGGAACTTACAAAAGAAATGATAAGCAAACTGGATAATAATTTTTCAATGACCTTTAATCAAGAAAAATTACTAGATGAGTATTTCTTTTTATTTAATCAACAAAATTCAGGATATGGAATCAAAAATCCAATTGGAATAAATTTTCTTGAGAAAAATGAGAGTTGGATTTTTAATAGATAAGACTATGACTGTTCATTATATAAAATTATTGAATTTGATAATTACATTACTCCATCAAAGAAAACTGATATAGTTCTTTTTGTTAATCTATCAAGTATATTTATATGAAAAAATCCTTATGAGCAATATTGACTTACCTAAAGATTTTATTACTGAAACTGAAAAAAAGTTATCTAAAGACTTCTTAGAGAATGGATATGTAATAGTTGATATTAAAAATAAAGCTTTACTTGACCACCTTAGGAGCTCAATTGCTAGCTATATTAGAGGCTATCTTTCATTAGATTCATCAGTTCAAACTGAATTATTACTCAATGAAACAACAAGTTTTTTAAATGATAATGATTTGAATAAATTTAGGCTTCATGTTTTAAACAAAATTAACTCAGAAAACTGGTTTCGACCAGCATACTATAACCTTGTAGAAAAACACCTCTCAATGTTGGTTGGAAACGAGCTGGTAATGCAAAAGAAAGTAAATCTTTCCATTCAATTGCCAAATGACAGTAGCTCACTATTAAATCTTCATGCAGATACCTGGTCTGGAGATTCGCCATATGAAATAGTTTGTTGGCTACCACTAGTAGATTGTTATAAAACAAAATCCATGTATATCTTGCCGCCGAGTGAAAATGAACATTTTCATGAGAATTTTGCATCTTATTCAGAGCTCTCTAGTGAAGAGCTGTTTTCAAAAATTGAAAATAAAGTTGTATGGATTGAAATACCTTATGGCAGTGCACTTTTATTTAATCAGGCACTGCCTCATGGAAACAGAGTTAATGCTGAAAAACACTCAAGATGGAGTATGAATTGTAGATTCAAGAGTGTTTTTTCACCCTACGTTACAAAAAAAATAGGAGATTTTTTCGAGCCAATCAGTTTGAAAGCGGTAAGTCAGGCGGGTATATCATATAGATTGCCAGTTCTAAACAAATGAAGACTTCTAAAGATTCATGTCGAGGTTACATCTCATCAAGGCCTTTCGCGGGCTTCTGGGTTCCTCAACATATTCAGAATATTGTTATTAGAAATTTTTGTAACAATAAAAATCTGCAGTATTTGCTGAGTTCAGCTGAATATTCAATAATAGATAGTTATATAGTTCTCAAAGACTTAGTATCAGAATCAAAAATAATTGATGGCATAGTTTTTTATAGTATGCATCAGTTACCTAGTGACCAAAGTTATCGAAATGAACTCTTAAAGGAGGTACTCTTTAATCAGTGCAAAGTTTATTTTTGTGTAGAAGATAAAGCACTAAGGAGAGAGGAAGATTTAAAATATATAGATACTATTCTAAATGTTCATAGAGTGATGTCAGAATCAGAGCCAATATCTTTTAACAACATCAGTAGCTAAAAATAATTGTTTGAGATAATACTTATGGAAATTGATTTATTAAAGTCCTATCCTAAATTAAAAAGAAATACAAGTGATCGTGCATCCTCAAAAACTGAGAAAGATCAAATAATAGCAAGAAAATTTGGCCGAGAATTTTTTGATGGTGAGAGGCGTTATGGTTATGGAGGATATTACTATGATAAAAAATATTGGACTCCAGTTGTTCCAGATTTTATGAAATTTTATAAACTCAACTCACAGTCAAAAGTTTTAGATATCGGCTGTGGTAAGGGCTTCTTTTTGTACGATTTACTTAACTTAATTCCTGGCATATCAATCTCTGGCATTGATATTTCTTCATATGCTATAAGTAATTCACTCTCATCTGTAAAGCCTTTTTTGCAAGTCTGCGATGCAAAAACACTTCCTTATGAGAGTAATTATTTTGACTTAGTAGTATCAATTAATACAATTCATAATTTATATAAGGCTGAATGTATGCAAGCAGTTAAAGAGATTGAGAGAGTTAGTAAGTCATCCTCATATATCATTGTTGATGCTTATAGAACTCAAAAAGAGAAAGAAAGAATGAATGAATGGAATTTGACTGCAAAAACATATATGAGTGTTGATGCATGGAAAAAGTTTTTCAAAGATGCAGGCTATTCAGGAGATTATTATTGGTTTATTCCTTAATTTATTATTAACTTAATATGAATAAAAAAACTCTCGTAAATTTATATCACTCTATGCTTAGGATTCGTCTCGTAGAAATGGAAATAGCTAAGAGATACTCAGAATGGAAAATGAGGTGTCCTACGCACTTATCTATTGGTCAAGAAATAGCAGGCTCGGTTGTCGGTATGCTTGTAAATGATAATGACTATGCTGTTAGTTCGCATAGAAGTCATGCCCATTACCTAGGTAAAGGTGGGAATTTAAATCAACTAATCGCTGAATTATATGGAAAAGAAACTGGCTGCTCAGGAGGAAGAGGGGGTTCAATGCATCTCATTGATGATTCTGTTGGATTTAAAGCGAGTTCTGCAATTGTTGGAAATTCAATTCCAATTGGTGTAGGACTTGGTTTGTCTATTCAGTTAAATAAATCAAATCAAATAAGCTGTATTTTTTTTGGCGATGGCGCAACTGAAGAAGGGGTATTTTATGAGTCTTTAAATTTCTCAGCAGTTCGAGAATTACCCATTTTATATATATGCGAAAACAACTTATATTCAGTATATTCTCCTTTATCCGTTCGACAACCCAACAAAAGAAAAATATTTGAGATGGTTGATTCTATTGGAATAGAGTCAAATCACTTTGAAGGAACTGATTCTATTGAAGTTTATAAAGCTGTGGAAAAAGTGATAAAAAAAATTCGTTCAAAAGGAAAACCACAGTTTATTGAAATTTCTACATATAGGTGGTTGGAGCACTGCGGCCCAAATGATGACAATGATATCGGTTATAGAGATACTAAGGAATTTGAAATGTGGAAAAATAATGATCCAATTCTGAATTTGGAGCGTTATTTAAAATCAAATGAAGTACTAACTGATGTATTGATTAATAGTATGAAAAAGGAAATTGAAAAAGAAATAAATGAAGCATTTATTTTTGCGGAAAATTCAAGTTTTCCAGCTCAAAATACCTTGTATGACTTTATTTATAAGTAATTTTAGAATTTGAATTTATGACTAATGAAAATACTTTTTCTGAAGCCATCAACCAAGCTTTAGACATAGCTTTAGAAGTTGATAATAGCGTTTTATGTTATGGGCTCGGGGTTGATGATCCGAAGAGAGTTTTTGGAACTACTTGTGATTTACAAGAAAAGTATGGAAGTCATAGAGTATTTGATATGCCAACATCTGAGAATGCCTTGACTGGAGTTGCAGTTGGTTTAAGCATTGGCGGATTCAGACCAATCATGGTTCATCAGAGGCTAGATTTTTTTCTTTTAGCCCTTGATCAATTGGTCAATAGCGCAGCTAAATACTACTATACTTTTAATGGTAAATCATCTGTTCCGCTTACTATTAGACTTATACTAGGGCGTGGTTGGGGGCAAGGCCCAACCCATTCTCAGAATTTACATGCATGGTTTGCTCATATTCCAGGAATAAAAGTGGTTATGCCTACATTTCCAGAAGACGCAAAAGGTCTTTTACTTTCAAGTATTTTTGATGATAACCCTGTAGTTTTTATTGAGCATCGTTGGCTTCACAGTGTCAAAGGAAAGGTTCCAATTGGCGACAGTCGTATTGAAATTGGTCGTGCAAGAAAAGTTTGCAAAGGCGATGATCTAACTATTGTGTCAATGTCTTATATGACTATTGAGGCATTTCGTGCTGCTGAGCAACTTAAATTAGTCAATGTTAAAATAGATCTAATTGACTTAAGGACAATTAAGCCACTAGATTGGGATTCTGTATTTGCCTCAGTAAGAAAAACGAGAAAATTATTGGTATTAGATACAGGTGCTGAAACTAATTCTTTTGCAAGTGAAATTATTGCTAGAGTATGTGATGATTGCTGGAATGAGCTCTCAATTTCACCAGAGCGAATCACCATGCCAGATTGTCCTGAACCTACAAGTTATGGACTCACTAAGAATTTTTATCCTTCAGCAAATACTATTATTAGTAGAGTATGTGAAATGTTGAAACTTAAAGTTAATCTTAGTGATATCATGTTGGAAGAGGGAGGTCATCATGATGTTCCTGGAGATTGGTTTAAAGGACCATTTTAAGAACTCTAGCCTTAAGCAAGAACTATGAATGATAAAGTTTTAAGTATTGATAAGATATCTCAACTTAGACAAAAGGGAAATATTAAAAGACTTGTTTTTGTTTCTGGAGTCTTCAATATTCTTCATCCTGGGCACTTTCGATTACTCCGCTTTGCTAAGGAGAATGGGGATTTTTTAGTAGTTGGTGTTATAGCTGATCAAGAAGCAACTAGTGAGGCAATAATTTCAGAGCAGCAAAGGTTGGAAGCTATTCAGTCAATTAGCTGGGTTGATTTTTCAATAATGTTGCAATCCAGTTTAGAGAATCTATTATTAGATCTAAGGCCTGATATTGTAGTAAAAGGTATTGAGCATGAATATGGTGATAATCCTGAGCTCAAAATATTAAATTCTTATGGTGGAGAAATCATATATTGTTCTGGAGAAATATCATTTTCATCTCTAGATCTTGTTGAGCAAGAACTTCCATCTTATGCATTTTCAAATATTTTTAAACCAAAGGAGTATTTAGGTAGGCACAATATAAAGTTATCAGCTTTGATTAGTTCGCTTGATGATTTTAGTAACGCAAATATTTGCGTTATTGGGGATAGTATTGTTGATGAGTATATCAATTGTGATGCATTAGGCATGTCTCAAGAGGACCCAACTCTAGTTGTTACTCCTGTTAATAAGAAAAAGTTTCTTGGTGGTGCTGGAATTGTTGCTGCTCATTCAAAAAGTTTAGGTGCAGCAGTTAAGTTTATCTCTGTTATAGGGGACGATAATGAAGGAGAATTTGTAAAAAATAAATTAGAAGATTTTGATGTTGAATCACATTTAGAAATTGATAAAAGTAGGCCTACAACCAAAAAGATAAGATATAGATCCTCAGAAAAAACACTTCTTCGGGTAAATAGTTTTAGACAACATCATGTTTCAAAAGAAATCCAGAACTCTATTATTAATTACTTTGAAAGACAGGTAAAAAAATTAGATTTATTAATTTTTTCAGACTTTAACTATGGTGTTCTTCCTCAATCACTAGTAGATAGGATAATAAATATTTGTCAAGCTAATAACATATTTATTTCTGCGGATAGCCAATGTTCATCTCAACTTGGAGATATTTCACGGTTTAATAATACGATGCTCCTAACACCTACTGAGAGAGAAGCTAGGTTAGCTGTTAATAATTTTGAAAGTGGGCTTGTTGTTATGGCTGAGTCCTTAAGAAAAAAAGCATTATCAGAAAATATAATTGTTACCTTAGGTTCAGAGGGCCTTATAATTCATGCTGCTGATGGAGATGAATTTGAAACTGATCAGTTACCTGCTTTTAATAAGTCACCCAAAGATCCTGCTGGAGCTGGTGATGCATTTTTAGTATGCTCTTCAATCATGATGGCAAAAGGGAAGACTATTTGGGAGGCTGCTTATCTTGGGTCAATTGCTTCATCACTTCAAGTTGCAAGGATTGGAAATAATCCTTTAATGCTTGAAGATCTTAAAAGAGAACTTTCTAAGTAGAAAATGAAAGCTATTTTACTTGCAGGTGGATATGGAACTCGGTTGAAACCGATTACTAATAAAATTCCAAAATGTCTTGTTGAGATAAATCACAAGCCACTCCTCCTTCATTGGATCGAGTTATTAGTAAATGCTGGAGTTCACTCCATACTAATTAACACTCATTATTTGGCTGATCAAGTGGAAAGTTTCGTTTCAAAATCAAAATATGCCGATATCATCACTTTATCCTATGAGAAAGAGCTTCTTGGAACAGCTGGGACAGTAAAAAATAATATAGATTTTATTGGAGATGATTCCATTATCTTAGCTCATGCAGATAATTTCACGACTTGTGATTTGAACGAATTAATTTATGCACACCAAGCTAAGTCTCAAAATACATGTATGACTATGATGCTGTATAATTCTGAAAGACCAAAAGAGTCAGGAATTGTTGAAATTAATAAGAATAAAATAGTTGTTAATTTTTTTGAAAAAAGCCACTCTCCCCCGTCTAGTCTTGCTAATGCAGCTGTATATATTATTGATACAAAAATAGTAGAATATATAAAAAATAATGGTTTATCTGACTTTAGTACCGAAGTAATACCAATGTTTATAGGTCAAATTAACACTTGGTATAATGATTATTTTCATATAGATATCGGGACACCATCTGCTTTAGACTTGGCAAATGAAAAAGCTAGTGAAAAAATAAAATAATTTAAATAATAAGGTCTTATTTTATGTCGAACTACATGACAAACCAAGAAAGAACAGCTGAGTATCTTGAAAAATTTAACCGTGAGAAAACTCTTAAGTTACTTATAAATAAAAAAAATCCAATAATTTTTGATGTTGGTGCAAACATAGGTACATCATTAGATGAATTCAAAGAATGGTGGCCAGATTCAACTGTCCATTGTTTTGAACCTCAAAAAGAATGCTGGGATTCTTTGGAAAGTAAGGCTATAAAACATGGTAATTCTTATGTCAATAAGTATGCAGTTGGAAATAATAATAAACTGACTAAATTCTATTCGCATGATATTAGTTCTGGTATTTCCGGCTTTAATAGAGTAAATTTAAAAAGTAGAGATTCTGTATATCTTGATGAAATAAAAACATCAAAAAAGTCTATAGAGCAATATGAAGATTCATTAAATCATGAAAGAATGGTTGAAATAAACAGACTAGATGAGTATCTTCAATTGAAGAATGTTAAAGAAATAAATTTATTAAAAATAGATACGCAGGGCTATGAACCTGAAGTATTAGATGGCCTTGGAGATTATTTAAGTAATGTCGAAGTAATTATTAGTGAATTAATGTTTTATGATTATTACGAAAGAAGCCTCTCTTTTTTTGATATTGAGCGTTTTCTCATTCCTGCTGGTTTTCAACTTTATGACATAAATCATATTTCAAAAAATCCAATGAACGGAAGAACTGATTGGGTTGATGTTATATATGTTAATTCAAGGAGAGATGGTAATGAATAGAGCTCTAAAAAGTAAGTTAGTAAATAATGAGTTTACACTTGGTTCATGGATAACAATTGGCAGTCAAGATATTGCAGAGATTATGGCAAAAGCTAATTTTGATTGGTTAGTGGTAGATCTTGAACATAGCTCAATCAGTATTAATATAGCTGCAAATTTAATACGAGTAATTGATTTATGCGGAGTGACCCCATTGGTAAGATTAACTTCTAATGACTCCAATCAGATCAAGCGAGTGATGGATGCAGGTGCACATGGGATTATTGTTCCAATGGTCAATACTGTTGAAGAAGCTAAGCATGCAGTTGATTCTACACGATATGCTCCAAAAGGTATTAGAGGTGTTGGTTTAGCAAGAGCTCAGGGGTATGGCGCAAACTTTAATGAATACCTTGATTGGCAAAAATCAGATTCAATTGTTATTGTTCAAATAGAACACGTAGATGCGATAGATAACTTAAAGGATATTTTGAATACAGAAGGTGTTGATGGTTTTATTATTGGGCCATACGACCTTTCTTGTTCTATGGGTATTCCAGGAAAATTTGATGATACTGAGTTTCTTAAGGTGCTTAATCATATTCTAGATATAGGAAAAAAACTTTCTATTCCAACTGGAATTCATATTGTTGAGCCAGATATTAATCTTCTTAAGGAGTCTAAGAAAGATGGTTACAACTTTATAGCTTACAGTGTTGATATAAGAATGCTTGATAATGTATGCAGAGATGCTTTTATAGTAAAGAGTAAAAAGTAATGAATGCTATCGGAATAATACCAGCACGTCTCAGTGCAACTAGGTTCCCACGCAAGCCACTAGCTAAAATCTTAGGTATTCCTATGGTTGGCCATTGTTATTGCAGAACAAAGCTCGCACTTGGAGGCTTGTCCACTTATGTGGCGACCTGTGATAGAGAGATTGCTCATTATATTGACAGTATTGGAGGTAATGTTGTGATGACCTCATCTGAACATACTAGAGCGACAACACGTACAGCAGAGGCTTTAGAGCATATTGAAAAAAAACGCAAAGAAAAAATAGATATTATCATTATGGTTCAAGGAGATGAGCCTCTAATTACTCCAGATGCTATTAGAAATATTTTGCCAAATTTTCAAGATTCTTCAGTCGAAATAGTAAATATTATGTCACGTATTCAATCTTATGAGCAATTTGCTGATCGAAATAATGTAAAGGTTGTGGTAAACCATAAATCTGACGCTTTATATTTTTCAAGGGAGCCAATTCCTTCGCCATGGAAGGGAATTGATAATTTTTCAATGTATATGCAGACAGGGATTATTGCTTTTAGAAAAGAAGCCTTATTGAAGTTTAATTCGATGAACGAGACTATGCTGGAGCAAATAGAATCAATTGATATGAATAGAGTATTGGAGTTGGGAGGGAGCGTTAGAATGATGCCAATCGAATCTTATACCTTAGGGATTGATACTGTTAATGAATTAAGACATGCTGAAATGATAATGAAAAATGATACTACATTGGAAAGTTATTCAGATTTGAAGCTAATATGAAATTTAAAGATGAAAAACTTAGAGTTGGAATCGCTGGCTATGGAGTTGTAGGCAAGAGACGTAAAGATTGCATCAACAAAAATCCAAATACGCGGTTAGTTGCTGTTTGCGATAAAAATTTTGATGGATCAGGAGTTATTGATAATTCAGTTGAATATTTTAGAAAATACCAGGACCTACTGAATGTTGAGCTTGATATCCTTATCGTTTGTATGACCAATGAAATTGCTTCTGAAGTAACGATTGCCGGCCTTAATGCTGGTCTCCATGTTTTTTGTGAGAAACCACCTGGAAGGAATCTTGAAGATATAAGAAATGTCATTGAATGTGAGTCAAAGAACCAAAACCTAAAATTAATGTATGGCTTCAATCATCGATACCATGAGTCTGTTCAAGATGCATTAAAAATTGTAGACTCGGGTAACTTAGGAAGTGTAATTAATATGCGAGCTTTATACGGAAAGGCAAAACTTATAACATTTAATCAGCCAGATTGGAGAACAAAGAGAGAAATTGCTGGAGGTGGTGTGTTGCTAGATCAGGGTATTCATATGGTTGATTTAATGCGTTTATTTGGTGGAGAATTCACAGAAGTTCATAGTTTTATTTCTAATAATCATTGGGGTTACGATGTTGAAGATAATGCATATGCATTGATGAAAACTAATGATGGAGTTATTGGCATGCTTAATTCATCAGCAACTCAGTGGAGACACCGATTTAATCTTGATATAAACCTCGAATTTGGAAGTATTATTTTAGGAGGAATAATTTCTGGCACAAAAAGCTATGGAGCTGAAACACTTACTATAGTAACCGCAGATTCTGAAAATGACAAGGGAGACCCAAGAGAACAAATAACAAGATATAATCATGACCCATCATGGTCAGAAGAAATAAAAGTTTTTGTTGATGCAATTATCAATAAAACAAAATTAGTTGGAAGTACTTCTCAAGATGCACTAAAAACCATGGAACTTGTATATTCAATTTATTATTCTGATTCTAAATGGCGAAAAAAATATGACATCCCAAACCCCAAAAAATAATATTGATTTATTTTATTCATCAAATCCTAAAGTTTTTGCAAAAAACTATTTAGATTACTTGAGTGAAGTATTAAAAGAAATCAGTTTAAATGACATTGCTACTTTTGCTGAGAGTTTATTAAGTACAAGAGAAAAGGGTTCATCTATATTTTTTGCTGGTAATGGCGGG
>MDSV01031477.1_pt1 | contig 14022 bp, 18 predicted proteins | sample 810851 | NCBI WGS metagenome assembly MDSV01 (sample SAMN05326640, study PRJNA326480) | marine metagenome | isolation source: seawater | place: Atlantic Ocean: North East | collected 2012 | reverse complement strand
CGTCACTTACTTTTCCGCATATATTGTTAGAATATCTTTTAGAAAAAAATGAAAAAAGAACTTAAAATTTATTTAGCTTCACCTAGAGGATTCTGTGCTGGAGTAAAAAGAGCGATTGAAATTGTTGAAAAATCAATCAGCAAATTCGGTGCCCCAGTATATGTTCGACATGAAATTGTACACAACAAACAAGTCGTTGAAGAATTAAAAGAAAAAGGTGCAATTTTTGTAGATGAATTGTCTGATGTAAATGATGCAAGCAGACCTGTAATTTTCTCAGCTCATGGAGTTCCTAAGTCAGTTCCAGAGGAGGCTAAATTAAAAAATTTATCCTTTGTAGATGCTACATGCCCGCTAGTTTCTAAAGTGCATAGAGAGTCGGAACAATTAAATAAGAATGGGTTTGATATATTATTGATTGGACATAAAAACCACCCGGAAGTTATTGGCACAATGGGTCAACTTCCTAATGGATCAATTAAACTGATCGAAACTAAAAATGATGTGAAACTCCTAAAGGAAGAAAATTTTAAAAAACCTTTGGCATACATAACTCAAACAACACTTTCTGTAGATGATACAGCGGAAATAATTAAAGCTCTTAAAAATAAGTTTCCAAAAATTAAAGGTCCTATAAAAGAAGATATTTGTTATGCAACTACAAACAGACAATCTGCAGTGAAAGAAATAGCATCAAAGTGTGATATGTTTTTTGTAGTAGGTAGTCGTAATTCATCTAACTCAGTGAGATTAGTAGAGGTTGCTAAAAAAGCTGGGTGCAGTAACTCTCTATTAATGCATTCTGAAAAAGAAATCCCTTTTGGAGAGATAGAAAATTCAAACACTATTGGAATATCTTCTGGAGCCTCCGCACCAGAAAAGCTTGTTCAAACTTTACTGAACAATATAAAAAAGGATCGAAAAGTTTCTATAGAAGAAGTTATAGTTGCAGAAGAAAAAGTTATTTTTAAATTGCCGAAAGAACTAAATTAATGGCAGTCTATACTAAGTTAAATCAAAATAAGATTAAGGAAATTTTATCTAATTATAATTTAGGTAGACTAGACTCGTTCAAAGGGATTGAAGAAGGTATTGAAAATACAAACTATTTTTTGTCGGTTGATAATAAAAAATTTGTACTAACTATTTATGAAAAAAGAGTTAAATCTACAGATCTTCCTTTTTTTTCAGATTTGATGTCATCATTAAATAAAGCAAATTTCAAATGCCCTGCTCCAATTTCCAATAATGAAAATAAAACTATTACAGATTTTGAGGGAAAAAAACTAATGATCGTCTCGTTTCTTGAGGGGAAGGCAAAACGAAATTTATCACCGGCTAATTGTAAATCAATTGGATCCGAAGTAGCTAAAATGCATCAGCTAACAAAAAACCTAGCATTGAATCGACAAAACGATCTATCTATCAATTCATGGAGAAAGTTGTTTAATTCCGTCAAAGATAAGTGTGAGAATATACATAAAGATCTCCCAAAATTAATTGAGGAAAATCTTGATTCAGTTGAAAAAAATTGGCCAAAAAATTTACCAAGAGGAATTATTCATGCAGATTTATTTCATGATAATATTTTTTTTATTCAAGATAAATTTAGCGGTGTAATTGACTTTTATTTTTCATGCGAAGATTTTTTTGCTTTTGAAATTGCTATTTGCTTCAACGCTTTATGTTTTGACGGTCTAAAAAGTAATTTAAGTTTCAACGTCACTAAAGCAAAAAATTTTATAGATGGATATACATCTATTAGAAAATTAACCGATGAGGAATTGAAAAGCATGAAAGTGTTATCTCAAGGTGCTGCTTTAAGATTCTTGTTAACTCGAGTATTTGACTCCTTAAACAAAGTAGAAGGAGCGATTGTTAAAATCAAAGACCCGATGGAGTATCTTAAGAGATTAGAATTTCATAAGAATTCAAAAAATCATGAGGATTATTTCTTTTAATGAGATTAAAAATTTATACTGATGGTGCTTGCTCAGGAAATCCTGGAAAAGGAGGTTGGGCTGCAATTATATTAGATGACAATTCAAATCAATCTAAAATCTCTGGAAGTGAGAGAAATACCACAAATAATAGAATGGAACTAACTGCTCCGATTATAGCCTTAAAAAAAATAAAAAAGAAATCTGAAATCACAATCTTTACTGATTCAAAATATGTAAAAGATGGGATCACCGATTGGATTAAAAAGTGGAAACTAAATAATTGGAAAAACTCAAATAAAAAACCAGTTAAAAATAAAGATCTTTGGGTAAAATTAGATTATTTATGTCTAAAACACAAAGTTACTTGGAAATGGGTTAAAGCACACGCTGGAAATAAATATAATAATCTTGTTGATGAATTAGCAGTTTCAGAAACTAAATAGCTTTTAAAAAATTATCTGCAGAAGATAGTTCACAAGTTGCAGTTTCTTTTTCTTCCTCTATCTTTTTTACTTCACCATTTTCAACAAGTATTGTGTAACGATTTGATCTTAATCCAAGTCCTTTTTCAGATTTGTCTACTTCCGCGCCGATAGCTTTTGTGAACTTTAAAAATGGATCGCCAGCCATAAATACTTTGTCTCCAGCATTTTGATTTTCACCCCAAGCTTTCATAACATTTGGATCATTTACTGCTATGCATACAATTTTTGAAATTCCTTTCCTTCGCGCTTGATCGAAGTTTTTTATATACCCAGGTAAATGGATTGAAGAACATGTTTTGGTGAATGCTCCAGGCATACCTAAAATGATAGACTTATTTTTACACAGGTCTAAAATATCAATCTTTTTTAAATTGTTATTTTTATCTAGATAAAATAACTCTGAGCTTGGTAGCTTGTCCCCTACTTTTATTTTCATTGTGTCTTACTTAAAATATAATTTTTTACCTCTGAATTTGAATTTTTAATAATATCAAACTTTTCTTTTCTATCTACATTTAATTTCAAATGTTCAGGTGCCGCTAAATTTTTTCCAATAGCTCTTTTAATAGTGTCATTAAATTTATAAGGATGAGCTGTTCCCAGAACTATTATATCGTCTAAATTTTCAATTTTGCTTGCCGCCCCAAATCCAGTAGCAGTATGAGGATCAATAATAAATTGGTGTTTTTTATATACTTCGCCAATAATACTTTCTGTCTCCTCGTCAGTAATTTTTACACCTTCAAAATCTTTCTTTATTTTTTCAATTTCTTTTTTTTGTAAATTAAATAAACCCTTTGATGAAAGATCATTCATTAAAGAACTAACACTATTGTCATTTTCATCCAAAATATGAAAAAGAAGTCTTTCAAAATTACTTGCTACTTGAATATCCATGCTTGGAGTAATTGATTCTTTTACAGTATCCGGTTTATACTCACCGGTGTTGATTACCCTTTGTAAAATATCATTTTTATTTGTAGCTACAATTAACTTGTTGATTGGAAGACCCATTTTTTTAGCAACATAACCAGCATAAATATCTCCAAAATTTCCAGTTGGCACAGAAAAGCTAATATTAGTTTTTTTCAATTTTAAGAAAGAATAAAAATAATAAACAATCTGACAAACTATTCTTGCCCAATTAATAGAATTTACACCTGACATATTAATCTTTTTCCTAAATTCTTCTTCATTAAAAAGCTCTTTTACAATTTTTTGACAATCATCAAATGATCCCTCAATTGCTATATTATAAATATTGTTCCCGCCAATAGTTGTCATAATTTTTCTTTGGGTATGAGAAATTTTGTTATTTGGATGTAATACAAAGAGATTTATATTTTTTTTATTACTCAGGGCAGCTATTGCAGCAGAACCAGTATCTCCAGATGTAGCAACAACAATGTTAACAGTTTTAGCTTTAGCGACTTGCAAATGATCGTACATATTTCCAATAAACTGCATTGCAATATCTTTAAATGCTAAAGTGGGGCCATGGTAAAGTTCAAGGAGATTTATGTCTCCAATCTTTTTTATTTTAACAACCTCACTTTCTTTAAAACTGCTATAGGATTTTTTTATTAATAAGCTTAATTCATCCTTACTAATTTCGTTAGAACAAAAATTAAAGATTATTTCTGTTGCAAGTTCTTTGTAGTTTAACCGACTTAATCTTTCTAAATCTTTTTTAGTGTATTTGCTTATTTCACATGGTAAAAATAACCCTCCTCCAGGAGCAAGACCCCTTAAGAAAATATCTTTGAAACTAAATGTTAAAGATTTATCTCTTGTGCTAAAATAATTCATTTTTTTCTTCTAAAATATAAATAATAAAATAAAATTGATATTGATATTGAATACCAAGTTATAGCATATTTTAGGTGATTGTTTGGCAAGTCGATAGTAATTTCTTTAGGTTTTGGAATACGAATACTCTTGTCATCCAAATAAACTATGTATTTATTAAATTCTGTACCAGTAAATTGTTCAATTTCTTCCAAATTTATGTAAAACCATATGTTTTTTTTGATGTCATTTTTAGGTGTAAAAAAATTTTTTCTATTTGCAGTTCTCAGCATCCCAACTATATCTGTCTTAGCTGAAATCATTGGGAGTTTATTTTTATTTTCTTTTTTAATCCATCCTCTATTAATCAAAACATTTTCTTCTTTGATTGTTTTGAATGGTGTAATTACATCATAACCGGGTTCCCCATTATTATTTAAGCTGTAAAGGTAGATCTGTTTTTGAAAAAAATATTTACCAGTTAAATTAACTTTTTGATAATTTTTTTTTAAATTAGATGAATAAGGTATTGGAGAATTTTTTAGCCCATTGCTTATTTGAAAAATTAAATCTTGTTTCCATTGTAGTCGATATAATTGCCAAGTTCCTAAAGAACAAAATAGTGTAATGAATAAAAAAACAAATATTTTAAATAGTAATTGATGTTTCAATTAAATTTTAACTTCCCCAAATATAAATTGCGGCAAATAAAAAAAGCCAAACAACATCCACAAAATGCCAGTACCAAGCAGCAGCTTCAAATCCAAAATGATGCTCTGAGTTAGAGTGTCCTTTCATGCATCTAAATAGACATACAGCTAAAAAAATTGTACCAACAATAACGTGAAAACCATGAAACCCAGTAGCCATATAAAAAGTTGAACCATAAATATTACCATCTATTGTAAAGGTTGCATGGTGATATTCGTAAGCTTGAAAACAAGTAAAGATAAAACCTAAAAATACTGTGAGAACTAACCCGTTTATTAATGCTTTTCTGTCATTCTCTAACATTGCATGATGGGCCCAAGTCACTGTCGTGCCTGATAACAAAAGTATTAGTGTGTTTATCAAAGGAATATCCCAAGGATCAAAAGTTTTTATATCTGGAGGAGGCCAGGTTGCGCCAATCGCCTCTGTTGGAAACAAACTTGCGTTAAAATATGCCCAAAACCATGCAACGAAAAACATTACTTCCGACGCGATAAAAAGAGTCATTCCATAGCGATGACCTATTTGAACTACTGGTGTATGATGACCTTGAAATTCTGCCTCTTCAACAACGTCTCTCCACCACATAAAGGCACCATAAACAACAAGCGCAAATCCAACTAAAAGCAACCATAATGCTTTTGAATGAAAATAGTAAACAGCGCCAAATGCTAATACTAAGGTTGCAAAAGATACATATATAGGCCACGGGCTAGGGTCTACTAAATGATATCCATGTTTTTTTTCTTTTGAAGACATATATTAAACTTTATCCTTTTTATAATAATCTGATGAAAAGAAAGTAAATGATAAAGTAACATCAGATATATTTTTAGTCTTATTATCATCTACAACTTTTGGATCCAAGAAAAACGTTAAAACAAATTCTCTTTTTTCACCAGCTTTTAAAGTTTGTTTTTCAAAACAAAAACAACCAATCTTGTTTAAATATATACCAAAAGTAGCAGGTGAAACATTAAAAGAGGCTGAACCTGAGGAAACTTGATTATCAGGGTTTTCAACAATAAACTTTACGGTATGAACCTCTCCAGGTTTTAAGTCTAAAGTTTTTATCTCTGGTGAAAAATTCCAATTTAATGTGTTATTTATATTTGTATCGAATCTCATTTTATAGTCTTGGTTTACGATTATTTTTGGAATCTCTTTATTTGAAGCATTTTGAGTAGTTCCACCAAAACCCGTAACTCTACAAAATAAATCATATAAAGGTACTGCCGCGAAAGATAAGCCTAGCATCAAAAAAAAGATGGATATAAGCAATAGAGGAGTAAGTTTTTTTTTATCAATATTCATTAAATCTCCCTATTGTAAATACCAATATTATAAAATGTGAGAATAAATAAAAATACCATAAATAAAATTAATAAAATTGCTGTAATTAAGTTTTTTCTCTTTTTTCCCATTAATTTACCTTAATTAAATTGTCTATTAATAATGTTAAAAATAATACAAATAAATAAAAAATAGAATAGGCAAATATTTTTCTTGAAATAATATTCGAAAGTTTAGGATTGTTTTCTTTAAATAAGTTAAAACATAAAAAAATATAATATAAAGTCATTACTGAAGAAATAATTAAATAAATTCCACTTGCGAAGTTAAATAAATATGGTGAAATTGAAACCGGCAACATTATAATAGCGTATATAAGAATATTTATCTTAGTTTTTTGTGTGCCAGCAATTATTGGTAACATTGGGATCTTAGCCTTTTTATAATCTCCAGACTTATATAAACTTAATGCCCAAAAATGCGAAGGTGTCCAAAAAAATATTATTAGAAATAATATAAGTGGCTCAATTGAAATTTGGCCTGTTGATATTGTCCATCCTATTACAGGAGGTAAGGCTCCAGCCGCACCCCCGATTACTATATTTTGTGGAGTCTTTCTTTTAAGCCAGACTGTATAAATAAAAAAATAAAAACCTATCGTAAATAATAATAAAGCTGAAGATGCTAGATTAGATGAGTAGTATAGCATCACCGTAGATAAAAAAGATAAAAAAATTCCAAAATATAAAGCCTGATCCTTTTTTACTTTTCCCGTAGGTATTGGTCTTAAACATGTTCGACTCATTAGTGCATCGAGATCTGACTCGTACCACATATTTAAAGCACCTGCGGCACCAGATCCTAAAGCAACAGCTATTAAAGAAATTATAGAGTTTGATAATGGAACACTTGACGGAGCAATAAGTAAACCAACCATACATGTAAATAAAACAAGAGACATAACTCTTGGTTTCATGAGATTAAAAAAAGACTGTAAGCTAAAAATTAAAGCTGGCTTAGTAGTTCTTGATTTTGTTAGAATTTGGCTCAATTTATTTTACTTTAGGCAATTCTTCAAATGTGTGAAATGGCGGTGGCGAAGTTACAGTCCATTCCAAAGTTGTAGCGCCTTCTCCCCATGGATTTTGCTCTGCTTTTCTTTTTTTTAGAAAAGAATACAAAAGATTTAATAAAAATACGGCTAGTCCGATTATGGAAATATACGAGCCGATTGATGACACATAGTTCCATCCTGCAAAAGCATCGGGATAATCAACGTATCTTCTAGGCATTCCCGCTAAACCTAAGAAATGTTGTGGAAAAAAGATTAAATTTACACCAATAAACGTTAACCAAAAATGAAGTTTTCCCAAAAATTCCGAATACTCGTAACCGCTCATTTTGCTGAACCAATAATACCAACCAGCAAAAATAGCAAAAACTGCACCAAGAGATAAAACATAATGAAAGTGTGCTACCACGTAGTATGTGTCGTGTAATGCGGTATCTACTCCTGCATTTGCTAGCACGACTCCAGTTACCCCTCCTAGAGTAAATAGAAAAATGAATCCAATGGCCCAGAGCATTGGAGTTTTAAAGCTAATTGAACCTCCCCACATAGTGGCAATCCAAGAGAAAATTTTAATTCCTGTTGGAACTGCAATAATCATTGTTGCAGCTAAAAAATAAGCTTTTGTATCAGTGTCCAATCCCACAGTGTACATATGGTGAGCCCAGACAACAAATCCAACGACTCCTATTGCTACCATGGCATAAGCCATACCTAAATATCCAAAAACTGGTTTTTTTGAGAAAGTTGAAACTATATGACTTATCATTCCGAAACCCGGTAAAATTAAAATATATACTTCTGGGTGACCAAAAAACCAAAACAAATGTTGAAATAGCACTGGATCTCCTCCTGTTTGTGCCTCAAAGAAAGCTGTTCCAAAATTTCTATCAGTTAATAACATTGTAATCGCACCAGCTAAAACTGGTAACGATAATAATAATAAAAATGCAGTAACAAGAATAGACCATGAGAACAAAGGCATTTTATGCAAAGTCATACCTGGAGCTCGCATGTTCAAAATTGTCGTTATAAAATTTATTGCACCTAAAATTGATGAAGCGCCTGCTATGTGTAAACTCAGGATAGCTAAATCCATTGCTGGACCAGGTTGACCTGTTTTCGATGATAAAGGTGGGTAGATAGTCCACCCTCCGCCAACACCTTGTGCGCCCGGAGGTCCGTCAACAAAAATTGAAGATAACAATAAAATAAAAGCTACAGGTAAAAGCCAAAATGAAATATTATTCATTCTTGGAAAAGCCATATCTGGAGCACCGATCATAATTGGAACAAACCAGTTACCAAAACCACCAATCATCGCAGGCATTACCATAAAAAATATCATAATAAGCCCATGACCTGTCACTAAAACATTATATAAGTGATGATTCCCTCCAAGAATTCCATCGCCTGGATGCATTAATTCCATTCGCATTATAACTGAAAAAGCTGAACCAATTATTCCTGCTACAATTGCGAATATAAGATACATTGTGCCAATATCTTTGTGATTTGTGGAATACGCCCATCTTTTCCACCCGGTTGGGTTTTGATGATGATCGTGTGATGCAGCTATTGTAGACATTACTATCTTAGTTCCTTAATCTTTTTAACAATTTTAATTTCTTTATCAATTTGTTCCTTAGCAAATTTTATTTTAGCATCTTCTAACCATTTTTTATACTCTTCTTCGGTTACAACATTTACAGTTATAGGCATAAACGCATGTTTTATTCCGCACAACTCTGAACATTGGCCATAAAACGTCCCTGTTCGCTCCGCTTTAAACCAAGTTTCGTTAATTCTTCCAGGTACCGCATCTCGTTTTACGCCAAATGACGGCAAAGCCCAAGCGTGTAGAACATCATTGGCTGTAATCATTACTTTCACAACTTTATTAACTGGAACAAAAATTTCATTATCAACTGTCAATAATCTTGGTTGGTTTTCTTTTAAATCAGCATCTTCAACCATGTAAGAGTCAAAAACTATATTTTCATCTGGATATTCATAACCCCAGTACCACTGATAACCTATAGCTTTAATTGTAACTTCTGCTTTAGGTATTTCGTCTTGAGAATACAAGACTTTAAAAGATGGAACAGCCATAACAATTAAAATTAAACAAGGCACTAACGTCCAAATAACTTCTATAATGGTGTTATGGCTAGTTGTTGATGCTACTTGATTTTTTGAGGCTCTATATTTTACACAGACATATAAAAGTAAAAATAATACAAAAGCTGTTATTGCTGTGATAATTGGAAGAAGCATATAATCATGAAACCATACTATATCACTCATGCTTTTAGAGGCAGATTTCTGAAAACCTAACTGCCAATCTTTTGGTTCATTAGAAAAAACATGATGAGGCATTAGTGCTAAAACTATAAATATAATTTTTTTAAACATAAGTTTTTATACATTTTTTAAATGATTTCACAATTTCAATTAATGCGACAATTAATAAGAATTATTGATAAAATTTACTAATGAAATAGCGCTAATTACTGCAGTATCTGACCTGAGTATATTTCTAGATAAAGAGAATGGTTTAACTGAGGAATTTTTTAGTATTAAATCTCGCTCAGATGGTGAAAAATCTCCTTCTGGACCAATTAAAATGCATAAAGTTTTGTAATCTTTAAAATCTTCTTTTGTTAAAACATTTTTTGAATTGACGTCTGCAAATAAAATTTTTAGAGACTTATCTTTTTTATTTAAAAAATCTTTAAGCTGTATTACGCTAGCTATCATGGGTGGGGCCAGCTGATTAGATTGCTCTGTTGCCTCTATAGCTATTCGATTTGCCCTTTCATAATTTAGATCTTTAACTTCTGTTCTTTCTGAAACTATTGGAGTTATCTTGCTTACACCAAGTTCAGTCGCTTTTTGTAAAATGGTTTCCATAGGATTTTTTTTTACTAGGCAAATAGCTAGTTCTATCATTGAAAAATCACTTCCTTGTTTGATTTTTTCTAAAAACTTTACTTCTACTCTATCTCTATCTAAAAAAATTATTTCACTTTTATATTCACCATTCTTATTAAAAAAATTGATAAATGATCCTCTTTTTAATCTCATCACATTGACAACATAATGGGTGTGCTCTTTTGAAAGCAATTCAGAAGTATTTTCCACTATACTGTTTGCATGATATAATCTAATATTCATAAATAATTTATATAACATAAAAAATAATTAAAAAAGATTGTTATGGCAAATGCAGATAGAGCTGGGGACTCACCAATTGGTGTAGATGTTGTCGAAGGTAAATCATACTTTTGGTGCACATGTGGTAAAAGCAAAAAGCAGCCTTTCTGTGATGGTTCTCACAAAGGAACGTCTTTTTCTCCACTTGCCTTTAAAGCCGATCAATCTAAAAAAGTTTTTTTCTGTACATGTAAATTAACTAAAGATCCGCCGCTATGTGACGGTTCACATAATTTAAAATAGATAATTAAAGTGAAAGAAGCAAAAGCAATAATCTTTGACGCGTACGGTACACTTTTTGACGTTAATTCAGCTGCACAAAAATGTAAAAATAAAATTGGAAATAACTGGGAGCCTTTTGCAAATTTTTGGCGAACCACTCAACTTCAATATACTTGGTTGAGAAGTTTAATGAAAAGACATAAGGATTTTTGGCAAATTACCTCTGAAAGTTTAGATAAGTCTATGAGAGTTTTTAATATAGATAAAAGTATGAAAAATGAATTGTTAAATCTATACAAGGTTTTATCTCCATATCCAGAAGTGAAAGATGTTTTAAAAAAATTAAAAAAAAAAAATTTAAAACTTGCTATTCTTTCTAACGGGACCCCTGAACTTTTAAAAGAATTGGTAAGCTCAAATGATTTGAATAATCTATTTGATGATCTTTTTTCAGTAGAGCAAGTAAAAATATTTAAACCTGACTCAAAAGTTTATGAGATGCCTGTTAAAAGATACGGCATCAAACCTTATGAAATAACTTTTCTAAGTGCTAACACATGGGACGTATCTGGAGGAGGAAATTTCGGTTATAATTCTATTTGGGTAAACAGAAACAAATCTCAGTTTGATAATCTTGATTATCTGCCAAAAAATGAAATCGGCAACTTATCGCAGCTACTTGATATCGTTTAAACATATATTATAAATATTTAATGACTAATATTAATGTAAAAAAAATAATAAAAGCTTTAAACGCTTCAGATGGTGCGGGGGTAAAATTAAAGAGAAGTATTGGCACACCCGAGGCAGATTATATTGATCCATTTTTAATGCTTGATGAATTTGGATCTGAAAGAAGCGATGACTATGTTGCAGGTTTTCCTCCACACCCACATAGAGGTATTGAAACTGTAACATATATGTTAAATGGAGAATTTGAACATCAGGATAGCACAGGCGCCAAAGGAATTATGGAGCCCGGGGATGTACAATGGATGAAAACAGGCAGAGGAATTATTCATTCGGAAATGCCTGCTATGAAAGAAGGAAAACTCTTAGGTTTTCAACTTTGGATTAACATGCCAGCAAAGTTAAAAAAAAATAAGCCTGAATATCTTTATATCAAAGGTAATGAACTGGGCATTCATTCTGATAACGAAAAAATAGTAAAAGTAATAGCGGGAAAATACAACAAAGCAGAGGGTCCTGAAAAAAATCATAATGTAGAGCCTATATATTTTCATGTAGTTTTAAATGAAGATAAAGAATTTGAATGTGACGTGCCATTAGGTCATAACTCTTTTGTTTATCTGCTTAAAGGAGAACTAATAATCGGAGAGAAAACTCATAACAAAATATCTGACTCTAATTTAGTTTTATTGCAAAGAGGAAGTAAACTTAAAGTTGTTGCTAAAAAAAAATCAGAATTTTTATTTATAGCTGGTAAACCAATAGGGGAACCAATTGCTAGGGGGGGGCCATTTGTTATGAACACAAAAAATGAAATACTTGAGGCTATCCAAGATTATAATAACGGAACATTTGCTAAATATTAAAAGTTCCAGTAACTTCTCAAAAAATGTCTAAATCTATAATTATAAAAAAAAATGGTGGGCCAGAAGTTTTAGAAATTACGGACCTAAAAGTTGGGAGTCCAGGTCCTGACGAAATTAAGATTACTAACCATGCAATTGGTTTAAATTACATAGACACATATCATAGATCTGGTTTGTACCCAGTTCCGCTACCTAGCGGTATAGGTTTAGAGGGGGCTGGAAAAGTAGAAGAAATTGGATCAAATGTTACTGAGTTCAACAAAGGTGACAATGTAGCCTACGCCTCAATGCCTTTAGGATCATATTCAGAACAAAGAATTATTCCTGCTAAATCTGTGGTGAAAATTCCAGATGGAATTTCATACAAGATGGCTGCATCCTTGATGACAAAAGGACTAACTACTAATTATTTACTAACTGAAACTTATCAAATCAAAGCTGGTGAAACTGTATTATTTCATGCTGCTGCTGGCGGAGTGGGACAAATTTTTGCTCAGTGGGCTAATAGTGTGGGGGCAAAAGTTATTGGAACAGTTGGAACAGATGAAAAAATTGAGATTGCAAAAAAGAATGGATATCAACATGTTATCAATTATGCGAAAAATGATTTTGCAAAAGAGGTGATGAAAATAACAAACAATAAAGGAGTTACTGCTGTATTTGACGGTGTTGGAAAAAAAACATTTAAACAATCAATAGCATGTTTAAAAACTAGAGGCATGATGATAAGTTTTGGAAACGCGTCAGGTCCATTGGATCCAATTGATGTACCTAAAGATATCCAAGCTAAAAGTTTATTTTTTACTAGGCCTGCCGGGGGTCATTATTTTACAGAAAAAAAAGAATTACAAACTGCTGCAGACGTAATGTTTGAAAAAGTTAAATTTGGTAAAATAAAGTTGAATATATTTAAGGAATTTAAATTGGATGAAGTACGAAAAGCTCATGAAGAATTAGAAGCTAGAAAACTTCTTGGACCATGTGTAATAGTCCCTTAATGAAAAAAAGGCCAGTTTCTCCATGCATAAGTATTTGTAAAACAGATCCTGTCACCGGTTACTGCTATGGATGTGCAAGAACTGAACAGGAGAAAAAAATTTGGAAAGATGAAAAAACATCAAGCGAATGGAAAACTAAAAATCTTAAGGAAATAATTGACAGAATGAAAGGTTGGCAATTGAATACTTTTAAAGAGTCATATGAACACAAATTAAAAAATGGAATATCATTATTTAAAGAAAATCTTTTGAAAAAAATTTAAAGATCCTTTTTCATTGAGTCCATATCGCTTAAATGAAATTTTAGTGCCTGGTTTGATAACCTGATTTCTTGTAAAAAAAGGAATATTGAAATAATCATACAAATACAGCAAGCCGCAAAATTCAATCGAGCAATTTGAATTGTATTCATGTATAACATTAAAACTGTTGACATGTTGAATAGAAATCCAAAGGCAGCGAAGCCCATCACATATTTGAGAAGATTTGTTCTTTTGTTCAAAACATGTAATTGATTTTCCCACTCAGGCGGAACTTTTTTTTCAAAAGTGTACTGATCATGAATTTGTCTTATTAATGCGCTTAAAGTATGAAATCTATTACTATACATCGTCATCATTAACGGTATTGCTGGAAACATTAATGCAGCAACTGTGTAATCTATATCCATATCGAATCAAATTGATTATGGAGATAGTGTTTGATATTTACAAGACATATTTTCATGGAACATTTAAAAAT
>MDSV01102473.1_pt1 | contig 14025 bp, 15 predicted proteins | sample 810851 | NCBI WGS metagenome assembly MDSV01 (sample SAMN05326640, study PRJNA326480) | marine metagenome | isolation source: seawater | place: Atlantic Ocean: North East | collected 2012 | reverse complement strand
TTAAAAGTAATGGTGGAGATATAAAAAAAAATATTAATTTATTAAAACTAAAATAAGTTAATGATTAATACAAATTCCTTAGGTTTTCTAGGTCAATTTTACTTTGGGTTAAAAAATAATTTAAAAAAAATATATCAAAATTCAAACTTTTACGAAAAAAAAATTTCCAAAACTTCAGATAATAACTTTAAATATAAGCCAAGCCCACACCTGCTTTCTTCAATTATAAAATACCAAAAGAAAAAATATAAAATTGAAGACTTTGCAGTTGAGTCAATCTGGCAAAATAGGTTAAACACCAAAGACTATGAGAAGTTAAATAATTTCTTTTGGTTTTTTAGCCTTGATTTAAAATCTTCAAAAGAAACTACGCAATCTGTTATAGCTAATTGGATTAAAGATAATAGTAAATATAATATAAATAGTTGGAAGTTTGATATGACCTCTAAAAGAATAATCTCATGGTTATCAAACCACCAACTAACTTATGAAGATAGCAATAAAGAATATCGTTTAATGTTTGATCATATGATTCAAAAACAAACTAACCATTTATTAAACGAAATTAAATCTTCGAATGATTTAGAAAACAAATTAATTGGATGTTCTGCAATAATTTTAACTGGATTAGCTTATAAAAACGAAAAAAATTATCTTGAGAATGGATTAAATCTTTTAAAGGATATAATTAAATTTTCATTAGATAACCAAGGCTTTACAAAATCAAGAAATATTAAACAATTAATTTTATATCTTAAATACTTCATCATCATTAGAGAATGGTTCAAAGAATCTCAAAACATTATACCTGAATATATTGATGAAACTATATTTTATATAGGATCTAGTTATGCTTTTATTTGGCAAAATATTAAACATGATCTTTTTTTTAACGGAAATTATAACTCAGAAAATCATGATTTTGATCAATATTTAAAAAGATTTAGCTATACTTTTAAAAATGAGGTTAATGAACTTGCGGGCTATGTAGTTCTTAAAAATAAACAAAATATTTTAGCTATGGATGCAGGTTCAAGTCCAAGTAAGAATGTTTCAATGAATTATCAGTCTGGAGCTTTATCTGTTGAAATATTTTCTGGTAAAAAAAAATTAATAACTAATACTGGGTACTACCCTGATAAATCAAATAAACTAAATAAACTCTCAAGAAGCACAGCCCTTCATAACACTTTGACAATTGAGGATTTTTCTTCATGTAGTATAAAAAAAAATACAACAAATTTAATAATTGATAAAGGATTGAAAGTTTTAAAAAAAAATATCGTGTTTGAAAAAAATTACTGGAAAGTTTCAGCTTCACATGATGGATATTTACAAAAATTTGGATCAATTCATGAAAGAGAAGTGGAATTTTTTCCAGAACAAATGAAATTTATAGGGTTTGATAGAATATTAAGAAAAAATCCAGGCAAAGAGATAAAATTTGATATTAGATTTCATCTCGATCCAGATACAAAAGTAATGAAAACTCAAGATAATAAATCAATACTCATTGAGTTAGAGGAAGATGGTTGGAAATTCAGTTGTGATAAATTTAATATAAATATTGATAATGGTTTATATTTGGGTAATAAAAATTCTTATAGAGAAAACAAGAATATATTTATTTCTGGAATGAATAATGAAAAAGAACAAATTATAAAATGGGAAATTACTAAATTATAATGAAAAAAATTAAAACTGCCTTAGTTTCTGTTTCAAATAAAAAAAAACTTAGACCGCTGTTAGATATTTTAAAAAAAAAATAAAATAAAAATAATAAGTTCTGGTGGTACTTTTAAAGAAATTAAAAGATTAAAATTTAAATGCTTTGAGGTGTCAAAGTTTACAAATTCACCTGAAGTTTTAGGGGGGAGAGTAAAAACTCTTCATCCCAAAATACATGCAGGAATTTTAAACAAAAGGAACAATAAATATCACTTAAGAGATTTAGAAAATAATAATTTTGAAAACATAGATCTGGTTATTGTCAATTTTTATCCTTTTGAAAACACATTAAAAAAAACAAGTAATCATAACAAAATAATTGAGAATATAGATGTAGGTGGACCTACAATGGTAAGGTCTGCTGCAAAAAATTATAATGACGTAACTGTTATTACCTCTCCAGATCAATACAGTGAATTAATTGAGCAATTAAAAGATAACAAAGGATCAACAACACTAAATTTTAGAAAAAAACTTTCAAGATTTGCTTTTACTGAAACAGCTTATTACGATTCTGTCATTTCAGATTACTTCAACAAAATATCAAATATAAATTTTCCAAAGAAGAAAATATTTTATGGAAACTTAATTCAGCCACTTAGATATGGAGAGAACCCACATCAGGATAGTGCAATATATTCTAAAAATTCAAAGTTAAATATAAAACAAATTCACGGAAAACAGCTTAGTTTCAATAATTATAATGATATTTATGCAGCATTAACAATTTCTGAGTCTCTACCAAAGAATACTGGAACAGTAATAATTAAACATGCAAATCCATGCGGTGTATCAATAAATAAAAGCTCACTTCAAAGCTATAAAAATGCATTATCTTGTGATCCTATAAGCGCATTTGGAGGTATCGTTTCTTGTAACTTTAAAGTATCTAAGAGTTTGGCTATTGAGTTAAATAAATTATTTTTTGAAGTTATTATAGCAAAAAACTTTGATGCTAATGCATTAAAAATATTAAAGAAAAAGAAAAATTTAAGATTAGTTGATGCTTCAAATTATTCTTTAAATGAAGTACTAAAATTTGTATCACATAATGAAGAAATATTAGTTCAATCGGAAGACCTAAAGAAACTTACTCTTAGAGATTTCAAAATTGTTTCAAAAAAAAAACCAAATAAAAAAGAAATGGCAAATCTAATATTTGCTTTTAATGTCTGTCGTTATGTTAAATCAAACTCTATCGTACTGGCATCGAACGGAAACACTGTAGGTATTGGCTCTGGACAACCTAGTAGGCTAGATAGTTGTCAAATAGCTATCGAAAAAATGAAAAAATTTATAAATCTTGATGGAAATTTAGTTGCTGCCTCAGATGCTTTTTTCCCATTTGTTGACGGTATAGAAAAATTAGTACAAGCAGGTGTTCAAGCCGTAGTTCAACCTTCTGGATCTATAAATGATAAAAAGATAATTAAATTTGCAAATGAAACTAATACAATATTGGTTTTTTCAAAAACTCGCCATTTTAAGCACTAACAATTTTATCTATTTTAGCGGCTAAGATAAAATCATTTTCAGAAAGTCCATTAATAGCATGAGTAGTTATTTTTATTTCCGCATATCCCCATCCAAAATTTATATCTGGATGATGACCTTCTTTTTCTGAAATTTGACCAACCTGATTTACAAAATCCTGACTACTTAAAAAATTGTCAAAAGAAAATTTTTTTGATAAGAAAAATATTTCCTTACTATCCTTAGTTATATCCCATCCATCTACTTTTTTTTGATACTTATGAATTTCAGATATATCAAATGGCATTACACCACCTTCACAAGGCACACATTTTTTATCTAATAAATCACTCATATTTCTAGTTTGGAGCGGGCAAAGGGGGTCGAACCCTCGACCTTCTCGTTGGCAACGAGACGCTCTACCACTGAGCTATGCCCGCTTCTCAAATAATCATTATAGATAGCGGGTTTTGTAATTGCAAGCATTAAGAAATAATTTTTAGATTAAATATAATCTAATTCTTTTAGGTTTAAATTAAATATTGAATTTAATTTTTTCTGATTATCGTTATCAAAAAAATTTTTCCAATCATTTTTTGGACCAAGATGAAAAAAAGGAATTTTTTTAGAATTTTTTTTAGATAAAATAGACTCCTGAAAACCATCTGTCTGCTCTATATTTTTTAACTTATCAAATGATGTAGATTGAACTGAATTCCTAGCTTTTTTTTCATTAAAGCTATTTTTACTATTAGTGATTTTATTAATAAATTTAATTATATCTTTAAATACATAAAAAGTTTTATCATGTAAATCCTCATATTTTATAATTTTAACAGGAAAGCTAGTTTGATTAATCCAAGACCTATAATTTTGTTGCCAAGAGCTAATAAACTGAAAATCACTATAATCATTTTGATTATGATAATCATAAATAAACTTTTTTTCATTAAGCATAAAGTTTAAAGCATCTTCATAATTAATTTCATAATGATTTTTTAAAGATGTAACTATATTCCTTGGGTCACGAATAATATAAATACAAGCAATAGTATTTTTTATGTTAGTAAACTGATATCCATTAATTGAGGCAAGCGCATTATGAGTTTTAAAAAATTTTAATTTATTATTTTCATTCAACTTATCTTGGGCTTTGATCCAGAACTTTGAGGTATCAGTGACTTTTGTTTTATCATAATTAAAATCTGTAAAATATTTTTTTTGTGGAAATTGCCCTATTTTTCCTAATAATTTTTGATTAAAAAATCCTTTTTCAGAGTAATAATATGAACACAATAAAGATCTTATCCAGGTATTTCCACTTTTAGGGTAAGATGCAATCCAAAATATCATTAACTTTTATAAATTTTATTATATAATAATATAAATATATTAAATTAATAAAATTAAAATTATGAAAGATTTGCCTAAATTAATTCCTGTTTTCCCATTAAGTAATTTTATAATTTTTCCTAAAACAACTGTTCCCTTAAATATTTTTGAGCCCAGATATATTGATATGATTAACGATAGCATGAAGTCAAATAAAATGATTGCCATGATACAACCAAAAAATTCAAGTTACAAAGATGATGTGCCTGAATTGCATGAAGTGGGATGCCTTGGAAAAATAACCAGTTTTAAAGAAACAGATGATGGTCGATATTTAATTGAATTAAAGGGTTTAATAAGATTCCAAGGAATTAAAGAAGTAAAAACTGACAAAAAATATAGAATTTTAGAGGTTGATTATACAAGGTTCTATCAAGATTTTGATTATGAAAAAGATTCATTAAAATTTCAAGATCTCGAATTAATATTTAAAGACTTAAAGTCTTTATTTGAAAAAAGAGGTTTTATAATCAATTGGAAAGCATTAGAAAAACAAAACCTTGATGAAACAATTAATGCTTTAGCAATGGCGTCACCTTTTTCTTTAGAAGAAAAACAGGTTTTGTTAGAAGCTGAAAATTTAGATATAAGAAAAAATAAAATAGCTGAAATTTTAAATACTTATGTGCACGATATTTTCAATAATGATACGATTCAATAACCTAAAAAAAAATTCCTTTATCAGCAACTTTAGTGAACATTTTATTTATAGAAGTATTCCTACCCATAAGTTGAACAGATTTACTTAAAATATTACTTTTGATTCTTCTGTCTAAGTTAAAAAACTCATGAACTAAATCAATACTACTTGAAAATAAAAAGTTTTTATGTTTTAGATTCTTTTCAAATTCGATATTTACAGAAGTATCTAAAGGAAGACCTAAATTATATTTATCTTTAATTATCTTCATAAGAATTTGGGTATCTCTTATAGTCATATTAAAACCCTGTCCTGCGAGGGGATGAATTTTGTGCAATAAGTCTCCGAATGCTAAAATATTATTATAATAATATGATCTTAAGTTAAAAGATTTTAATTCATATGATTCGATTTGTTTAATTTTTTTAATTTTATATTTAAAATTATAATATTTAATCAATTCAATTATATTTTCATTATTTTTAATTCTTGAATTATGAAATGAGTAAACAACAGATGTTTGAAAATTTGAAATGGGCAAGAATGCTAATGGACCTTTTTTAGTAAAAATTTGAGTTGCAACATTATTATTAATTCTCTCATGGTTAATAATTGTTGTATGAGCATAACTATTATATTCTTTAACTATTTTTTTACTAAAATATTTTTTTGTTATCAAACTAGAATAATCAGTGTTGATTATTAGATTGTAATTTTCTAAAAATTTTAAATTCTCATTAATATATATTTTTTTAAAATATTTACTCTTAGATAAACTTTTTTCTAATAACTCATATAGCTTATAATTTTTAACAATAGAGAAAAGTTCATATTTTTTATTTTCAAAATTTAGTAATTTTTGTTTTTTTAATTTATCAGTATAAATTTCTATTTTTTTTAATTTCCATAAAATTTTTTTAATATTAACTAAATGGTTATTAAAAAATTCAGTATTACTTTTTGAAATTCCAATCGTTCTAGACTTATTGAGTGTATTAGTGCTCTTTTTTGCTAATACATCAACATGAATTTTTTGATTAACTAAAGCTTTTGCTAAAGTTAAGCTTGATAAGCCAATACCTATTATACAAACTCTCATATTATTTTTAATTTTAACAACAAAAATTAGATGATACAAAGTGATTAAATTGAATCAATATTATGAATATTAAAAAAACAGCCAATTTATTACTTAATTTCACCGTAAAAAGAATAGCTGAAATTTTTGGTATATTTATTTTTATAGCTGGGGGTATGTTATTGTTGGCTTTATCATCTTATCATCCAGAGGATCCAAATTTTATTTTTCCTCAAAATACTGAAATTAAAAATTTATTGGGCTTCCAAGGAAGTTTTATATCTGATTTATTTTTTCAGTCTATTGGATTGGTTGCATATTTAATTTCATTAACGTTTGTTATCACTGGTATTAACATATTTATAAATAAAGAATTCTTTTTAATTATAGAGAATACTTTTTTTGCAATACTTTATTGTATTTTTGGAACTCTTTTTTTAACTAATTTTTATTCAGATGGATTTATGCTCTATATAAACGGAAATGGTGGATTTATTGGAAAATATTTAAACCAAACATTTTTAAATTCAATAATAAATATTTATGAAACTTTATTTTATTATTTATTAATTTTGCTTATTATTTTGTTATTCCTAATTAGTATTAATTTTAAACCTATAAAATTTTATATGATAATAAAGAAAATTCTCAATTTGTTTTTTAAAAAAAATCAAAAAAGTTACACTGATAAGAGTGAAATCATTAATGAGTACATACCGCAGGATAAAATAAAAAGTCTTATTCAGGAAGATTTGCCGTTTATTAAAAATGAAGATAAAAATGATAATAAAATTAAATTTAAATTACCAAACTTGGATTTATTAAAAGAGCCAACAAAAAAAGAGAGAGGAAACATAGATAAAAATGAAACCAATGAACCAGTTTTTTTAGAAAAAATATTGTTAGATTTTGGTGTAAGTGGAAAAATTAAAAAAGTCAGTCACGGACCAGTTGTTACTCTTAATGAGTTTGAGCCTGCTGCCGGAGTTAAAGTTTCAAAAATCATTAATTTATCAGATGACATAGCCAGAAATACAAGCTCTGAGTCGGCAAGAATTTCAACGATACCTGGAAGCAATACGGTCGGGATAGAACTGCCTAATAGTTCTAGGGAAAATGTATACCTAAGCGAAATATTAAATAATTCTGATTTTAAAAAAAGAGATATAAAACTACCCATAGCTCTTGGTAAAAATATTTCAGGCAAACCTATAGTTGGCGACCTATCCTCAATGCCACATCTTCTTATCGCAGGTACAACGGGATCTGGTAAATCAGTTTGTATTAATACCATAATACTATCTTTGCTATACCGTCATACACCTGAAAAATGTAAGTTTATTTTGATTGATCCTAAAATGCTTGAATTATCGACTTATGAGGGAATTCCTCATTTATTATGTCCTGTTATAACAGAAGCTAAAAAAGCCGCTTCAGTTCTAGGTTGGGTAGTAAAAGAAATGGAGAATAGATACAGGCTGATGACTAAAGAAGGTGTTAGGAATATTGATGGATATAATACTAAACACAAACTTCCAATGCCCTACATAGTTGTAGTTGTAGATGAGATGTCAGATCTGATGTTGGTAGCAGGCAAAGAAATTGAAAATTATATACAAAAACTATCACAAATGGCCAGAGCGGCTGGCATTCACATTATAATGGCAACTCAAAGACCAAGTGTTGACGTTATTACTGGAACTATTAAAGCTAATTTTCCAACAAGAATCTCATTTCAAGTAACTTCTAAAATAGACAGCCGAACAATATTAGGAGAACAAGGAGCAGAACAATTACTTGGAAAAGGAGATATGCTTTACATGTCATCTGCAAATAAAGTTGTTAGAATACATGCACCATTTGTTTCAGAAGATGAAATTGAAAAAATAAATAATTCATTGAGAACTCAAGCAGAACCAGATTATATAGATGAAATCTTAAACTTTGCAGATGAAAAAGAAATTGAAGATGCTCAGAACCAGGGTGAAAAAGACGAATTATATCAAGCTGCACTTGAAATAATCAGATCAGAAGGAAAAGCATCAACTTCATTTCTTCAACGAAAGCTACAGATTGGATATAATAGGGCTGCAAGAATAATAGATATGATGGAAGCAGAAGGAGTTGTAAGCAAGGCTAATCATGTTGGTAAAAGAGATGTCCTTTAATGTTAAGATATATTTTTATCTTATTTTTTTTTGTTTTAATTTCAAATAGTAACGCAAATAATAAAGAAAAAATAATTGCGAATTTGAAAAATACCAAAAATCTAAATTTCAAATTTGAGCAAAATATTAATGGAAAAATTGAGGATGGATATTGCATTATCGAATATCCAAAAAGAATATTTTGCGAATATGAAAATACTAATAATAAAATTTTGGTATCAAATGGAACATCGTTGGTTGTTAAAACTTTAGTGAGTTATTATCGATATCCACTCGAAAAAACTCCCCTTAATTTAATTTTAGATAAAGATTTCTTAATTGATAAAATTAGTATTTTAGAAGAGAGGGTTATTGAAGAGTCTTACATTAACTATACTATCAAAGAAAAAGGTGGTGAAATCAATATTTTTTTTAACAAAGAAACCTTTGATTTAATTGGATGGCAAAATACAGATATATACCAAAATTTTAATATTACTTTTCTATCTTCAATACAGAAAAATAAAAAAATATTGAAGGATATATTTAAACTACCCTCCCAAAATTAAATATTTATAATTTCGGTTTTAAATATTTTCATCCCTCTTGTGATATAATTTTTTAAAGCGTTCTTGTGATCTAAAGTGCAAGTGTGTACCCAAACTCGATTTACATTGTTTTTAAAAGACTCTTTAATAGCTTCCGTTAATATATATGAACCTAGTTGCTTATTTTGATACTCTTCTAGAATACCCAAGTAAGCTATTTCAACTTCTTTCTTTTCTTGATGATGAATTAATTCAAAAAAACCTACTAAGTCATCCTTGCATTTCAAAACAAAAGTTTTAACCTTCTTGCTAGAAACATAATCTATCCACTGCTGCTCAGTCCAGATTAATCTGTCAACCCATTTATGTTTATTACCAATATTTTTATAAAAGAATTTGTTCAGTTGAAAATTAATTGGATCTAAAATATCTAAGAAATAATCCCCAGGAGGCTTAATTCCCTCATTAAGATCCTGAAGAGAATTTATTTCTAAATAGTTTCTTTTTACTTCTTCTATCACCCAACCATTCTTCCAACTTTTTCACCTCCAAATAAATGAAAATGCAAATGAGGAACCTCTTGACCACCATGATCACTTATATTAGCTAAAGCTCTATAACCTTTGCCAACTTCTGATGATATACCAAGTTTTTTAGCAACAATATTTATACCTTTTAACAATCCAGCCATTTCCTCTTGTGAAGCATTTAAAGAAAAGTCATCTAAATTAATATATTTACCCTTAGGAATTACTAAAGCGTGAATTTTTTTTTGAGGATTTATATCGTAAAATGATAAAACGAAATTATCTTCATAAATTTTATCACAGGTAACTTCACCTCTCAGAATTTTAGCAAAAATATTTTGTTCGTCATATGACATATTACATTTTATCCAAAACAGACTTAACAGTATCTCCCATTACAGAAGGATTTTTTGATATTGTAACTCCACATTCTTTCAATATTTCAACTTTTTCAATTGCGCTTTCTCCATAAGCAGAAACTATTGCTCCTGCATGACCCATAACTCTACCTTTAGGGGCAGTTAATCCAGCTATATATCCTATTACAGGTTTTTTCATATTTTCTTTTGCAAATTCTCCTGCTGCTACCTCTTGTGGTCCTCCAATTTCACCTATCATTAAAACTGCATCTGTTTCATCATCAGTCTCAAATTTTTCTATAATATCTCTAAAAGAACTTCCATTAATTGGGTCTCCACCGATACCAACGCTAGTCGAAATACCAATATTTAAATTTTTCATTTGTGCTGCTGCTTCATAGCCTAAAGTTCCTGATCTACTTATTATTCCAACTCTACCTTCTTTATAAATATGTCCAGGCATAATTCCTAACATTGATTTGCCTGGGCTAATAATACCTGCACAGTTTGGGCCTACTAATGTCATTTTTTCATTTCTAGAGTATCTTCTCATATATCTTTTAATTCTGATCATGTCATGAGATGGAATACCATCAACTATTGCTACACAAGTTTTAATCCCAGCGTCAGCTGCTTCCATAGCGGAGTCCGCTGCAAAAGCGGGTGGAACAAATAAAATTGATGCTGTTGCACCAGTATTTTTGACTGCCTCTTTAACTGTATTAAAAACTGGTATATCTAAATGTTTTTTTCCACCTTTTCCTGGTGTAACCCCTCCTACTAAATTTGAGCCATATTTAATCATTTCTTCTGCATGAAATGTTCCCATCTTACCTGTAAAACCTTGAATTAAGATTTTTGTTTCTTTATCAATTATTACTGCCATTATTAACTTATTGCTGCTACAGCTTTATTTGCAGCTTCCTCCAATGTGTTGGCCTCAATGTAATTTATTTTACTTTCTTTTAGTATTTGATTGCCTTTCTCAACATTTGTTCCTGCTAATCTAATTACTAGTGGTACTTTAACTTCAATTTTATCAAGAGCCTGCACTATGCCTTCCGCAACCCAGTCACATCTATTTATTCCTGCAAAAATATTTACTAAAATTACTTTAACTTTTTCGTCCATTGTAATTAGTTTGAAAGCTTTAACGATCTTTTCAGGTGTTGCTCCGCCACCAACATCTAAAAAATTTGCTGGTTCACCTCCAGCCAATTTGATCATATCCATAGATGCCATGGCTAAACCAGCACCATTAATTATATTACCAATGTTACCCTCTAGGCTTACATAATTAAGACCTCTATCTGAAGCAAAAACTTCTTTTTCATTTTCTTGAGTCTTGTCTCTTAATTCAGAAACTTTATCTCTTCTAAACATTGCGTTATTATCAAAACTCATTTTACAATCTAAAGCTAAAATTTGTTTTTGTTTTGAAATTACCAATGGATTAACCTCTACCATCGTAGCATCTAATTCACTAAAAGCTTTTGCACATCCAATTATTGTATCTGAGGCCCTAGATATTAATTCTGGTTCTATATTTAATCCAAATGCTAATTCCCTTGCTTGAAAATTTTGAAAACCTACTGCTACTTCAATTTTAGATCTTATTATTGTTTCTGGTTTTTCTTTTGAAATTTCTTCTACACTCATACCACCCTCTGTAGAAGCAACAACCATTATACTCTCAGAACTTCTATCAAAAACTAATCCAAGATATAGTTCTTTTTCAATATCAGTTGCTTCTTCAATATAAATCCTATTTACAATTTTCCCCTCTGGTCCTGTTTGATTTGTAACTAATTTTTTTCCTAAAAGTTTATCTGTTGCTTGAGCCACTTCCAAAGGTGAATTACAAATAATAATACCTCCAGCTTTTCCCCTTGCTCCAGAATGAATTTGTGCTTTGACAACCCATTTGGATCCTCCAATTTCTCGAGCTTTATTTTCTGCATTTTCTGGACTATAGACGATTCCTCCTCTTGGAATCGTAACACCAAAACTAGATAAAATTTCCTTTGCTTGATATTCGTGTATATCCATAATTATTTACTTTGTATTAATTTATTAATATTAACAATGTTTTCTGCCATTCTTGCTGATGCCGCATCAATCATTCTACCATCTAGCTGTGCAGCACCCTTTCCTTCTTCAGCTGCTTTGTCCAATTCTTCTAAAATTCTTTTTGCTTTAATAACCTCAGTTTCTGGAGGAGAAAATACTTCATTTGCAAGCTTAATTTGAGAAGGATGTATTGCCCATTTGCCTTCTATGCCAATAGCTGCACCTCTTTTAGCTGCAGCAATATATGAATCTGGATCATTAAAATCACCAAATGGTCCATCAATTGCTCTTAAGCCATAAGATCTACAAGTCACAACTAGTTCTGACAAGCCATGGTGCCATTGATCGCCTGGATAGTCTGGATTGAGTCCTCCTATAACAACTGTTCTTGCTCTTAAACTTGCAGCATAATCTGCAACACCAAAATGCAACGCTTCTAATCTCTCGCTTGATTTTGCAATTTCTTTAATGTTAGACATGCCCAATGCTGTTTCAATCAAACACTCAATTCCAATTTTATTTTTGATTTTTTTGTTTGTTTCAATTTGAGTCAGTAAACAATCGACCATATAAACATCACTTTCAGTTCCTACCTTTGGAACTAAAATTGTGTCTATATTTTCACCAGCCTGCTCAACTATTTCAACTAAATCACTATACATATAATGGGTATCTAAACTATTTATTCTTACTGAAATCGTTTTTCCTTTTTCTTTCCAATTCATTTCATTAAGAGCTTTTATGATATTTGCTCTAGCAGAAATTTTATCATTTGGTGAAACAGCATCTTCTAAATCTAAAAAAATATAATCGGCTTCTGAATTTAATGCTTTTTCAAACATCTTTGGAGATGACCCAGGAACTGCCAATTCACTTCTTTGTAGTCTAGGTCGTGCTGGTTTATAAAATTTATGGCTCATTTAAAAAAAGTATATAATCATTTTTGTGATAAAATACTTATAGTTTTTATAAGTATTATTTGTAAGTTTATCTTTTTCTTGAAGCTAATTCATCCATTATTTCCTCGATTTTTATATCATTTTTCTCAAGATAAATTATCAAGTGATAAAAAACATCAGCAGCCTCATGAATCTTATTCGAATTTTCTTCGACAGCCTCTATCAATTCCCCAATTTCTTCTAAAACTTTTTCTTTAACTAACGATTTATCCTCTAAAAGTTTATTTGTATATGAACCAGAAATTGGATTTTCCTTTCTCTCTCTAGCCAGTAAAACTAAATCTTCTAAAATTTTTAACATATTAAATCCTAACAGGTATATCTTTTGAAGCCAAATATTGCTTTGCTTCTTTAACAGAATAAGTTCCATAATGAAATATGGATGCTGCTAACACTGCACTAGCTCCTGTTTTAATTCCTTCTACTAAATGATCTAGTGTTCCAACTCCGCCTGATGCAATTACAGGAATATTTACACTCGAAGAAATTTTATTCATTAATTCAATATCATACCCTGATTGAGTTCCATCTTTATCCATAGAAGTAACCAACAATTCTCCTGCACCACATTTTTCCATATTTGATGCGAATTTTAGAGCATTAATACCAGTCGAATTTCTACCTCCATGGGTAAATATTTCCCAACCTTCACCTTTTTTTTTTGCATCTATTGCAACCACAATACACTGAGATCCAAATTTTTTTGAGCTTTCAATTACAACTTCTGGATTTTGAACTGCTGCAGTATTGATTGAAACTTTATCTGCTCCACAGTTTAATAATTTATTAATATCTTCTACACTTCTAACTCCACCTCCAACTGTCAAAGGTACAAAGCATTTCTTTGAGGTTTTCTCCACAACATCATAAATAGTATCTCTATTTTCATTTGAAGCAGTAATATCTAAAAAACAGATTTCATCAGCACCACCGTCACTATAAATTTTTGCTTGTTCAACTGGATCACCCGCATCTTTAAGATCAACAAAGTTAATTCCTTTTACAACACGCCCATTTTTAACATCTAAACATGGTATTATTCTATTTTTAAGCATTTAATTCCTTAACTAATTCATCTAATTTGATATCACCATCATAGATAGC
>MDSV01053791.1_pt1 | contig 14026 bp, 5 predicted proteins | sample 810851 | NCBI WGS metagenome assembly MDSV01 (sample SAMN05326640, study PRJNA326480) | marine metagenome | isolation source: seawater | place: Atlantic Ocean: North East | collected 2012 | reverse complement strand
TTCTTCTCATAAGCTTTAATTGTTCTACAGTAGGAGCATTATTTTTTGCACCTTTAACTGTATCATAACCCTCACTAGCTTCTTTAGTCATTTGAACAATTCGTTTCCACATACCAGTAGCGTGATTACCATATTGTTCTATACCAGGAAGAGTTTCAAATTCTTTAGCCATTTCTAAAAAGTTTTTTTTATTAATTCTTTCTTGTTCAGTTTGTATACAATTTCCCATTAGTCACACCATTTATTGTTTTCTTTATTTTTTTCAGCAGTCCATTCACTAGGAGAATATTTAGAGCGTTCTGATTTGTAAGGGTTTAAATTATATAGTTGTTGACCAACATCAAACACAGAACCTCGATTACCGCTCATTATAAATAAACTATTATCTAATTCATTCATTTTTTGCAAATCAGACTGTCCATTTAAAGATATTGCCCTAGAATGTCTACCAACATTTCCTATCATACCAACAGGTATTGCATTCATTACGTGCATATTAACTGTATCTTTAATTAATCCAGTACCAAACAATTTATGCATTTGATGATAGCCGCTTAATCTAGAATATTCAGTTGCATTAGGATTTAAAGCGTTTATCAAATCTATTTTACCGTGATTAGCTGCGTAAGTAAATGGGTCAAAATAGAATCCTCCTTCATTTGACTGTTTTAATCTTTCTCCCAGAATTGAATTAGATTCATAAGAATTTGGATGCCCAGTAGTTAAATACTGTAATGACATCTCATAAGACTTAGACATACCTTTCAAGAAATTAATTTGCATTTCATTTCCAAAAAATTGTGAATTATATCTTAATCCAAGTTTTATGTACTTTTCAATTCTTTTAGATTCTGGAGTAGGAAAATATAAGTCTTTATATTTAATAACTCTAGTAAAATCTACTTTAGGAGTCATAATTTTTGCAACATAAATATTTTGTTCTTGCATAGTTCTAAAATCAGCAGACTCTTCTCTCATTCTATTAGTAAAATACTGATATATATGTGCTTCATTTACAAAAGCTATTTTTTCGCCAGTACTCAATTTTGCTGTTTCTCCGTTTCTAAAAGCAGTCCAAGAATTACCAAAATCACTTCTTGTAGCACTAGCAGATTTACTTAATTCTGCAAAATTAGTTCTATCCATTCCCAATTCTGAGAAACTCATATTAGTATATTTACCAAAACCTTCTACTAGAGCCATAGCTCTTACAACTTCATGGTCGTAACCTATTTCTTCTACTACATTTTTACCTTTTTTTACTTGTTCTTCAAATAATAATCTTTTTTTATCTCTAGTATCTGAATCCATTGCTTTACGATTATCTTTATAATATTCATATTCAGCTTGTTTCATTTTGTGTTCTACTATTTGATTTCTAATATCTGGACCAATATCTATTTCTTCTTTAATATTATCTTTAAATTCTTCTAAATTTTTAATTTTTTCAGAAAGTTGAGTTTTTGTAAAATTAGACATAGTCTTGTTTCTTAATTTTTTCAATTCTCTAATTTTGTTTTCTAAGGCATTTGCATAATCCCATTTTTCAGAATCTTTTTTAATTTTTCTACTAAAATCTCCCATCATGTCTTGACTCATTAAAAACTTATCTAAGCTCCCATCTAAATTCTCACTTTTATCAACAATGCTATCTCTAGTATTTTTTAGTTTTAATTCCCCTACGTGCAATATTTGAGCTAATAAAGTATCGTATACCATGTTAGTTCTACTAAAACCTTCTCCTGTTCTATTAGATTTAATTTGAGCATTGTCTCCAAACCCTGCAAGTATTGTTCCTTTTTCGTATTTAACGCCTAAGTCTTTAGCTATTAAATATTCAGCTTGTCTCATGTTACTATTATATTCTTTAATTTGTCTCATTAAATTATTTAGACTAGGAGATTGTTGTTGACCTTTATCAAATATATATTGAGAAGCATTTAACAATTCTGTGTAAGGTCTAATTAAACGATTTGTAATAGCTTCTTTATATTTAATATCTATTTCACTATCTTGCTTAACAAGCATTTTATCACTTCTTTTACGAACTTGCCCATTAATTGTTTCAGTTACTTGAAATTCTGACATTTTATACACTTCAAATAATCCATTTTCTCCAAAGAATATTCTATCATAAACGCTATTTGTATCTTTAAATACACCAGTATTAAATCCATTGTCCATATCTACAATATGTTGATTCATATTAGCAATTTCTTGATATACTTGATTTATATCTGCACCTTTTTTAAAGTGTATATATGTATTTTCTGGTAATTTTAATAACATACCTCCCACAGATTCACCTGGTCCATTGCTTCCCATAACTGCGCCATCAGAACCATAAACAGGGTCTACTATTTTTCTATACTGAGAATCTGCTTTACTTGCATTATTTAAAAACCAAGCTAAATTAGTTTGAGATTTCATCGTAGTTCCTAATTGTATCTTAGCTTTTTCTAATTGTCTTAAATAAGTTATTTGGCTATTTGGATTGTCCATATCTAAATTTTTCCAACTTGCCATATTATCTCCTTCACCTAATCCAATAGTGTCTACGGAATCTCTAACCCTAGCTCTATTTACTGCATATTCTAACATAACATCGTGTGGCATACTTGCAAAATAATTGATTGTATCAATGTCAAAATCACCTTCTGCCGCTCTTTTTAAATCCGATTGATTCAATGCTACAATATTACCATCTTTACTATCTTTAAAGCCTTTTAACGCAACAGGCATAATACTAGAAGTTTTTGTATGTGGCTGTCTTTCTGAAACTATATTTGCTTGGTAATTTTCTGGCAACGCTTCAGCTAATTCGCCCAATGTTTTTATTTTTCTATAATTCTTTTTCATACCTTTTACTTCACTTAATCTTATAAGTTTATCGTATCCAGCATCTACTCTTAACCAAACACTTGTATTGTCTGCATCAATAGTAGTATTTTTTGCACTATTTGGTAATAATATTTCACCAGCATCGTAAATTCTATCTCCAACTAAAATAGTATCTCTTAATGTTTTTTTACCTGAAATGTCTATATCTGGCACTAAAACTGCTTGACCACCAGGTAATTTAGGCTTTAATAAAGGTTCAATTTCATTTGAAAACCACAATTTATCTTTTTCAAATCTTAACATATCTGGATGAATATTGTTTTCAGCCATAATATCTAATAATGCAAAATCAGCATTATCTAATTCTTGAGAACCTTTTTCTTGGCTTTTTGATTTTCTCCATAATTTAAATTGAGAAATTTGTTCTATCCATCTTTTTGGATTTGACCAAAGATTACCTTTGTTTCTAAACTCTCCTAATTTACTATCTCCTTCTTTACCCCAAACATAATTCATAAAACTATCTTTACTAGTTGTTAGTTCGTTAGCATGATTAATACCTATTGCAGCTTCATTTTTAGCTGCTTTAACACTAACAATTTGCATATCTTCTGGTCTAATTGTATGAACATCAAGTGCGTTTTTTGATACAACTTCTGGTTTTAATCCATTAAAAAATTGTTGAGAGCTATATGTTGGAACTTTATATTCTCCTATTTTCTTAGAAGCTGAAGTGAATGTTATAAAGTCAACTTTGTTACTAGCAAATAATTGAGCAAATTCACTTTTTCTTGCAAAAGCTGTTTTATTAACATACATATTTTCTCCAGTACGTAAAACTATAGGTTTAATTCCACCTATACCAGGGTCTGTGTGTCCAGCTAATATTTGCAATGCTTTAAATGCTCTATCGCTTACAAATGTAATTCCATTAACATTAGAAGCGTCTGCTAATTTACCACTAGCTATATCTGCTGTTAGGTTGTTAATTTCTGATTGTAAACCATTTAATAAAGTATCTGCATCATTTGAATTTATTTTTTTATTTGCTTTAGCTATTTCTATTTCAGACATTTTATCTGCAAGGTTTTGTATTTCTTGTTTCATAACAGAATGTATGTCGGCTATACCAAAGTCTTTACCTCCGTAACTCCAAGTATTATTACCCCCTTCATCTCTAAGAATAACTTCTTTCCATTCTCCATTAGCAAACCTTTTTAAATCTTTACCTACTTGTTTATCTCCTCCAAACCAATCAGGATTCTTAGAAACAAAATCAGATAGCTCATTAACTGTTTTAGTATCAAATCTTTTAGCCGAAATGTTATCAAAAAGTTTTAATCGTTTAAATATTTTAGCAGCATCTTGTCCTTTGCTTTTTTGTATTCCGCCCCACCAAGCAGATTCTCCTAATATGTCACCTAAAATATAGTCGTCTAACATTTTCTTTAAATTATTATTAGTTGTTTCTGATGTTGCTCCTTCTTTGTAAGTTATTTCTGTCCCATCTGTAATAAATCCAGTTTTTTCTAGTCTTTCTGCTTTTTGTTCTAGAGTTATGACTCCTTCATTTTCTAATCTATTTAAATAATTTTTATATTCTGTAGCCATAGATTTTATAGAAGCGTTACTTTTTTCAATTAAATAAGCGTATTTATTTCCGCCATATTGATACATAAAATAAGAAGTATTTCCAAATTCAAATCCATCTCCATACAAATCCATTTTTTCGTTTTGAGTTCTATATTGTCCAGACAACATAGCATCTCCTACTTGGATTCTATTATCTTTATTAAACAAACTTGCACGCATACCGCCATAAGTAATATTTGTTCCTTCTATAATTGCAATTTCAGCATTTTTACCAAACATTCTTTCCATTCTATCTATTACATGAGTTTTTCTAACAGTATCATTTGAGTGCGTTGTTTTATCAGGACTTTCTGCGTTAAATTTATATTTTCTAATTCTTATGCTTTTATTGTTTTCAGCTAATAAATTAATTACAGTATTAGCCATTTCAGAATCAGTTACTCTAGAATCTTTATTGTTTTCTATAAAATCTTTCATAAAGTCTGTAGTAAATTTATTTATATCTGAATTATAATCATTTATAAATTTGTTTTGTATATATGCTTTATGACTTAATCTAGAATCATTAGGAACAGCAAATTTATCAAACTTATTATTTGCTAATACTTGCTCTATATCTAATTTATTATATTCGCCAGGGTCTATTCCTTTTTGGTCTAAAAGCTCTTCATATCTTCTTTGTATAACAGATTCAGAATCTACCCATTGAGTATCAACAGCTTTTTTCATTCTTTCAAAAACACCTTGCCATTGCGTCTCGTTTAGTTTTTTAAATTTACTTCCATAATAATCATAAATTCCCCACTCCATAGACAAGGCAACTACGTCTACTGCGTCTTTACTGTTTAAATTTCCACTAGTAAGAGCTGATAGTATATATTTTTTAGCCTTAGCTTCATTTTCAAAAGCACTCCAATCTCTACCTGATTCTAAAAACTCTTTTCTGAGCGCTTCTAGCATTAGTTTTTCAGAAGTATATTGTCCTCCTTTTTGTATAGTTCTAATATTGTCAACTAATTCTCTAATTTGAACTTCAGTTAATGCTATTTTTTCACCAGGTGAATTTTCTAAAATACCCGTACCATTAGTTTCGTTACGCATATATCTTTTAATATTATTTTCGTATACTTTTATAACATCTTGAATAGCTTTTGGAGAGCTTGTAAGAGATTTATTTTTTAATAAATTTTCTACAGATTCTATAGTTTTTGCATCTGCTCCATTTTCTTTTAATATTTCTAAAAATTCTGCGTTATCTTTAAATTCTAATGGAGTTCCTTTTTTGCTTAATGCATCTGAAATATCAAAAAGTTCTCTAGCCCAACCTCTTATTGTAAATGTTCCAGGTAAAATAATATTTTCAGCTTCTAACATTTCAATTATTCTAAAATCTTCATCAGTTAAGGGCTGTTTTTTACCTTCACTATCTAGAACTAAAGTTTCATCTAATAATTCATTCTTTTTGGAATTTAAAGCAGCTTCTCTACTTTGTTTAGCCATATATTTATCATTATAATTTTTAAAAGCTAAAATAGGTTCTTTATGATTTTCTAAAGATTTCATAATTTTTCTAGCATCTTTCATAGTAAGTTCTTTTACTGCTCCAGCACTAAAGGTTCCAGCACTTCTTTGTGTCAACCTTACAGCTTTTAAGAAATCATTTAAATTACTTTCCATATCTTTTGCTGATTCGTTTTTATCGTTTTTAGCTTCTTTGATTTTTATTTTTAAAGCAATAGAAGCATCAGCCATATCAGAACCAGTAGTTCTTAAAAGAGCTATTATTTCAGGATTTTTTTCAACAAATCTATCCAATTCTTTCATAGAAACTTCATTTACTCTATAAAATTCATGATAATTAAAAGCGCTTTGAAACCACATATCTGAATATTCAAATTGAGATTCTTTTCCTATACCAAAATCTTTATTACTTTGTTGTTTAGCTAAAATAGTTTTTTTAGCAAAGCTATCCCAAGCTTCTTTACCTGGCATAGTGTTGTCATTAAATTTAATTTTTTCTTTAGCTATTTTATGCGGTCCATGTTTTGCTATAGCATTAATCATGTGGTTATATTGAATAACTTGCCATTGTTGCACTTCGTTTAATTTACCAATTACTTCACTAATTTCTATCTTTCTAAAAGTATATGTTTTTGTTTCGCTATCAAATTCCCATAACTTATCAGGAACTTTACCTTCATTATTTAAAACATTAGCAATTTCTTTAACGTTATCTGTTAAATTGCTTTTAACCAGGTCGAATAAATCATGATTTGCTGAATGATACAATTTATTCATTTTTACAATTCCTCTCATACCAGGCTTAAAATTCATTTCTTTCATTTTTTGTATATAAACCTTTTTTTGTCCTACAGTAAGTTCGCTCCAATCTTTAGGTCTTTTTCCTTCTCCTACTATAGAATCAAATTTAGAGTCTGTAGCCATTCTTTGATAAAGCAATTTCCAACCAAGTTCTCCTTCTACTTGAGGACCTTTTTTGTTTTTTTCTATTGTTCTTTGAGAAGTTTCTGATTCTAAATCTACTCTAAACATATCATCGGCTTTTTCATTAGATTTAAATTCCCATAATTTTTTAAGACCATCTAAAACTTCAGGATTACTATATCCTTCACTATTCTGATTCATGTGTCTATCATGTCTAGCATCATTATATACTTGATACTGCAAAGCACCCCACATTAAATTGTTTTTGCTTTCCATTTTACCACCTAAGGCTCTAACTAAAACATCTGCATCTCTAAATCTTTCACTAAAAGAACCCATAGGTTTACGACCACTCATAAAAGTTCCTTCATATCTTTCCCAAGTTTTTGTATTGTAATCTTTATAAGTTAATTCTTTCCCATGTTTTAATAAGAATGCACCAATTAACAACGCTCTAGCTTTATCTCCCATTGTTAAATTTTCATCCATAAATATACCAGGACCACCAGCCATAGTAATTCCACCAACAAGCATACGAGGCATACTACCTATACCAGCTTCTCCTCCACCTAACCAATCTTGCTTTAATGCTTTTTTAAATTCTGATTTCCATTGATTTCTAGCTTGTCCGTGAACGTTTTGTATTACATCTCTCATTAACTCAGCTGCCGCTTTCTTTTGCTCTTTAGTTCCGTTATCTAAAAGATTTAAAATACTTACTGGGTCTGGTTCGTCTAATCCTAATTTTCTTAATCTTTCAATATGTTGTTTACTAATTTTTTGTCCAGGTTTTGCTCCACCTCTTGTTAAGTAGCTAGAAACAATTCTACTCAATTCTATTCCCCCTAATTCGGTGCTATTTATACCTCCTAATACGCTAAATTGTCTACCAACAGCTTGTTGACCAGCATCTGTGCCTAAATTATATCCTTTAGCGCTAGTTCCTTTCATTATTGCTTTTGTTCTATCTATAAATTTTAAATTAAAAATACCTGCAGTGCCTCCTTTAATACCACCAGGTATAAATCTAACAGCTCCTAAAGCGTGTCCTAACGCTAATGCATGAGTAGTAGTAGAAAGTGGGTCCCAATCGTGTTGTCCAGCTGCAGCATCTATTCCATGCAATACATTGTCAACTGCTGCAAAAACCATAGCTTCTTCAAACATATGAGAATAAAAAGATGCTTTTTTACCATCTCCTAATTTCTTAGCAACTAACCCAGCTAAATTAGAAACAGGTCTACCTCCACCTTTTGCTATTGAATTTACTACAATTTTATTTATTTGATTAGCGGCTTTTTCAGTAACAGTAAAACCTTTTGCTTCAGCAAATTCTCTTAAAATAGTCATTCCTTCATCATCAACTTGTTCCCAAAATGCTTTTCGTTTTGTTGCATCAGCTAAAGCATCATCAAAACCAGCTAAAGGTTTAATTAATTTGTCATCTAAAACATGTTTTTTAAAAGCTCCAGCAATACCTAATTTTGTAACATCATCAGCAACAACACTTGCGCCTTCATCAAGATTTTTTTTGGCAAAGGCAATACCTAAATCATCACTTTGTTTAACAACATCGTCTGCAATATTTTTACCTATTTTTACACCACTAGCTTTAGAAACAGCTTGAACAGTTTTACTAATAGCTGCTTTACCTGCTCCAAAAGGTATTAAGAAACCAGCTGCGGTACCAATATCTCCACCCCATTTCGCAGCTTCAGATACTTTATCGTCTTCTGGTTCCCAATCTGTAAGCGCACTAACTGCTCCAAAAGTAGCTGTATCAAATAAACCTTCACCAAATTCTCTTGTAAAGTCCCACATACCTGCACCTAAACCTTGATACATAGATTTTTCTTTTATTTGAGCTGGTTGAGATTGAGAATAAAAATTCATTCCACGATTTTGCGGGTTTGTATTAGATTGAGCTGTATTATCAGATTGCACAATATTTCTAGTGTTTTGACTAACACCAGCTACATTGCTTTCAAATCGCTTTTTTAGTATTTCTTCTAAAGTAGGCATACTTTATTATTTATTTTTTCTTTTCTTGATAGTCTGTGACATCTTCATACCAATCCGTAAGAAAATTAGTCATTTTTTTTCCACCATACATTATATCTCCAACAGCAGTTCTTCTATCTGGTTCATTGTCATATCTAAATACTTCAGTATCTGGATTGTATTTTGGCAAACCAACCCTATTTCCTTCATATTTATTCCCAGTAGCACCGCCTGTCATATTGATTATAGAGCCTATATAAAAGTCTGCTTGGTCTCCAAATTCTAAGAACTTATCATAATTTTCACCACGTCTTTGAGATTCGTACAGTTCTTCTTGTTCGGATAACATTGAATGTTCGCTTTCTAATATTTGTGTATTATGTCTTAATCTTTCTATAGCATCATCTATCGCTTTTGCTTTGGAGCTTTGATTAAATTTATCTAATTGTATTTGTCCACCTAATTTTGCATCATTTTCTAAATTGTTTCTATAGTCCATAATATCTTTTATACCGCCTTGTTGTTGCAATATAGCATTATTAACTTCATCCATTCTAGTTTGAAATATAGCTTCTTTTTCACTAAAGGTCATTCCCTTATCTATTTCTCCCCAATTGCTTTTATCAAAATTTAAATTATCCATATTTAAAACCCAATTACCAGTATTTCCACTTCCAGGACCTTTATCTAATTTAATTCCTAAATTTTGAGTATATGCATCTAATAATTCTTTTGTTTCATTGTTAACATTTATATCATCGCTAACATAATTTGCATCTTTTTTTAATTCTTTTTCTTTTTCTTCTGCAATATCTACTAATTCATCAATATCTTCTTGATTCATATATTGAGCTAATTCATTAAATTTATAATCGCCTAATTGCATATCAGAATGTTCTTTGTCTAACAATTTGACTTGCATATTCATTTCTAATACTTCGTTAAACATTGGAGGCAATTCTCCTTTGTATCTTATCATAGATTCCATATAATCAACCATTAATTGCGAATTAGTTTCATTTTGATGATAACCTGTTAATTGACCAAATAATTCAGAAGATTGTTCTTTAGTAAATCCGTATTTATTTACATAAAGTTTGTTAAAATTTTCTAAACTATATGTAGTAGATGCATTGTCTCCAGTACCAGATATTTCTATAATAGCATTATCCTCGTTTGTTAATTCAGGCAATATAAGACTTTTAAATATAGAATCTAGTCTTGTATTTCTACCAGCTATAAGAGGTTTTTGTATTGCTTTTATTTCATCGCTAAATGCTGCTTTTTTCTTTAGAGCAAATTCTTGCATTGCTAGACTTTGAGCTTGACTTTTAAAAGCTAATTCTTGTTTAGCTATTTTTTGACTTTCTCTAAATTTAAGAGTGTCCAATTCAAAAGCTCTATCATCTCTTGTCTCTTGTCTTTTGTTTTCAAAGATAGAGTTTAATACTGCTAATACTTCTGCTCCCTGTGCCATCTAAAAAATATCCCATCCTAAAGCTTCCATAGTGCTATCTGTTTTTTGAGCCATACCTATTTGAGCTTTTAGTTTTAAATCTTCTGCCCTCAACCTTGCTTTCTCTTTTAACTCAAATGCGAAAATATCAGCTTGTGTTTTGTCTAACGTTCTTAATATATCTTTTCTAGTGTTTGTAAAATCTTGATTAACTTTTTCTAATCCTAATCTATTTTCTTCAGCAGCTTGACCGCTAAAAGAAAAACCTTGCATACCAGAACCAGCTTCGTAATTTCTATCTAATTCTTGGGCTAAAGTTCTAGACTTAAAACCAGCATTTTCGAATGATGATAAATAGTCAACTTCAGAAGCTTCTACTTGTTGAGCTGTAGCTACATTTAATTCTTTTCTAGCTACTTCATTATCAGCTAACTGAGCTTTAGCTGCTGCTATTTGAGCTCTAGAAGCTTTAGCTCTATTTCTTCCTCCACCTATTGTATTTGCAACACCTAAACCAAAAGTTGCTGCTGCTATTGCTAATAAAGGCATTAGTATACCTCCCAATATTCGTTAATTAATCCAGCTTTTAATAAAGCTTCTTTTCTTTTATTGCCCTCTTCGTCTGTTTCAAATGGGTCAATAACATCTTCATTTCTATATTTTTTAAATATACTTCTATCTCCTTTTAAATCAGCCCAATCTATATTTTTTAATGGATTTGCACTTAAAGTTTTATCGTAGAATCCTTCACGCTCTCCATAAAAAGAAGTGTCTTCAAAGGTTTCAAAATCTGTTACTGTATCTAGATATTCATTTATATTATCATATAAGGCATAGGGAGTTTTATCGGCAGTTAATTCAAAAGTACCGTCTCCTTGCATAATCCAATTACTATTAATTTGATATGGACCTATATCATAACTTAATAATCTTCCATCATCGTCAAGATTTTCACCTATATCATATCTTGTTTCAGATTCTGCTTTTTCAATAAAACTTTTTATATTATCCCATTGAATCTTTCTAGAACCTTGTTCATCTGCTTTGCTAACAGATTTAAACATTTTCATTAATTCATCAGAAGCTGCTTCTTTTTGAGCATCAGTAGAAGTTTCAGCTTCGTAAATATCTTTTTGTTGATAAAACTTTTTTTGTTCCTCTTTGTCAAACCAGCCAAATTCTTTATTTTGTTCGCTTTGCATTACTTCGTCTAACACTTTCATTCTAGTAGACCATGCTTGAAAACCTTGACCTTCATAAATCATTTTTCCTACTTTATTAGCTACTTCTGGGTCCATTAAAGCACCTGCTTTATAACCTATTTTTTGAGTTCCAGATAAAGCTCTTGTTTCGTCTCCATATTTCCATCCAGAAGATAAACTTTTATCAATAGTTTCAGGGTCCAATAATTTAGCTCTTGCTTCTATTTGACCTTTTGTAAGACTTTCTCCACCTAAGCTCATTTTTTCTTGAAACATGTCTCCAAATTCATTTTTACCAGATAAAACATCTAACATACTTACTTGTTCATATTTAAATTTTTGACCAGTAGCTCCTTCTAAATCTGCTACGTATCCTTCAAACTCTCCTCTTTCTACTTTATTTTGATAAACATTACTTCCAAGTTTTATACCTTGAAGTAATAAATTAGTTGTATCGTCTATAACTTGACCTTTGCGAACAAAATCTTCTTGTTCTAAGTTTGCTATATATTCATTAGCCATAGCATCGTACATAGTTCCTTGATAATTTGCTATTGATTCTTGAGCTCGTCTTCTTGCTGATTTAACTTTAGCCATTTTTCCTCACAGATTTTATATCTAATATACAGTTAATATTATTAAAATTCAACAACTTTATATCTCCATGTGTATAACTTCACCAGCATTACCAGCAGAAGGATTTGGAGTATTATTATTCCCATTACTTCCATCACTTCCAGCAGCGCCTCCGTTAGCTTGACAAGTACCTCTACTTCCCGTAGCTGTTGTACTTATAATAATAACAGCTCCACCATTTCCACCAGCACCACCTGCTCCTCCGCCTCCATAATAAAAATCTCCTAATAATTCATCTACATTTTTTAATCCCCATCTTCCTTTTCCTCCTACAGCTCCATTTACACTAGTAATAGTTCTTGTTTGAGCTGTTCCAGCAGTTCCCGCAGAACCAGGATTCGCATCAGAAGAAAAATAAGACGCACCTCCTCCGCCTCCTCCGCCTCCAGAACCAGCGTTTGGATTTAATCTTGTAGTTCCAGTATCAGTTGCTTCCATAATATCTCTTAATGTAATTAAGATATGAGGGTCTAATACTTTAATTCTTGTTACGGCTGAAGTATGTCCTCCTGCTCCGCCTTCTCCTCCACCAGGTTGTTGTTGTGCCATTTTATGCTCCTAATTTAAATTTATATTCCAACGACAGCACCATTTCCTCCATTACCACCAGCACCGCCATTTGCTCTTATAGTTCCACTATTTGAAATATTTCTTGCTACAATTAATACAATACCACCAGAACCTCCTGCGCCACCGCCACCTCCTCCAGTAGCTTTTGGTCTATTTACTGAAGTAGAATCTACACTACCACCAGCTCCTCCAGAAGCTCCATTTACACCGCCTTTTAACGTTCCACTTGAGGCTCCAGCTCCTCCTGAAGCTCCAGTTCCTCCTGATATAGCGCTTGTTGTCAATGCTTGACCAGTGCCATTACTACCAGCACTTGTTGGGGCTGAACCATCATTTTGTATTACGCAATTAGAATCTATTGTTAATGTTCCTTTTACAAAAATTCTATATCCATTAGTTTTTAAAGTAATATTACCATTTGCATTATCTAGAGTTAAATCATTGCAATACACATCTCGTTGTTGTGTCCATACACTTCCACTACGATTAAACATAGCTCCTCCATCGTCAGCTGAAGTTATATTAGAACTATTTGCTGTTAATGTTTTGCTTCCGTCTTCTCCCCCTCCAAATAATCGTGTTCTTTCTATTAAAAAGTTTTGCGATTCTATATCTCCGTCTTCTTTAAATATTATGTTTCCATTTGCAAATTTTGCAGTTCCATCTGCTAATAATTGAAATTTACTATTAGAAGACTCAATCATAGTTGTAGTTGCTGAACTAGTACCGCTTATATTAATCTTATTTGACCCGTGAGTACCAACAGTTATAGTATTTTGAAAATTACCCGCTGTTGCATTTACAGTCCCGCTAATCGTCAATGCGTTGCTTGTCCATGTTAATGAACCGCTAGTACCGCCTAAGAAAAAATCTCCATTATTTTTCATCATTGTTTTAAAATTACTACCATCATAATATCCTAAATAAGTTCCAGTTAAATAAAAACCTGAACTACCAGGACTGTCTACATTTAAAGTAGATAATTTTTGTTTATCTTGATTTGTAGTGTATGCATTAACATCAGATATGTTAGAAGAACTTATGCTTAATGTTCCTCCATTAATATTTATTCCACCAATACTACCAGAAGTAGCTATAATTTTACCTGTTAAATATACATTATCACTATAAAGACCATAACCAGAAAGATTAGCACTATCATATGTAATACCATCTAACTTTCCTAAACGCACTTTTGTCGTTCCAGCGTCATTAAAATCATTATAACTATCTATATTGTCTTTAATTTCAATGTAAGGAGCGTTTGTATCGTCTGATGTTA